>ODAI010203820.1_pt1 | contig 14296 bp, 14 predicted proteins | sample 1539321 | NCBI WGS metagenome assembly ODAI01 (sample SAMN02144231, study PRJEB22623) | gut metagenome | biome: sheep rumen | host: Ovis aries | place: New Zealand
CGCGTGATGGACGAGGTGTGATGCTTGCGGAAGGGGTCCTCATAGCCCTTGATGTCGTGATACAGGATGTCGCCGCGGCTGTTGATGCTCAGGTCCTGCATGGGCAGGGCCGAGAACAAGCGCATGCGTCCCGAGCCGGCGGTGTTCACCTGGTACACCTGCGGGAACGAGCGGCTGGCAAACAGGATGGACTGTGCCGTGGGCATGCCAGTGGCCTCGACCAGCACCGTGCCGTCGTCGAGGAAACACAGCGGCGTCTCGTTGCCGCTATCGGTGGTCAGCCGCGTGGGCGTGCCACCGTCCTTATTCACGATGTACACGTCGAGGCTGCCCTCGCGGGCCGACGCAAAGGCGATGCGCTGCCCGTCGGGGCTCCACACGGGATAGGCGTCGTATGCCGCATTGGTGGTCAACTGGCGGGCCGTACCGCCCTGGACGGGAACGGTAAACAAGTCACCTTGATAGGAAAAAGCGATGGTCTGCCCATCGGGCGAAATGGCGCTGAAGCGCATCCATAGCGGACCAGCCTGGGCTGATGCTCCAAGGGCCAGCAGTGTGGCGGCGACAGCCGCAAGTTTTCTCTTGATTGTCATACTCATGAATGATTTGGTTATTAGTTTTGGGCAAAGGTACATAAAAAACCACCGAATCACCCCCTCCTGAATCAAAAAATGAATGTAACTTTGTTCGCATCAAAGAAAACGGCAATCATCAACCAAATAGTCAACAAGAATAGGAAAATGAAAAAACACGACGAACAGACGACGCGCATCCGCTTGATGGAGCGGAATCTGGTGCGCGCTTCGGCGGCGGTGAAGCGCCTCGAGACGGCACTCGACAAGTGGGAAGCAGCCCAGGAGGCCATCAACGCCCTGAGCGAGTATTACGATAGCGACGTGTGGCGCCAAGACCTGGCCGACGACGAGGCAGGCCGCCTGCCCGCAGACTTGAAGCGTGGTGTCCTGAGCGAAGACGGCATCTGGAACCTCCTCGCTGGCAGCAAGGAATTGAAAGAACGCCTGAGTCAAGCCGCACAGCAGTCTTGACACTCGTCAATAATTCGTTCTGTTCATTACCATTCATTTATGCTGTACGAGAAGTCAACCACAGATATATTAACTCATAGGGGGAGTTCTATAAATTACCTAAATGTTTAAATTTCATGTTGACTGTATTTTGCCTCTCTTTGGGCATATTTTGTCTTAGCTTCTTGAGCCATAGCTCGCCATGCTCCTTCAAAGCTAAGCCAAAATCTACTCAAAAATAAATCAAAATCCATGTCAAGCTAATTTATAGAAGTCTCCCCAACAAGCGCTCAATCGTTAAACCACTATGATACACTTGTCAACCATTCGCATCACCGTATTGTCGCTGCTGGCTATCATGTCATGGCAACCCCTATCGTCACAGCTGCTACATCAGCGCTATTCTGAATTGCGTATCGATGACGAGCGCGAGGCCGCCGAATGGATCAAGCAATCGATTGCCACCGATCTAGCCACCCGCCAGCAGCCCCGTCAAGTGCTGTCCACGGCCCAATATCTGCTGGACGAGGAGAACGAGCAGCTGTGGACCAACGGTCTATACCTTTACCAGAGCGTCCTGGACACCGAAGAACATGAGGTGCTGTTACAGCCGTTCAGGTTTGATGGAGACCTCGAAGAACTCAAGAGCGTGCCCATGGTCAAAATCAAGGTCAAAGGCAAGCGCCTCACTGCCCAGGGCAGGCCAGATGTCAAAATGAGCGTCGAGAGAATCGGCGGCCACATCATGCTCGTGGGGCGCAACGCCCAGGGTGTGCCTGTCATGGCGCTCAAGCACGTCAAACGCGAGCAGATCGACGACAATACTTGGACCCTGCTGGCCCACTACCCCATCATGGGCAACTATGCCATCGCCAACAAGGAGGGGAACCCCGTGTTTGGCCCAAAGATGCCTTTTTACAGTGGCGACCAATATGACACAGACCCTGGCATCTTGAAAGGGTATCACTTTTCCACCGACTTGCAGGAGATGGACATCATCTATGGCGACGGGCGGCCCAGCCGCGGCGACCCCAGCAACCCCAAGTGGGGCAAGATGCCTGGCGGTGGCGGTGCCGGCGCCCTCATGGGTCCCATGGAGTGGAGCCTGAGTCACTGTGTCGAAGGCCTCAAAGTGATTGTCCGTCACGATGAGCGGTTTGTCAATCACGAACCCGCCATCGGCGAGGAGGGCGACACCGTCGTGCTCACCAAGCTGCAATCCCCTTATGAGGGCTTGAATGGCAAGTGGGCTTTTGCCTCGGTCATCCCGTTGACCGATGCCCTGTTGATGAGCTATCCCCGTGAGGTGCTCACCCTGATGCGCGGCGAGATCTATGCGCGCCATGGCGACACCTTCAAGGATGCAGCCACACAACGCTACTTTGACGCCCAGCCATGGTACCGGCGCAGCAACGCAAAAGTCATCCGCCTGACCGAAGTCGAGCAGTTCAACTACCAGTTGATCAAGTATATCGAGAGTAAGAAATAGAGGCTTTTATTCGTCCTCGGTCACAGTATCACGTTTCTCATATCTGAAACGGCCATGCTTGTCATGGGCCTTGTCAAAGCCATCGACGACAAACGTGGCGAGATCGGCATCGGGCAGCAAATCGTCCCCACACCACACGTGAGACTTGTCACGTGAATAAGCTGAATGGCCCAGTTTCTCGAAAGTCGCTGCATCGGCTTCTGGCAGTATTTGGCCAAAGAAGTACACGTGGTTCTTGTCCTTGGCGACAAAGACATCCAACAGCTCAAACGTGGGCAAGTCGGCATCGATGCGCAGGGTGTCATAGTAGGCATAGCGCGAGTCCGTTGCCCAAAAATCGTCCTCGGCCCACTTCAACGTCTTGAAGGTCTCCATGTCGGCGACATGCATCGCTGTGGCCCCGTAATAGTAGTCCCGTTTGTCGCGATACAGTGGATAACGAACCACCTGGAGCGTTGCCGCATCGGCACCAGGGACCAGTTTTTCCTTGAAATAAACGCGCTCGTTGTCATGCCCCAGCCAGTCCTTGACGCTCTTGAACGATGAGGCGTCGGCACCTGGCAGCGTGTCATTGATGCGGCCGAAGCTGAAGGTCCAATAGGTAAACACCACCACGTCGCCCTGCACCTCGTAGCGCTCGCCAGCGCCACACCCGAGCAGGGCAATCATCACAAACGCCGTCAATAAGCACTTCATCAATCTAGCCATATTCTATAAATTCATTGATGGGTTAAGCTTCACGTTGAGCATTGTCGAGCAACAAGCGCTTGAAGGCTGTGAATCCGTTGCTCATCTTGTTGATTTGGAGTTGTCGGCCCACAAACCGCGACAACTGTGGCGGCAATGCAATGGGCGCGTTGACGATGCGTTCCATCAGGTTTTTCAGCTTTGCCGGATGAGCGGTAGCCAGGGCGATAGCGGTCTCGCCAGGCTGGACATCCTCGCCCAGGGCACGATAGGCCACAGCGCTGTGAGGGTCTAACAGGTAGCCCTCACTGGCATAGGTACGCTCGATGGTCTCTATAATCTGGTTGTCGTCATAGCTGTAGGCATGGATGTGGCGGCAGATGTTCTCGTGCGAGCCCAACAGATCGACGATGCGCCCAAAGTTGTTCGGGCAACCGGCATCCAGGGCGGGAGCTATACTATACTGGGTGGGCTTGGGAGTGAAAACACCCGACTTGACATAGTTATAGAAGATGTTGTTCTGGTTCTCGACACTGATAAAGCGCTTCACGGGCAGACCCATCGCTTGTGCCATCAGCCCGCTGGCCAGGTTGCCCAAGTTGGAGCACGGGACCGCAAACACGAGGTGGGCGGTATCGGCTCGTTGACGCACCAGCTGCACATAGGCCCAAAAGTAATAAACCATCTGCGGGATGATGCGGGCATAGTTGATGGACATGGCACTCGTCAGACGCATGGCATCATTGAGTTCCTCGTCCATAAAGGCACTTTCCACCAGCGATTTACAATCATCAAACGAGCCATTCACCTCGACAGCCGTCACGTTGCCCCCAAGGGTTGCAAACTGGGCCTTCTGGATCTTGCCTACAGTGCCGCGCGGATAAAGCACATAGACCCTGACACCTGGCATCTGCCAGAAACTGTTGGCCACAGCACTGCCTGTATCGCCACTGGTGGGAACCAGCACATTGAGCGTGCTCCACTCGGGGTGACGGCGCCGGTAGTAGTCGAGCAACCGTGCCATGAAACGGGTTCCCACGTCCTTGAAGGCCATCGTGGGGCCATGGAACAATTCCAGCACATAGTTGCCGCTAGACGTTTTCACAAGCGGAATGTCAAAATCAAAGGCGTCAAACACGATCTCGTGAAGCACGTCGGCAGGAACATCTCCGCTCAATGCGGTCGATGCGATGGCATAGGCGACCTCTTGCAGGGTCATCGCGCTCATGTTGCGCAAGAATGCCCTGGGTAACCGGGGCAGGGAATCGGGCATGTACAACCCGCCGTCGGGGGCCAGTCCCTTGGTTACCGCCTGCTCGAGTGTCGCAGTGTGTTGATGGTTTAGAGTACTGTGGTATAACATATTACATTTATAGTCAATCGTTAAGACGACAGGATAACCGTTCCCGGTGCCGACGGGTTGAAGGTGTTCTTGACCCAAACGGGAATGCGCTTCATGGCGACGGGAGCGATTGTGGGCGGATAGATGACCTTGGCACCGGCGTCACACATGGCCTGTGCCTGCTCGTAGGTCATCTGCGGGATGACGGTCGCATCAGGATGGGTGCGCGGGTCGGCAGTCATAAAGCCGTCCACATCGGTCCAGATTTCCAGCGACTCGGCATCGAGCAGCGAGGCTAATATCGCGGCCGTGTAGTCACTGCCGCCACGCCCCAAGTTGGTGACAGCGCCTGACTCCTTGTCACGCGAGATAAAGCCTTGAACGACATGCACACCACCATCCATGCCCTGGAAATCGGCCCTGACGAGCCGCTCAGTCTCTTCCCAGTCGAGGATGCGGCCATTGCCATCAGGAATAGTGCGCATATAATTGAGTGACAGGTGCGGCACGCCATCGTCGAACAGTCCCGTCACGATAGCTGATGACAGAATTTCACCATGAGCAACAATGGCATCACACACACGTTCAATCTCATCAACAGGCATGCGTGGATTAGTGGCCAGGGCCAGATAATAAGGCTTGAGGCTCTCATCGATAAAGCGGTCGATTGTCGCATGCACCTGGTCACGCATCGACTCGACCACGACGCCATCGATAGCGTCATGGTGGCGCTTGCGGGCCGCCTCGAGCGTATCCAGGCACGAAATGTCGCGCTGCTGGGCCTGCTCGCACATCGCCAGCAGCTGGTTGGTGAAACCACCCATTGCCGAAACCACCACGATGACAGGCCTGGGCTGGGCATTAACTATCTCCCTGAGGTTAAGCAGGCTCTCGATGCTTCCCACCGATGTCCCGCCAAATTTCATGACTTTCATTATTGCTGTTTGGTATTATTTATTCTTATTTAATTAACGTGAAAAATTGCGATTTATTGGTCATGACAGCAAATATCGCGCCACCATGAGCCATGAAGCGCCCGTTATCCTCATTTTTTTCAAAAACGAGGCGTTTTAGCCATTTTTTTACTACATTTGCAACATGAACGAATGGGATCAGGACATCTATCACCTCAACGACGACCAGCCGCAGCCCGTACGCGGCTCGCTGCTGGTTGCCAAACCCACCGTTGACGACTTCTTTTTCAAGCGGTCGATTATCCTGATTGTCGATCCCGATGAGGGCGAAGGAGCGATGGGCGTAGTGGTCAACCATTACACGGGCTACAACCTGCGCGACATCATGCCCGAGCTGGAGACCGTCGAGGAGATTCCTGTGTTCCTTGGAGGCCCCGTGGGCACACAAATGCTGTTCTACATGCATACGCTTGGACCAGAGATCGTTCCCGAGGCCATCGATGTGGGCGACGGCGTGTGGTTTGGCGGAGATTTTGACGCCTTGAAACGCTATGTCGAGTTAGGTGGTCCTGTCGAGGGACGGGTAAAATTCATCGTAGGCTATAGCGGCTGGGGCAAAGGCCAGATTGCCAGCGAATTGAAACGGCATGACTGGGCCGTACTCCATCAAGGCAGCCAAGGCCTTCTCATGGGCGAAGGCGATGACAACCAGTGGCGCGATGCGGTGGCCCGTTTTGGCGACCGTTACCGCCTGTGGCTCAACCTGCCCAACGACCCTACAAATAACTGAAATTCGCAATACGCATGAGCATTGTTATCGGTATAGACAGCGGCATCAGCTCTACCAAGGTAGTTGGCATCGAGCACGGCAAGCAACTCATCGGGCCATTATCGGTTAAGCCCATCTCGATGGGAGAAGCCCTCGAGCATTTCATCCAGGGCAACGGCCTGTCGCGTGACGATATTGAGAGAATCGTTATTACCGGAGTGGGAGCCCTGGGCACCAAACAGCCGGTGAACGGAATGCCCACTTCATACATTGACGAGTTCAAAGCCAATGCCATCGGCGCCCAGCACGATTGTGGCCTGAGGCAGTTCATTGTCGTGTCGATGGGCTCGGGCACATCACTCGTGCGCGTCGATGACGGTGAATACAAGCACATCGGCGGAATAGGCGTGGGCGGGGGCACCCTGCAAGGCCTCTCCCGGCTGATGCTGGGCACGAGCGATATCGCAAGCGTGGCACAATTGGCTCAAGAGGGGGATGTCAATAAGGTCAACCTCACCATTGGCGAAGTGTGCGATGGCAAGATTGACGGACTGATTGACGAAGCCACAGCCTCGTTGTTTGTCAAGGGCGTCAATGGTGAAGCGACTCCCAATGACATAGCAGCAGGCCTCATCCACATGGTGCTGGAGACAATCGGATCAGCCGCCGTGCTGTCGCAGCATGGCGGCGGCTTCAAGGACTTTGTGCTCATCGGCAACCTCACCCGACTGCCGGCGTGCGGTTACATCTTCCCGCTGCTCGAGAAGTTATACGGAGTGCGTTTCCACATTCCCGAACATGCTGACTGCTGCACAGCGCTGGGAGCCGCGTTGAGCCAGGGAGAATATGACATTGAGTGTTAATGATAAAGAAATGTAAGAACTCATGGAACTGACCGTCGTTATTGTCAACTACCGCGTGAAGTACTTGCTGGAGCAGACGTTGCGCTCGGTGGAGCAAGCCATGCAAGGCATCACCGGCGAGGTCATCGTGGTCGATAACCTATCGGGTGACGACAGCATCGCCTTTTCGCGCGAGCGGCATTCAGACGTCACCTTTATCGAGAATCAAGAGAACGTGGGCTTTGCCCGAGCCAACAACCAAGCCATCATGCAGGCCCGCGGCGAGTACACCCTCATTCTCAACCCTGACACCATCATCACCCCGCGGTGCCTGCAAGAAGGCATTGCCTGGATGAAATCGCACCCCAAATGCGGAGCCATCGGGGCCCGCATGATGGATGCCAACGGCGTGTTCCTGCCCGAGAGCAAGCGTTCCTTCCCCACCCCATGGGTATCGTTCTGCAAAATCTTCGGGTTATCCAAGCTGTTTCCCCACTCGCCCTGGTTTGCCAAGTACCATCTGCGCTACCTGAGCGACAGGGAGCCCCAGTGCATCGACATCCTGTCCGGAGCCTATATGTTGTGCCGCACCCATGTGCTGCAGCAATTGGGGGGCTTTGACGAGGATTTCTTCATGTACGGCGAGGACATCGACCTGAGCTATCGCATCGTGCAGGCAGGCTACGAGAACTGGTTCCTGCCCACGCCGATGATACATTACAAGGGAGAGAGCACACACAAGGACTCGATGCGCTACGTCAAGGTATTCTACGATGCGATGCTCATCTTCTACCGCAAGCATTTCCCGCGCTTCAACGTCATCTTCTATCCCGTCGTTAAACTGGGCGTGATGGTGCGCGCCAGCATGGCCATGGCCCGCCGCCTGTTCAAGCGACTGCTGCCCGCCAGCAGCAAGACAACCAGCGAAGGATGGCCCTGGGTCATTATCAGCACTGACGCCGATAGCGTATCGAGTCAGTGCCGCATCAGCAACTATGTGACCACGATTCCAGATAGCGGGAATTACAATGTGCTCATCGATGACGGGAGCCATACCCTTGCCCAAGTGGTGGACTACATCCACGATCACAGCGACCAGAATCGCCTATCGTTCCACATCTATGCCGCCAACCACGGTGTCATTATCTCACCCAAGATGTCATGAAGCAACTGTTGAGCAACCATATTGTCACGCTGCGGCCTCTAGAGCCTACCGACCTGGATACGCTTTACCGATGGGAAAACGACACCAGCTTGTGGATTGTGAGCGATACCGTGGCCCCCTACTCCCGGGAGGCACTGTGGCATTACCTGCAGGAATACACGGGTGACATCTATTCACAACGTCAACTGCGGCTGATGATCACCTTGACCGATGACGGTCAACCCATAGGCACCGTTGATTTCCTCAATTTTGACCCGCTGAACAACCGTGCCGAGCTGGGTCTGTTTATCGCCGATGGCATGCGAGGCAAGGGATTGGGGAGGCAAGCGCTGGAGCTGCTCACGTCCTATGCCCGCGAGCACATAGGGCTACGGCAACTGTATGTATATATCAGCCTGGACAACGAGGCATGCCTTCACCTGTTTGAACAATACGGATATCGCCGGGTGGGAGTCCTCACGTCATGGGTGAAACGCGGCAACAGCTATCATGATGTGGCACTGCTGCAGATGATCCTTTAACACACTCAAACCTGATGACTCGAGATTACAGAATAGACACAATCAAGGGCCTGTTGATCATCCTGGTCATCATGGGACACATTATCATTGAACTGGACAATGCCAACATCATCAATCATGGCGTGATGGGGTTGATCTATATCTTCCACATGCCCCTGTTCATCCTCATCTCGGGCTATCTGACCAAACATCCCAGCCAGCAGGAGCCTCTCCAGATGTGGAAAGGCGTGGGCAACATCCTGGTGACACTTGTCATTTTCCACCTGCTGTCGGCCTGCTGCACATACCTGCGATATGGCATCTTTCTCGAGCCGTTGAAGATGTTCCCGTTTGGAGCCTTGTGGTATCTGCTTAGTCTCGCGTGCTGGCGCATCATGCTCTATTACACACCCAAGCGGCTCTTGGGCCGACCGTTGCTCTACCTGGGCATGGGCATCGTCATCTCGCTCCTGAGCGGATTGACCAACCTCCTGAGCTCCTGCCCGTCGTTGCAGCGCACGTTGAATTTCTATTTCTTCTTTCTTTTGGGATTCTATTACAGGCAGGGCGACTTCAACACCCCCCTGTGGCACAACAACAAGCTGCACGCCGGGATTGCCGTGGTGACGTTACCCTTGCTGTTGTGGCTGTTTCCCCGATGCGGCAATGTGATGAATGGGGCCGACTACTATGGCCTGGACGGCATGCCTGAGAAAGCCATGGTGCTGATATGTTCCATCGCCGTAACGCTACTGGTGTTCAACCTCACCCGTGACAACAGATGGTTGCGCCACATCGGCAAAGACAGTTTATTCTATTACGTTTACCACATTCTTGTACTGGCCTTGATTGTGACTCCCCTAGTCAAGTATTTCCAATGGCCCAGCTCATTCCCATTCATTGCATTGTATACGGCACTGGCGGTTCTGATCTTGCTCTTGATGAGCAAAATCAAGCTGTTCTGGTGGGTCATGCATCCCACCTTCAAGAAAAAGGAAAAATGACTAGCGGAGTTGTGACAACGTCTTCTCGTCGGGATCAACGGCAATGATCACACCTTGAGCATCCAGCAGGAATGAATGGTAGCCGTCGTCCAGGCGCCAGCTCTTGGCAATTTCCTCCTGGGCCTCAAGCGATGAGAAAAAATGGGCCGAACGGTCCAGGCTGTCGAGGGCAATCACACTGGTAAAGACTTTCTCACTGCGGTCCATATTCACCGACACATGGGTGTAGCGCGCACGCTCATCTCGCGAGAGACGGTCATAATGCATGTTGTCGAGTCGAGACTGCGGATCGGCCGAAGACCAGAATGTGAGCAACACGTTGCTGCCACGATGCTGCTGTAATGGTGACAAGCCATTGTTACTATTGCCCAACGCGAGGGATGGAGCCTTGTATCCAATACGGCTGTCGGCCGGAGCCGAATAATAGGCCGAAGTGAACAGGATCAGCAACCCCAAAGTAGCAATCGTCAATAATGTCTTATTCATTTATTACAAAGTTTCATTCTACATCACAAGCATGCAGGTTGGTAAAAATCAGCCCATTGCCTGTTCAAAAATCCAACCGAGGCCAAGAACAGGCCTCCGAATTGGGCTGCAAATTTAATCAAAAAAAGTTATTAACAAGTCTTTTCTTGCCCAAAAACTGAGATTTTGACCATCTTTATATACCATTTGCAGTTTTTTCACATCTGAGGGGGAAGAATATTTTTCAATAAATAATTCTTGTTTATGCACGTCATTATTGATTAAAAATGATTAACTTTGTGGCATAAAAAAAACAATCTGACCATTATGAATAAGATCTACTCATTCACTGTGCTGCTATTTAGCCTCTTAACGGTTATTGGCATGACTTCTTCTTGTGATATCAATTTGCATGAAGATCCCGATCACCCCTCATATGTGACCTACACCATCTCGGCTGGCGAGATTTCATTCTCGGGCCCCGATCAATTATTGCTCGACATCCAGGCCTGGATCAAGTCCAACCAGATTTCATATGACACTCAAGTCAGCTACACCACTGGCGAAGCATCAGAGTTCGCCCGCACTGACGCCGAAGCGGTGAAGAGATATGAAGAGTTCCTGCCCAAGTTCAGAGCCTATCTCGACCATGTCGATGCCGAATTGGCTAGAGGAACCTACGGCAATGTGGAACAGGTAAAGGCCACATTCTATGTGTTCGCATCACGTGCCCAAGGCAAGGGCAATGACATCAGGTATGAACACATTGAGTTTAGTTATCCCAAAACCGCGTCCAATTGAGAACCCATGGCAAGGTTAACAATCAGTGACGACTGGTGGACCGCTCCCGCCGAGGGCGAGAACGGCAGCCTCATCCTGGTTACGGGCCGCCGCTCGATGGACAACGTCATCCAGACAGGTCTTTACAACTATCGCATTGAGATCACATGGCCTTATCAGGGTGATGCGAAAGGATTGCCCAACTATGCCGACAGCAAGGTGATGGAAGAAATCACCGATGCGCTGAACGAGAGCTTCGACCGTGACCCGGTGGCTATCCTCACCGGCATCTACACGGGCGACGGACAGCGCAACTGGGTGTTTTATACCCGCTCGCTGCACATCTTCCAGCGCAAGTTCAACGAGGTGATGGCCCCCTTCCCTGCCCTGCCCCTGCAGTTTGAAGCCGAGGAAGACCCCGACTGGCAGGAATACCGCGAGATGTGCGAGTGCGAAGTCGCCGACTCCGGTGAATAGTCATATCAGTCCACATCCTGAACTATGATAAACAGCCCCACGGAATCCGTGGGGCTAATATTATATATACACGGCACTCCCTCGTCAATCATTTCCCAGGATTGCATCAATCACCGCATTGACGTCAGCGATATTCACCTCATTGTCCCAATTCACGTCGACGCACCACCCATCAAAATCGTCGACAAATTTGTACCCAAGGATTATGTCAATCAGGCAATTCACATCGGCGATATTCACCTCGCCGTCGCGGTTCACATCTGGGGGTATTACTGGGATAAACGGTCGCTTTTGGATAAATGTACAGTCCTTATAATCACCAGGGATAGCAAATCGCACGACAGCCTCACGGTAATTCACCCCTTTAGGGAGCGGATCGGCAGTGACAACAGCAGTGACCAAGCCATCGAACTGTCCTGCTTCACCTCCATCAACCAGTTCAATTTCAAGCCAGTCGGGCAAATCCAATCCCGAACAGGTCACTGACCAATCATCATCTGAACAGGGTATGCTCGAGAGGAATTCAACTTCAATGCTGTTCTCGTCGCCATCATCCCAATCATAGGCCGTCACATCGGGAAAGACGAATACCCCATCCTCAGTGTTATGATTAAATACCAGATAGGGCTGGTCGGCAACAATAAAGATGCTATAGCCCGTCTTTATCTCGCCTAGAGAGAAAAGGTTATTCAATCCTTTCCACACATACCGACCCGTGAAATTGCCCTCTTCATCGTTCACCGGGCACTTCAGATATGCCAGTTCACCATAGCCCTCATCAACATGTATATCGGCGCAGACCAAGCACGTGAAGTCACGCAGGCCATCACACTCTGGATCATTGTAATCCTCGATAACCACCAGAATGGGATAATCAATAGTAGGACTGCACTCATAGATCAATGAGGGATCAATCGCATCATGGCTGGTAAGGGTGAATGTGACTAACCCATTGGTTTCCTCATTGGTGCTCGGGGTCACCGTTGCATAGCCTATGACGATGGGCTCACCAAAGTTATCAGACAACTCTACGGGGCCATCGTCACGGTAGGCAGGAATCTCGTCGATGCGATACACCTTGCAGCACAACTGTACAGTATCTTCACAACTGAGATAAGCCGTCTGCATACATACTTTCCTGAGCAGATAGGGATGCGTTGGCTTTTCAAAGGCCTGGGCCACGCCATCATAATGCCCGCCATTCTTGCCAAACCATCGGCCATAGGTATTGTTATCAAAGGGCACAGCATCGTTATAGGTAACAAACATCGTTGACAGATTTCCGTCCCTGCCTCCTTGGCACATCGTTTTGCTAGACAGCAAGAGTTCGTACCCTTTTTCTCCTTCATTCAAAAAGGATGCATCTGGGGCCGAATAGATGTAGGCTGGATAGAGGTTGTTGATTATATAGCCATTACCGACGGGCACATAGTGCGGGTATTGAAAACACTCATCAACATCGAGGTCGCCATGATAGAGATAAAAGACCGGAGTTTCAACCATTTCAAGACCATAATTGACCGTGAGATGCCTAGAATAATAGGTATTAAACGCCCCACCAGAGGTGTTTTCCCAAATCATCTCATCGTTTTCATCGGCTCCATCGACAACACTATAGTAAGTATAGTCGCTATAGGGCTTCACCTGGATGAATTCAAACCCTAAAGAATACAACCCGACACCATTCTTGGCGACAAACGGCGAATAAAACGCTCCAGCTGGACGGAGGTAATACGGTTTTATGAGCTCTGGGCTCCGATGCGGAGAGGGCAGTTCCTCACCAGGCGCACGCAGCCGCACGTCAATTTCTTTGATTTGTGGCTGCACACGTGACAACGACAGCGGCCGAGCCGGGACAACACCGTCAACGCCCGTCAACTGGGCAACAGCGCTTAATGCCATGAGCAAGGCTGCAACAACAAGTAAAGATTTCTTTCCCATAATCAGTTTAATATATTATTTTAAAAAAATATGATTCTTTTCCCCTTTTTAACCATCAGAGCGCAAATATAGGCATAAAATTCTAATATTCAAACATAATCACAAAAAAAATGGGAAGACATAGCAAAAGCAGAGGCGCAAATGATTTAAAAGCGCCCCTGCCTCTAATAATGTGATATTACCGAAAGAAATTACATGTTCATGCCACCATCGACCTGGATGACCTGACCGGTCACATAGGCCGACATGTCGCTGGCGAGGAAGGTAGCCACATTGGCAATATCCTCGACAGTGCCACCACGGCGCAGGGGGATGCGCTGGCACCATTCCTTACGGACGTCCTCACTGAGGGCTTGGGTCATAGCGGTGTCGATAAAGCCCGGAGCGATAGCGTTGGCGCGGATGCCGCGGCTGCCCATCTCCTGAGCGATACTCTTGGCCAGAGCGATAAGGCCGGCCTTGCTGGCAGCATAGTTGGCCTGTCCGGCATTGCCGTGTACACCCACTACCGATGCCATGTTGATGATGGAACCGTTGCGCTGGCGCATCATGATGGGCACCAGGGCGTGGATGAAGTTGAACGCGCTCTTGAGGTTAACGGCGATCACGGCGTCCCACTGCTGCTCGGTCATGCGCAGCATGATACCGTCCTTGGTGATACCGGCGTTGTTCACCAGGATATCGATGTGGCCGAAGTCCTCGTGAATCTGCTTCACGACAGCCTCGGTCTCCTCAAAGTTGGCAGCGTTGCTGGCATAGCCCTTGGCGCGCACGCCCAGGGCTGCGATTTCCTGCTCGGTCTGCTTGCCGCTGTCGTCAATGACGAGGTCGGTGAATGCGATGTCGGCACCCTCGGCAGCAAACTTCAGTGCGATGGCCTTGCCGATGCCTCTGGC
>ODAI010669794.1_pt1 | contig 14294 bp, 9 predicted proteins | sample 1539321 | NCBI WGS metagenome assembly ODAI01 (sample SAMN02144231, study PRJEB22623) | gut metagenome | biome: sheep rumen | host: Ovis aries | place: New Zealand
GCAGGTGCTGCGCGAGGCCGACCATCTGGTGGAGATTGGCCCGGGCTCTGGCGCCGATGGTGGCCAGGTCATTGCCCAGGGTACGATTGCCGAGGTTGCGGCAAATGGGGCCTCGCGCATCGCTGGCTTTGTGACGGGCAAGCAAAAGGTGCGCGTGCGCGAGCGCTGCGATACCGAAGAGATGTTTGAGCGCGGCGCGTTACACCTGGTGAGCGAACCCATCCATACGGTGCAGGCGCTCGAGGCGTGGGTGCCGCGCGGCCGGCTTACGGCGGTAACGGGTGTGAGCGGGTCGGGTAAGACGACGCTCGTGCTGGAGGGGCTGGTGCCCGCGCTGAAGGCGCAGCTTGCGGGCGAGCATATGCCCGAGCACGTGCGCGTGGCCGAAGCGCCTGGCCTGCGCAGGGTACACCTCATTGACGCGACGCCCATTGGCGCCAACGTGCGCTCGACGGTGGCCACCTACTCCGGCGTGCTCGACGACCTGCGGCGCGCCTTTGCGGGCACCACTGACGCCCGCGAGCGGGGCCTCAAGATGGGTGACTTCTCCTACAACACGGGCAGCCTGCGCTGTCCTACCTGCGACGGAACCGGCACCATCAACCTCGACGTGCAGTTTCTGCCCGATGTTGAGATTGCCTGCCCCGACTGCCGGGGCAGCCGCTATGCGCGCCAGGCCTGGGAGGTGCGCCGCCACACCAGCCGCGGGCGCGGGGGAGAGAAGCTCGGCTACGTGAGCCTACCCGAGCTCATGGCCTGCACCGTCGACGAGGCGCTTGCGCGCGTGGGCACGCTGCGCAAGGCAAAGGCAAAGCTGCAGGTGCTGCACGACCTGGGCCTGGGCTACCTCACGCTGGGTGAGGCTACGCCGGCGCTCAGCGGCGGTGAGGCGCAGCGCCTCAAGCTGGCTGGCGAGGTGGGCAAGCGCCAGGACGACGCGCTGTTTGTGTTTGACGAGCCGACCATTGGCCTGCATCCGCTTGACGTGGAGGTGCTGCTAGGCGTGTTGCAGGGGCTTGTGGCCAACGGGGCGACGGTGGTGGTCATCGAGCACGACCTCGACATGATAGCCAACGCCGACTGGGTCATCGACATGGGCCCGGGCGGTGGCGTGCAGGGTGGCCGCATCGTGTGCGCCGATACGCCTGAGGGTGTGGCGGCCTGCCCCGAGAGCATCACGGGACGCTACCTCGCGGCCGAGCTGTAAGGGCTGCGATAGCGTTGGGGGTCGTGGCGGGGGGCAAATCTCCTGCGCCACGGCCTCCAACGCTGCGACAACGTACGGTTAGCGTACGAGCACCTCGCCGGTGCACTCAAAGACCGAGCCATCACGCACAACCTCGCCCACGGAGTCGACGAAAATCATGCCTGAGCGCGGGTTCTTGATCGAGTCGACGTGTCCGCAGATGGTGGCGTTGACGTCGGAGTACTCAAACGCCAGGTCGCAGCCGACCATCTCGCAGTCAATCAGCGTGAGGTTCTTTGCGTAGCACAGCGGCTGGGTGCCTTCGATGCGGCAGTTGATCAGCGTCAGGCCGTCGGAGTACCAGCCCAGGTACTCGCCCTTGATGACGGAGTTACGCACGGTCACGTTGTGGGCGTGCCAGAAGGCATCCTTGGTGTCGAGCACCGAGTTCTCAATCACGAGGCCGTCCACGTACTGGAACGAGTACTTGCCGGTCATGGTCACGTTGTCCAGGCTCACTCCCGTGCTGTGGAAGAAGGGGTACTCGCTGACAAGCGTCGTGTCTGACAGGCGCAGGTCGTGGCACATCCAGCCAAACTCGGGCGAGTCGATGCGCGCGTTGTCGATGCTGATGTCGCTGCACTCGCGCACGGCCTTGATGCCCCCAAGCGTCGAATTGCTGATGCGCCCATGGCGCGCATACCAGATGGCGGCGCGGGTCAGCTCGTCCATCTGCACGTTCTGCAGCGAGAAGCCCGTCGTGTGCCAGAGGGGGTAGCGCAGCGAGAAGCAGCTGTCGATGACGCAGATGTCGCGGCACTCCTTGAGCGCCGACTCGCCGTCGGCGGGGCCGGCAAAGGTGATGTCGTTGAGGCAGACGTTGGAGAGGCCGTACAGGGCGCGCTCCTCGTCGTGGGTCTCGTGGCTGATGCAGGTGCAGGTGTTCTTCTCGGCGGTCATGCTCACAGGTATCACTCCTTGTGTGGGTTATGTTCTGTGACTACCTTACGACCGCGCGCATGCAATAACAAATAACAATGATATATATCTAACGATGCTTAATGAGCATGTATTACCGGGGAGCCTGCGTATGAGCCTCCCGCCTCCAACCGTCCGCGCCACAAAAAGCCCTACCCAGAGAAAGCTGGGTAGGGCTCGGTTCGTGCACGTGTGGTTTGCTTGCGCCTTAGAAGGAGATGTTTCCGTCGTCGTCGATGGTAAACTGCGCGTTGTCCGACAGGAAGAAGTCGCCAAAGGCGTCCTCAATGCAGAAGCCGTAGAGGTAGGTGCCGCTTGGCAGGTAGCTGTAGTCAACGGTGAGGCCCTTGGTGTCCACGGGGTAGGTCTCACCCTCGTAGCTGCTCTCGGTGACGTTCTCGTCGGCAGAGAAGGCCTTGTACAGCGGCACGATCTTGTCGCCACGCTTGATCTTAGTCACGCCACGGTCCACCGCGCCGTTCTCGCTCACGCCCGACCATGCGCCTTCAACGCGCGTGGCGCCGTCGTCAAAGTTCTGGCGAACGCGCAGGTAGCACTCGGTGCCGTTGAGCATGATGGGCGAGGTGTAGATGATGTAGTCGTCGGTGGTGCCCTCAACGGTCAGGTTGAGGTTCTGCCCGTCGGGAAGCGACAGCCAGTTGCCGTCAAAGCCGTCGGCAAACTCGCCGGTGTCCCAGTCGCCGTAGACGTCGTAGGTCTCGCCGAGGGCAATGAGGTCGGCGCCGTCGGCTGAGAGCTCGTAGACAATGCCGCTCACTGCGGCTGCGTTGTCGAGGCCGTGCTCGTCAAGCTGGAACCAGAACGTGCCCTCGTCGTCGAGCTGCGGCTTCTCGGCAAAGGTGATCTGCGTGCTCACGTCGGAGTGGTCGTCCACGTACTCCCAGTGGTCTTCGGCCTGCTGTTCGACCTCTTGGGTGTTGCCCAGAAGCCAGTTCCAGATGTTGTCCTCAAAGAAGGTGTCACCCGAGTACTGCTGGTACTGCGTGCCGCCGTTGTAAGTGGCTCCGTGCGCCAGACGGTCGACGTAGGAGAGGTACGACGGGTTGACGGCAACGGTCTGGAAGATCGAGAGCTCCTGCGAGGTGTTGAGGCGTAGCGGGTAATAGGTGGAGAGCCCCGTGGCCCCCGCGTGATAGGTGCCGCGCACCTGATAGGTGATGGCGTTGTGCAGCGACTTCTTGACGGCGGCAGCGCTGGGGGTCACGCTGGCGCAGGCGTCCACCAGTCCTCCGAGGTCAACCATGTTGGTGTAGCCCTCGCGCCGGTTGTTGCAGCCATAGTTGTCAGCCTTCTGAATGCCGCGCGACATGGCCGCAAGCGTGCTCTGGTTCTCGCCCGAGGCGTACATCTCCTGCGAGAAGTCGTAGAAGTCCTGCATCAGCTGGTCTATCTGCGAGAGGTCGGTGACCGAGAGCGTGGCAAAGCCCTTGCTGCTGCGGTCGAGTGAGGCCAGGTAGCTGTTGCAGAGCTCCTTGCCCAGTTGCTTGCCCGTGGCCGACGGGTTCTTTGACAGGTACTCCATGATGGAGGTGTACTCCCAGCCGGTGGCCGGCTCACTTTCCTGCGAGGCGTACATATAGTTAGCGTAGGTGGCCAGGACGTTAGCCGTCTCGAGGGTGCTCATCAGGCAGGCGTCAAAGCCCACAAACTCAAACTTGCCCCACATCTGGGCATAGGCCGCGGCCAGCGCCTCGTCGAGCTCGCGCAGCGAGAGGGAGTCGTTATTGTTGCGCTCGTCGAAGCACACGCCCGAGATCGAGCCGCCGCAGTGGTCCCACAGGATGAGGCCCATGTGGTCGGCAGGGTAGTTCTTGATACCCCAGGTGAGGAAGTCGGAGAGGGTCTTCGACTTGCCCATGGCAGCTGCCGAGACGCTTCCGGCGTCGGTCATCGAGCCGTTCTGAATGACATAGCGGCCGAGGTTGCGGGCGCTGATGGTGTTGTTGCGCCAGCTCTTGGCGCCGCCGGTTTCCACCACAAACCGCACCTTGTTGCTGCCACTGGCCTTCAGCAGCTCGTTGAGGTCTTTGGTTGCCGCGCCGTTTTGCGACTCGAGGTTGGAGCCGCACAGGTAGACGAAGATGGTCCAGCTGTCCTTCTCGAGGTTGGCGGGCTTCTTGCCGCCGGGCTGCATGCGGACGATTTCGAGGTCTTCGCTGCCACGCTCGGCCTGAATGGTCAGGCCACCGTCAACGAGGTCGGCAAGCGACTGCCCACCGCCCTGTGTGCCGGCGCCGGTGCCTGCGGGCACATCGACGCAGGATGCAAGGCCAAGACAGACGGCCGCCGCTGCCAGCGCGAGGCAGAGCGCTCTTTTGATACGCAACGTGGTCATGGGGCACCCTGCCTTCCTACTGGGCGTATGCAGCCTTGATCTGCTGCAGAAGCTGGGCCATGGTCTGGCTGTCGCGGGTGGCAATGCCGCTCTGACCAATGACGAGCGTGCCGTTGCTGTAGCTCACGGTGGTGTCGGCGAGGTCCTTCCAGCCAAGGCCGAGCGTGCCGCCACGACCGTCAGCCAGATGCACGCCGCTCTTTGAGAGCAGCATGCCGGCCTTGCCGGTGCCGGTGGGGTCACAGAGCAGGTAGAGCTCGTCGTCGGTGGCGAGCTTGCCAAAGTTGCTCCGCAGGATGGTGGCGTTCTTGGCAATGGTGTCGCCGTAGTAGGTCTGGGTGAGCCTGGTCTTGAGGTTGCTCATGAAGGTGGCAACAATCTGCTTGACATCGGGCTCGGACGCGCGCTTGTGAGGCCTGATGGCGGCACGGCGGCTTCCCACCTGATGCGTGGCGTTGTTGACGACCTTGATGCGCTTGGGCTGCTTGCTGTCTTGCTCCATGGCATTCCTCCGTATGGTTGGTGATACCCCTTACCATACTGCTTTTGGAGCGCTGGGGACACAGTTGTTACCGGCTGGCGTGCCTAGAGCGAGGGCTTTTGTGCCCTGCGGCACGCGCAGACGCAGCTAGGCGTTGTGCGCGGTCTCATAGAGAGGCTCCTGCTGCGCCTTTTGCTCGAGGTGCTTGAGCTCACGCAGAACGCCTATGGCCATGGGCAACGCGATGAGCGTCGTGATGATGTCGGTGGTGGGCTGGGCAATCTGCACGCCCAGCTGACCCAGAAGGCGCGGCAGCACCAGTACTACCGGCCCCAGCACCAGGCCCAGCCGGCAGGAGCCCAAGAAGGTGGCGCGCCACATCTTGCCGCTCGTCTGCAAAAGGAAGTTGGTGACCATCGCCAGCCCGGTAAAGGGCATCGTGATGCTTTGGAGGCGCAGGGTGACCACGCCAAAGGCCACGCCCTCGGGGTCGTCGCGGAAGATGGCAATGAGCTGCGGGGCAAATAGCAAGGTGATCACGCCGATGCTGGCCACCGACACAAAGGCCATCTTGACGGCGGCGTAGAAGGCCTCGCGGATGCGGTCGTAGCGCTTGGCACCCAGGTTGTAGCCGCAGATGGGCTGGAAGCCCTGACCAATGCCAATCTGGAAGAAGTTGCCCACGCTCGTGATGCGCTGCACCACGGCAATGCCGGCGATGGCAGCGTCACCGTAGGGTGCCGCGGCGTTGTTGAGCAGGCTTGTGGCGACGCCCAGCATGACCTGGCGCGCGAACGAGGGAACCCCGCCGTTGTTGATGATGCGCATCATCTTGGCGTTGGGCAGGCGCACGTAGCGCAGCCCCAGCGGCGTGATGCCCGCCTTGCGCATCTCAAACAGCAGCAAAAAGAAGCTTACGGCCTCGCTCACCACGGTAGCAAGGGCGCTGCCCGCGATGCCCATGCCCAAGGGGAAGATGAAGAGCGGCGTCAGGATGGTGTTGAGCACGGCGCCCGCCACCATGCAGAGCATCGAGTAGAACGATTCGCCCTGAAAGCGCAGCTGCATGTTCATCAGAAAGCCGCTGGCAATGAAGGGAGCGCCCAACAACAGGATGCTGATGTAGATACGCGCGTAGGGCAGGATGGTTGCGGTGGCGCCGCCCACGTAGCAGAGCTGGTCCAAAAAGAGGTGGCCCATCAGGGCGATGAGGGTGCCGAGGCTTACGGTGGCGGCGATGCCGGTGTTGACGTAGACGGCGGCCTCCCCGGTCTTGCCGGCACCCAGGCAGCGGCTCATGTGGATGCCGGTGCCCTGGGCAAAGTAGAAGGCCATGGCCTGGATGACGGTGGAGGTCACAAACGAGACACCCACGGCGGCGCTCGCGCTCGTGGAGCCGATCTGTCCCACAAAGAAGGTATCGGCCAGGTTGTAGACGGTGTTGACCACGTTGGCAAAGATGCTCGGCGCGGCCAGCGAAAGAATGAGCGCGCTCACGGGGCGCTCGAGCATCTCGCGGCGCTTCTCTTCGGGCGTCTGCTCTTTGGGCACTATGAGGGAGGTGAATGACTTCATGGCAACCATCGTACGCCCTCGGCGCTTGGTGCAAGGCCTTCTTAACAGACACTGCAGATTAGAGGGTGGGTGTCACGGGGTTTTGCGTGTGGGTGTTGGCCACGCGGGGGCTGGCCGTGCGAGGGCGGACGCGCGGCGCGCCTTCGCCCTCGCTGCCCGCTATCCGCGCCGGTGGTTGGCGCGCCGGAGCACCGTGATGATGCCAATCGCGCACCCCAGGCCTGCCATGAGCGGCAGCACGGCGGCGCGGCCCAGAGCGTCGCAGCAGCGCGTGCCCACAATCGCGCCGAGGGTGAACGTCATGATGATTGAGAGAAACAGCATCGAGCGCATGATCTTCTCGGGGTCGCGCTGCACGACGCCGGCAAACAGCGCGTCCACGCACTTCTTGAGGTTGCCCGTGCTCATGGTGGTCACGATGGCCTCGCCGCGGAAGGTGGTAAAGGTCTCGTACTGCATGGCGGCAACAATGCTCACAATGCTGTTGGCCACAATGTCGAGGCTCTCGCGCAGGGGGATGAGTCCCACGATACCCAGTCCTACGATTTCGGCTGCCAGCACCGTGCGGCGCACCAGGCGCATCTGGCGCCGCTCGAGCACCTCCTCGATAATCATCGAGGCAAGAAGTCCCAGCGTAAAGGTGCAAATGGGAATCAGGTAGCGCAGGTAGAGGTCGCTCGTTCCGTTGGCCAGCGCAATGCCGAGCTTGATGATGTTGCCTGTCTGGGCGTTGGCAAACACGCCTCCCCGCTCAAAGTAGGTGTAGGCGTCCATGTACCCACCAATGAGAGTGAGCAGGTACGCCACACGCATGCGCTGCGATGGCATGAGGGCGGCGTGGTCGTCGTTTGTGCCAGGCATGGGGGAGCTCCTCGCAAGTTGATGCATTTCTTATAGTGAGCATACGCCAAAAAGAACGTTCTCTGTATAGGATGGTGGATGTGTCGTGTATAACGCACCGCGCGCGTAGCGGGGCGGCTGGCATGCGATAATGGCTGGACCGAATGCGAGGAGGAAGATGAGCTCCCCAGAAACACCCTTGGTCACGTTTGTCGTGCCCTGCTACAACTCGGCCTCCTACATGAGGCGTGCGGTCGACTCGCTGGTCGACCTCAACCAGCCTTGCGAGATTCTGCTGATCAACGATGGCTCGTCGGACGACACGAGTGCCATCGCTCATGCGTATGCCGAGCGTCACGGCAATGTGCGCGCCATCGACCAGGCCAACGCCAACTGGGGCGGCGCCGTCAACCACGGGCTCGAGCTGGCGCGCGGTAGGTACTTCAAGGTGCTCGACTCCGACGACTACCTCGAGCCGCTTGCGCTGCGCCTCGTGCTTGACGTGCTGGCAAAGGCCGTGGCCGAAGACGACGCGCCCGACATACTGATTACCAATTACATCTATGATCATTTGCCGAGCAAGACGCGCCGGGTGATGCGCTATGACAAGTTTTTGCCCAAGGGCCGCACCTTTGGCTGGGAAGAGGTGGGCAAGCCCGATGTGGCCCGCTACCTGATGATTCACGCGTGCTGGTACGCCACCGAGACGCTGCGTGCGTCGGACCTCGTGCTTCCCACGGGCACGCCCTACACCGACAGCCTCCTGCTCCTGCATCCCATGCCCTACGTCAAGCGGCTGCGCTACCTCGACGTGGAGCCGTACTTTTACGCCATTGGGCGCGAGGGGCAGTCGGTTGACGTCGAGGTGATCAAGGCGCACATCGACCAACAGCTGGCCATCACGCGCCGCGCCATCGATGACGTGGACTACGCCGCGCTCTTTGCTCGCGAGCCGCGCTGCGCCCTGCTCATGGCTGGCTACATGGAGTGCATGATGAGCGTGTCGACGCTCAGCCTCTTTTTGATTGGCACGCGCGAGGCGGTTGCCAAGAACAATGAGCTCTGGCAGTACCTCAAGGAGCACAATCCGGTGCTTTACCAGCACGTTCGTCGGTCATGGGTGGGCGTGATGAACCGCCGGACGCGGTTGGGGCGCACGATTTCGGCGCAGCTCTTCAAGTGGGGTAAGCGTCACTTCAAGCTCGAGTAGGAGAGTGCGCGAGCCATCACGATTACATCACGGGGTACAACCTCTCGCGCATGCCGGCCGAGGGGCTTGATATTGCACTCCAGTTTGAGCCAACCATCAGGGCGTGTTTTGAGGGACTGGTCCTGTAGAGGACGTCACCATGCTCGGTGCTGGCCCTGCGGTGGTTACCAAGTGCCATACACCGTCAGAAGAATGACGATAAGGCGCAGGTCGCGCGGTGTTCTCTTATGCAGACGTCAAGCGAGCTGGAGGCGACGTAGGGCCCCCGGCGATCAGAGATTTTGGCGTGATGCTCTTAACCTAGTGATAATGTTTCGACATAAACTTTTCGCTATGTACGAAAAGATAAAAAAAGTGCTTGATTTGAAGCTGATTAAGCGCAAAAATCTTTGACTATAAACGAGCAATCGGGGGGTGCATGCGATGGCATGGGCGTCCCGTCAGTTGTGATACCGAGAAACGAAACTTAAACGCTGCAGGAAGGTTGCTCCACCATGCCAAAAAGAATCTGCACTAAGTGCTTCGTCACGGGGCTGTTGCTCGCGCTTATCTGCGTCTTTGGCCTCCCCTTCTTCTCGTCAGCTGCACGGGCTGCCGATGACACCGACATCGACATGGCGGCGGTCGCGGGGATGCCAGCTGACGAGTCGACGCCCGAGGAGTCGGTGGCGACAGAGACAGCTCCCCAAGGAGAAGGTCAGACGGCAGACGAGGCCTCCGAGGATCCTGCTGGTGCGGATGAGGCCGTCGAGGCTCCCGAGGATCCTGCCGGCGCGAATGAAGGCGCAGAGGCTGTCGATCCGGCCGGGCAGGACACCGATGGCGAGCTGCTGAGGGCCCCGACCAACGGCACAAGCATGAGAGTCGACCTCCTCTTCTACAAAGTGGCTGGGTATTACAACCCTTCGGTCAGTTCGTCGGTATACGGCGGCGGCACGAAGGTGACCATCGATGACTCGACTCCGGTCGGCTTCGATGAAGGCCAGGCGTTCGAGAGCCTTTATGACAAGCAGGGCGACTACGTGAAAGTTGGGCATACGGTCAAAACCGACAGGAACTTCTACACCTGGACCTGCATCGGATTCATTCCCTCGCAAGGTGACCCGTCCATCGGCTTCGACTGGATAAAGAACGTTTATTTAAATGATTACTGCTTCGAGGACGATGCCGCAGCCGCCGAGTTCGTGCGTAATAACGGTGGCGTCCTGTACGGTGAGGTGCCCTCGGAAGAGCTTCTGAACACGTTGGACAGCTATGGCCGCAGCGCCAGCCTGATCGTGGTCTGGACCAGGGTGAAGCCCACATTGCCCGAGAACAAGTACGACTATGGTGACCCCATCATCGACGATGCGCCGCCGGTGAACTGGCAGGGCACCACGGACGGTATCCAGGTTGAGGCATCCACGGAAACAGTCGAGGAGCCAGGTGCTCACTACGTCAATATCGTCACGTACACGGTGACCATTCCCGAGGGCATGGACGAAGACGTGCTCAACATCGACCTGTCCAAGGTACCCGTGGACGACATGCCGGCGCTGCAGCCCGGTGACGACGTGCAGTACCGCGTTGTGGTGCAGGACGAGAGCGGCCATCGCTACACGTACCTCGAGAACAGCGGATCGCTGGGCACGGTCCTCAACGGTCAGAACGATGACCTGGGCATCGGCTTCGAGAAATACAACATTCCCGCACCCGCGCCGACCTCCGGTAGCGGCGAGATTGACATGACCATGCCGGGTGGCTGGCGCATCTACGGCTTTGCGCTTGACGAGCTGTACCAGGCGTTGGAGATGCAGACCGACAGCCAATCCATGACGGACGTGCGTATCGGCTATGCGCTTGCGCTTGCGGGCTACAAGTACCATGCCGACGACGAGCTGTTAGGAGCATATTGGGGTAATGACAACGTCGATGCATGGGATGATTTTCTCAGTGATTTGGTATATGTTCGGAATTATTTCGACTGCGACATTGACTATGCGTTTCGAAGGTACCCGGAGGTACTCGAGGCAGCTAAGACCGTGCTGACCGACCTGACCAAGCATTGCTTCGATGACTATCTGCTGGACTGGGCCAACGACCGCTACAGCAAGGTCGAGGGTGCCGGAGGTGAGGGCCCTTCGTTCACCAACTTCAAAGACGTCCCTCAGAACATCACGTGGGACATCATGAACGGCACGTTCTTCTCCGGTAGGCAGGTCGAAAGCAACCCCTCGGTCGTGAACGCCGTGTACTACGGGTTCTATGAGTACTTCTATCAGGCTAGCCCCTCGCAGGATGGCGAGAGGACGGGCGTGTACACCATCATGAAGGAGCAGGTGCAGGCTGATGCCTCCGCGCTGCCCGAGGGCTATGACGTGAGCCTTGCCAAGGGTAACGGCTTCGACGACGAGTTCTTTGGCCAGTGGTCCGCCGCGGGCGATGACGCGACCGAGCACGAGCTTGGCTGGTGGCACTTCATAGAGGGCAACGCGAACGGCAACCTGATGCAGGACACCTTCTTCTTCACCAGTGCGCAGTTCAAGCTCGTGAAGCCTGTTGTTGAGGTCAAGGTCCTCAAGGTCTGGGATGACCAGGACAACAAGGACGGCTCGCGCCCCGCGTCTGTCACGGTGAAGCTTCAGGCCAATGGCAAAGACGCGTCAGAGGAGGCTTTGACGCTCGATGAGGACTCTGAGTGGACTGGTGGTTGGCAGCGTCTGAACCGCTATGCGGACAACAAAGAGATTGCCTACACGGTCGAGGAGACGCCCGTTCCTACTGGCTACGAGTGCGATGTTACCTCGGAGTCTGATGGCGATGGCAACGCGACTGTCACGGTGAAGAACAGCCATACGCCGGAGGAGCCACCCACCCCCGACAATCCGTCTAAGCCTCACAAGCCGAGCAAGCCTACGAAGCCCGCCCGCCCGGCAAAGCCCAAGACGGCTCTTCCCGCGACGGGAGATTTGAGCTTCCCGATGACCGGAGGACTCTTCCTTCTGTCGGCAGTGGTGATGGCAGCGGCCATTGGTCTTCGCAGGATGTCTGGTAATAAAACGAGAGGCTAGCGGGCAAGCCGGACACTGAGATATTGAGGTAACAGCATGGCGCATCGAGGTGACTCGGTGCGCCATTATTCTCTCGGTGGACTGAGAATTGTGAAACATGTTTCACTGTGAAGCCCCTTCGATACAATGTAAGAAACGAAGGAGTTGACTTATGAACACGATCGAACTCATGGACGGGAGCGTCTCGTCCTTCTCTAAGACCGACCGCGCCATCTACGAGGCCGTCCGTAAGTTTCCCGACATGTTTGCCACCAGCAGCGTGACGGAGATCGCCAACGGGGGAGGCTTCTCGAAGCCGGCGCTCACGCGATTTGCCCAGCGTCTGGGCTTTGGCGGCTTCGTCGAGTTTCAGTACCAGTTTGCACAGGATCTGGAAGAGCGTCGCCAGCGCACAGATGCGCCGACAAATGCTGAGGTCTACGGTGGCCTGCTCAAGCTCGTGGAAGAGCGCATCGACCACGATCAGCTCCTTGCCCTCATAGAGCGCATGCGCACGAGCCGCCATGTCTACCTCATGGGCTACAACCTCTCGCGCATGCCTGCCGAGGAGCTCAACATCGCTCTGCAGTTTGATCCGTCCATCCACGCGTCCTATCCACAGATCGACGTGAGCCAGCGCTTCTCTGAGAACGACCTGCTCATCATCTATTCGGCGGTGAGCGGCGCAACGTTCAATGGCCTCATGCACGATTTCAAGATCGGGCGCAACGCAAAACCGTACATGGTGCTGGTGACCACCAACTCAAAGCATCCGCTGCGACGCAACTTTGACGAGGTCATCGCGCTACCTACGGCAAATGTGGCCACGTCCGATCGTACGGTTCTTGCGGATACCTTTGCGTTTCTGATGTTCAACGATGTCTTGACGGGACTGTTGCCCGCGGCGCGGTGAGCGGTCCCGTCGCAGCGATAAGCGAATCAAATGAAACATATATAGAATTCAGTATTGAAACTGATTTCATTCTGTCCTATAGTGTTCCCAACAGACGGAAGCGCTCCGAAACCGCGCGGACGCAAGGCCAGCAACCGCGCACCAAGCACTCCAAGAAGGAAGGGAACCATGGAACAGTTCATCGAGAAGATGACCGCCATCTCGGGTAAGATCGCCCAGAATTGGGTCATTCACGTCATCATGAATGCCTTTATGATGCTGCTGCCCATCACCATGCTTGGCTCGTTTGCCGCGCTCTTCAAGGGCATGGGCATCGAGGCATACCAGGCCTTTATCACGTCCAACGGTATTGCGGCAGTGCTCAACACCATCTATCAGTGGACGACCGGCATGATTGGCGCCTACCTGGCGTTCCTCGTTGCGTACGCCTTTGCACAGCACACCAAGTGCGCTCGTTCCGAGATGGCTGTTGGTCTCACCTCGCTCGCATGTTTCCTCATTTGCACGCCCTATATCATCCCCGAGGAGCCCTACGCACCTTCTACCCTGCCCACCACCTGGCTGGGCTCGCAAGGCATGTTCAGCGCCATCATCATCTCCTTCGTGGTGGGCGGCATCTACCTTGCCTGCCAGAAGGGCCACGTCGAGATCAAGCTTCCCGAGCAGGTTCCGCCGTTTATCAGCGCCCAGTTCTCCAGCCTTATCCCTGCCGCCATCAGCATGGTCCTCTTCGGCATCGTCTCCATGGTCTTTGCTGGTACCGAGTTTGGCACCATCCATCAGCTCGTCTACTCCATGATCGCTCTGCCGCTGCAGTCCGTGTCGTCCAACGTCTTTGGCTACTGGATTCTGATGGTCTTCCTGTATGGCCTCTGGTTCCTGGGCATCCACGGCGGAATGACGGTCGGCCCCATCATCATGATGCTCTTCATGCAGCTCCAGATGGAGAACCTTGCAGCCTTCCAGGCCGGCACCCCCATGCCGCACCTCTGCTCTGGTGACGCTCTCACCTTCGGTACCGGCTCCATCCCCATGCTTGTGGCCGCACTCTTCATCATGAAGTCCGAGCAGGGCAAGGCCGTGAGCCGCATGGCCGTTCTCCCCGCGCTCTTCGGTGTCGACGAGCCCGCCTACTTCGGTATGCCCATGATTCTGAACCCGATCTTCTTCATCCCCTGGGTTCTCGGCGCTCCGACCATCTCGGTCTTCGGCACGCATGCGCTCAAGCTCATCGGCCTGCTGCCCTACGCCAATGGCACCGGTGGTTCGGCAGCCAACCTGCCCTTCTTCATGGGCAACCTCATGAGCTACGGTACGCCGGGTCTCATCTGGGGCTGCGTGATGTTCGCAATCATCGTGCTCATGTACGTGCCCTTCGTGAAGGCCTACGACAAGCAGCTGCTCGAGAACGAGTCTGCCGCTTCCGAGGAGTAAGTCCTTCCTTCCTTGGCGGGGGCCTTCGGGCTCCCGCCTTTCGACCATTAAGGGAGTGTGTCAACACCTCCGTCCCCGTGACACACCCCGAGAAAGAGAGAATCCCATGAAGATCCTGGTTCAGAGCGACGACTACGGCATCACCCGCGCGGTCAGCCTCGGCTGCATCCATGGCATTAGGAACGGCGTGGTGCGCAACACCGGCATGTTTGCAAACATGCCTTGGATCGAGGAGTGCGTGGAGTGGATCAAGCCCTATCTGGGCGACATCGCCTTTGGCATCGACCTCAAC
>ODAI014122401.1_pt1 | contig 14294 bp, 11 predicted proteins | sample 1539321 | NCBI WGS metagenome assembly ODAI01 (sample SAMN02144231, study PRJEB22623) | gut metagenome | biome: sheep rumen | host: Ovis aries | place: New Zealand
CTGCGCCTCAACGTCCATGCAGACAACCAAAAATCCGGTTTCGGTTTTCTTAACCTTGTAGGAAAAGCCGTCAAAATATCCGTATTCCGAATTGCTGTTAAGCGCGGTTTTCGCGTAAGTCTCCGCCTTTGATTCGTCAATCATCGCGATGTGGTTTGTGCCGGTTTTGACCGGGTTTCCGTTTTTGTCAAAATCAACCGTGAAAAACCGCACCGAGTAAATAAATTCCGACGTGGCGTCAACGCCGGTGTTGAACATGTTTTCCATAAAACGCCTGAAAAAGTCGTTGTTTTTTTCGCTTAGCTTTTTGTAATTAAGTCCCGGCACGGGTTCGTCTCCGGATGAATCGTTTGACGTGAACAAATCGTGGTTGTCGGCTATAAAGTCAAGCGACTTTTGAATTTTGGTTTGAGCCGAGTGATAATTAACAAAGTAAATTGTTGAGAACATCAGCACCATAACGCCTATAAACGACAACAGCGCGGTAAGGATGAACTTTCTTCTCAGCTTTTTTATTGCCTTTTCATTCATGTGACGTTACTCCTCAGCAAAGCTTGTAGCCCGTGTTTTCGTCGCCCTCGATTTTTGTTGAGGATGCAATTGCCTTAAGCTTGCGCTTTAAATATGAAATGTAAAGCCAAACGGTGTCCGGCCGCGCGTCGGGCTCGCGGCTCCAAACCTTGTCCAAAATGTATTCTATGCTTAAAAAGCGGTCGCGGTTCAAAATCAGCAATTGCATAAGCTCAAATTCCTTGACTGAAAGCCTTACGCTGTTTTCGGACGCAAGCTCAAAGGTCTGCGCGCGAAGCGTAACGTCGTTGAACTGCAAATCGTTGGCTGTGTATTCCGTTTTGCGTCGTGTTTGCGCGCGGATTCTGGCAATAAGCTCCTTCATGGCAAACGGCTTCGGAAGATAATCGTCGGCGCCCGCCTCAAGGCCTGCCACTCTGTCGTCAACCTCAGCCTTCGCGGTCAGCATAATTACCGGCGTAATAATGTTCTTTGCCCTTATTTCCTTAAGCGCCTGAATACCGTCCTTTTTGGGCATCATTATGTCCAGCACAAGGCAGTCGTAGCTGTCGCGCTCAATATGTTCAATAACCTCTTCGCCGTCATAGGCAGGGTCTACGTCGTAGCCCTCGTGCGCAAGCACGGCGCAAATCGCGCGGTTTAAGTCGCGCGTGTCCTCTGCAAGTAAAATCTTCATAATTATTCTCCGTTAAGCTCTAATATCATATCTCTGATGGTTTGCATTGAAAGGTCGGTTGAAGCCAGCTCGTCGGCGCAGCGCTTAAGCTCGCCCACAATCAGCTCCTGCCTGCCCGTTACCTTCTTTTTGTATTTCAGGTGGTGCTCAAGCGCCGCCCATGTGTCCATCGAAATGGTACGCAGCTGAATTTCGGCGTAATATTTGCCGCCCGCGCGTAAAATCATATGGTAGCTGCGGTAGCCGTTCGGCTTTGAATGGCGTATGTAGTCCTTTTCGCGGATTATTTCGTATTTGCCCGAATTAACAATATAGTCGCGTATTGTGTAAACATCGTCAACAAACGCGCACACAATTCTGAGTCCCACCGCGTCAAATATTTTTTCAAGCGCGGACTCGGTGGTTTCGGGAAGGTTGTTGCGCCTGCATTTTTCGCGCATACTGTCCTCGGCTTTAATTCTTGAAAGGCAGTGCTCCACAGGGTCCATGCCGAGATTTTTTTCCATTTCGGCTCTTATTTGTGCTATATGTTCAAGGATTTGGGTTCTTACTGCTTCAAGCGCGGGCTTGTGTTCGCCGTAAATACTTGTCTGGTTTGTTTCCATGATTGTCTCCGTAATCTTTTTATTATGGCAATAAACGCGGAAATACTTTTGCCTTTTGAATAAGGCTGTGCTTGCGTTTATTACAGGCTTTATATTACCCACTTATAATATTATCAAAAAAACGTGAGTTTAACAAGAGAAAAAGCAGAATTTTTATCATATTTTCATATGTTTCTTACAGATTTGCCGACATTTGCGTTTTTCTCACTTGTTTTTTGACACCGTATCATATATAATATTTTAAAACGTGTATAATAACGATAATTAAAGGAGAACCCAATGATTACCATAGAAAAACTTAACGCCTTCGGAGCCGACACTTCCGAAGGTCTGGCACGCTGCTACGGCAACGAGGCTTTGTACATTAAGCTTGTAAAAATGATTCCCGCCGAAAAGAACTTTGACCTTTTGAAGCAGTCGCTTGACGAAGGCAACTTGGACGCGGCTTTTGAGGCGGCTCACGGTCTTAAGGGCGTGCTGGGAAATTTGTCGCTCACCGAGATGTATGACAAATGCTCGCAGATGACCGAACTGCTTAGGGCGCGCACCCAAACCGATTATTCGGGCATGCTTGCCGGGCTGCTTGATATGCGTGACAAGCTTGCCGCGCTGTGCGAGGAATAATTTAAATTAATATTTTTATCAAATAAAAACCGCGGCTTGCAATACGCCGCGGTTTTTGTCGTTTGTTTTTTTGTCAGCAGCATAGCGGCGAAAATCTTTAAACCTCAACATTTATAATTTAAAATATTCTTCGGTTGTCGGCTGCGCGAATTCGCCTGCGCGGCCGCTCGGAATAACACGGCGTGTTCCCAATGACAAAGGGAGGCGTTGCCGCCTCCCGAAATTATTTCCTTGTTACGTTTTCGCCGTAAATTGTTGTCCAGTCGTCCTTCATTGAGACGGCGGTATAACCGTTTTCCTCACAGTTCTTATACATTTTATCCGCCTTGTCAACGTTGCCGTTTTCGCGCGTTGTGTCGTCGCAGCAAAGCATGTAGGCGCCGCTTTTGTATTTATTGTTGTTGATTGTAAAGTTAGCCATCGCAAAGTCGCCTGAGCTGTTGCCGAAGCACAACACGGGCTGTTTGCCGATTTCCTTTTGAATAACGCTTACCTTGTTCATTTTAAGGTTCTTAATCAAAAACTCGCCGCCCGTAATAAGCTTGTCGTCCTTTGAGAAGGTGTACTTCAAACCGTCCTCGCCGTTTTGGTTGCTTGCGACAAGCGACTCGTCCGAACCAATCATCTGACTGACCGGAATGTTTACCGTGCCTTCGGCAAGTCCGCGCGTAATTAAGCGGTCGGTGCCGCTGATGATGTATACGGTAAAATCGTTTGCCTTAAGGTACTCAACAACCTGAAGCATGGGCTTGTAAAACGCTTCGCCGTTTGTCATGTTGTTGTAGCCCTGCGCAGGCTGATTTCTGTAGTCCTTAACATACGCGTCAAATTCCGCCGGAGTCATGCCCTTGAATGCCGTAGCCACAGCCGTGCCGTGCTTAACGTCAAGACCTTCGGGGTATTTGCCTGTGTCAAAATAAGTTTTGATAATTTGCGCGGTTTCCTTTTCTTCATCGCTTGCCTTGTCCTTGTAATCCGCGTCTTCGATTACACGGTGGTACAAAAGCTTGTGGTCAAAGTAACCGGGGTCGGTTTCGCAGCATAGCGTGCCGTCCATGTCAAAAACGGCAATGCGGTCGTCAACGGGAATAAAATCCGCCGAATTTTTGTCGGTGACGGTCTTGACGTAATTTGTAAGCTCCGATTTAAGAGGAGCTTTTTCAGTCCAAAGCGACAAATCGCCCGACTGTTCGCTTTTGTCCGAATTTGCCGCCGACTGTGTCGCGTTTGTTGTGTTGCCTGCGGTTGACGGTTGAACGCCGTTCATGCTGAATGCCCACGCGCATGAAACCGCTATAAGCGCAACAGCCAAAACCGCCGAAACAATTTTCCATGCTGTTGCGGGATTTTTCTTTTTGCTTTCCATTGTAGTTCTCCTTTTCTGTATATTTACTGACTGAATAAATCAGCAATTTGCATATTTGTCGCAAACATGTATTTGCGGCTGAAGCCGGTATTACCGGCGTAAGAACAAGGGCGGAATTTTTGTAAGTTTATTCATGCCGTCACTCCTTAACGCTTTGGTATACGCCTTATTGTTCCACTATTATGCTATCATATTATTGTGTAAAAGTCCATAATAAATTTTGCGGAAATAAAACATTGTTTCATCAGCTGATTTTACACCCGGTTTGTTTGAATCAAAAATGCGCTAAACAAAAACAATTAATTGTTAATTAATTTGTTGACTATTGTAGATATTTGGTATAAAATATACATTGGTGCGGAGTCCTGTCCGCTCCATACATACCCATGCAAAAGAAGGAGATTATTATGAAAAAATTAGTTTTAGCGGCGCTGGCGGCATGCCTTGTATGCGGCTCGGCTGTTTCCGTTTCCGCGGCTCAGACAAACAGCGAAGCTGTTTTTGCCAAGGCTCAGGGTGAAGCCGGAGCCTACGCGCAGCCGGAAATAACAAAAATAGAGGGCGAAAGCGCCAACAGCAGCATGCTGCACTGGACGAAAATTAACGGCGTTGACCGTTACCGCGTTTATATTAAAAACGACGGCGGTTGGACAAGAATAGGGGAAACAACCGGCAATACCTTCATTCATAAAAACCTGACTCCGGGCAAAACTTACGTCTACACCGTAAGAGGTGTTGACAATAAGGGTAACTTTGTTACCTCATATAACTCCGCCGGTTGGAGCAATACATTTGTCACAAGCCCGGCCGCTCCCAAGCTCAGCGTGACAAATCAAGGCGTTGAGGTGCGCTGGAGCAAGGTTCAAAACTGCGATTACTACCGAGTTTACCGCAAGGCCGCGGGCAAAAGCACCAAAACCCTCGGCGATGTTAACGGCACGTCGTTTGTTGACAGGGGAACCGCGGCAGGCGTTAATTATTCGTATTCCGTACGTGTTGTAAACAGGGAAGGCAACCGCTGGATTTCCGCGTCAAGCTCAAGCTCGCAAATCACGCGCTTTGCCTCTCCGAAAATAACCAAGGTTGACAATTACAACTCAAACAGCAGCAAGCTGTACTGGACAAAGGTTAACGGTGTTGATCGTTACCGCGTCTATATCAAAAACGGCGGCACCTGGACAAGAATCGGCGAAACAGCGTCAGACAACTTTATTCATAAAAATCTTGTTAATCAAAATACATACATCTACACCGTCAGAGGCTTAAACAAGGACGGAAGCTTTGCAACGGGCTTCGACGCGGACGGATTTTCAAACACCTTCTACACAACAGTGCCCGCTCCGAAGGCGGCAAACGTATACTCCGGCGTCGAGCTTAAGTGGAACAGGCTTTTAAATTTTGATTACTACCGCGTATACCGCAGGCAGGGCAGCGAAAGCTGGAAAACCCTGGGCGACGTAAAGGCGTTAAGCTATATTGACAGTGAAGCCAAGGCAAATACCGAATACCGTTACGCCGTGCGCGCCGTAAACAGCGAAGGAAACCGCTGGATTAACGCCATGAGCAACACAACGACGCATCATTATTACAAAGCGCCGTCGGTAAATCTTCTTGAAAATCAGGCTCAGGCGGTTAAAATCGGCTGGACAAAAACCGAAGGCGCCGCAGGCTACAGAGTTTTTGAAAAGGTAAACGGTTCGTGGAAAAGGCTTGGCGACAGCACAAAGCTCAGCTACATTGATTCAGCTGTTTCAAACGGTAAACGCAAAACCTACACAATACGCGCCCTTGACAAAAACGGCAATTTCATCAGCGGCTATAACGGCGACGGCTACGCGCACACCTTTAACGCTCCCGTAAATATTACGCGCACGGGCTTCATTTCCGAATACAGCTTTTATAACCTTGCGTGGAACGCCGTTGACGGCGCTACGGGCTACCGCGTTTACATGAAAACCCCCTCCGCGGGATGGAAGATGCTCGGGGATAACCACGACCCGATTTTCCTGCACACCACAAACAATAAGGACAAGGTTGTGGCTTACTGCGTGCGCGCGTTAAAAGGCGACGTTCAAATCACCGCCACGCCCAAAAATGTTACCTATTATTACAACGGCAAGGTCGCAAACGGCAAAATAACCGTTGACGGAGTCGCTTACTTTTTCAACAACGGAAACTTTGCCAAGGGTTATCAGAAAATTAACGGAAAGCTCTATTATTACAATTCCTACGGTCAGCTTGAAAAGAACACAATTGTCGGCTCAAAAAGCGAGGGCTATTACTACGCCGACGAAAACGGCGTTTGCTGCACCTCTGAGGAAATGCGCCTTGCGGCGGAATTTTTGATGAACGAATGTACCGGCGCAACGCTTAAGGACAGGGCAAAAACAGGCTTTATGGTACTTGCGAACAAATATCCCTACAGCCGTTCCTACAACAATCCGAAAAAATCTTCCGATATTCCGGCGATAGCGATTGAAATGTTCAAAAACAAAAAAGGCAACTGCTTCCGTTACGCGGCAAGCTACACCTGCGTTGCCAAGCTTGCAGGCTACCGCACAAGGATGTGCGTGGGCGCAACCGGCAACGGCTCGCCTCACGGCTGGTGCGAGGTTCTTGTAAACGGCAGATGGCTTTACTGCGACCCCGACGCCAACATTCCCGGTTACGGCAATCCGCCTTACACCTCGTACATGATGTCGTATCATTACTGGAACGTAAGCGCGACATTTAAGAGCGAGGTTGAAATTAAAGACGGCAAGGCGATTTGGAAGTAACAGGTAATTAAATGGTTTTCAGTTCATTAGTATTTATTTCTATCTTTCTGCCGACTGTATTTCTTCTGTACACGGCAGTTCCCAATTTGAAATTCCGCAACGGACTTCTCATTGCCGCAAGCCTTGTTTTTTACGCCTACGGCGAACCGGTTTATGTGCTGCTGATGATATTCAGCTCGGTTTTGAACTATGTCTGCGCGCGTCTGGTTATAAAAAAGGACGGTTCGCGCGGCAAGGCGGCGCTTGCGGCGGCTGTGGTAATTAACCTCGGCATGCTCGCGGTGTTTAAATATTCCGGCTTCTTTGTTGAAACGCTCAACACCGTTACGGGCATGTCAATACCTGTTCCGCAAATCACCCTTCCCATAGGAATTTCATTCTTCACCTTTCAGGCGCTTTCGTATGTAATTGACGTTTACAGAAATGTTGTTGACGTGCAGAAAAATTATTTCAAGGTGCTTTTGTACATCACGTTTTTTCCGCAGCTCATCGCCGGCCCTATTGTCAAGTACCGCGACATCAGCATGCAAATTGACAACCGCGCGCAAAGTGTTGAAAAGGTCGCGCTCGGCTTTCGCAGGTTTATCTGCGGACTTGCCAAAAAGGTGCTTATCGCAAACACCATGGGACAAACCGCCGACATAATATTCGCGGCGGATTCGTCCTCGCTCAGCGTTATTACGGCTTGGCTCGGCGCGTTTGCTTATCTTTTTCAGATTTATTACGACTTTTCGGGTTATTCCGACATGGCGATTGGCTTGGGCATGATGTTCGGATTTGAATTCAAGGAAAACTTCAATTATCCCTACGGAGCTTCAAACATTCAGGATTTTTGGCGCAGATGGCATATTTCGCTCTCAACCTGGTTTAAGGAATACCTGTACATTCCGCTTGGCGGCAACCGCAGGGGCGGCGCGCGCACGGCGGTCAATAAAATTATTGTGTTTTTCTGCACCGGACTTTGGCACGGCGCCAGCTGGACCTTTGTTCTGTGGGGACTTTACCATGGCGCGTTTTTGCTGCTTGAACAGTACGTTTCGGCAATAAAAAAGCTTCCCAAGGCGCTTGGCGGCGTTTACACGGTAATTGTTGTCACCGTGGGCTTTGTAATGTTCCGCGCTGACACGGTTATGCAGGGCTTCGGCTTTATCGGTAAAATGTTTGCGGGCTTTGACGTTTCTCAGGCGTCTCTCAGCCTTGCGCTTACTCAGCTTACACCTTGGTTTTTGGTTATGCTCGCGGCGGCGGTTTTGGGCTGCGCTCCCTTAAGGTCCGCAATCCAAAGGCTCAGGGTTGCGCCCGGCGGCTTTGCGGCGCTTTCAAAAAAGCAGATTGCGATTCAGGCTGTGATTTTTGTCGCGGCGTTTTTGCTGCTTGCGTGGTGCATGCTTAGGCTTTCAGGCGCGGCTTATAATCCGTTTATATATTTTAGATTTTAGAAAGGCGGCAAATTATGATTAAAAAGCTTTTGCTGCTTTTCACGGCAGCAGGAATGATTTTATGCGTTTTGCCCTTTGCGGGGCTTGCGGTAAGCGGCTTTACCGAGCCTGTGGGCAACGAGCAAAAAACCGAAAAGCCTTCGGCTTTAAACGGCGATAACAGCTTCAATCCCCTGTATTTTCAGCAGATGGGAAGTTACTTTGAAAAATCCTTCGCGTTCAGGCCTCAGCTGATAACCGCCGACGCCTCCGTTCAGTCAACGCTTTTCCAAACCTCAAGCCTTGATTCGGTTGTCACGGGTACGGACGGCTGGCTTTACTATTCCTCAAGCCTCGATAATTTTCTCGGCAGAAACCTTATGTCGCAAAGGGCTGTAAACAACGCCGCGCGCAATTTAAGGCTTACGCAGGATTACGTTAAGGCAAACGGCGCCGAGTTTATTTTTACCGTAGCGCCCAACAAAAATTCGCTCTATCCCGGGCATATGCCGTTTTACTGCGGCGCAAAGGCTTCAAGCCAAAAAAATTCGGATAGGCTTAAATCCGCGCTTGAAGCCGAGGGCGTTAACTACTGCGATTTGTTTGAGCTGTTCAAAAATGAAAGTGAAACGCTTTATTTAAAGCAGGATTCGCACTGGAACAACAAGGGCGCGCTTTTGGCGTACAACAAAATCCTTGACAGAGCAAAAATAAGTCACAATACCTTCGGAGACGTTTCCCCGAAAAGAGAAAAAACTCACACGGGAGACCTCGCGAAAATGCTTTATCCCTCGGGAGAAAATACCGAGTATAATTTCAACTACGGCATTGAAAACAGCTATAAATACACAACCCCGACCAAATCCGTCGAGGACGCGGTTATCAAAACCGAAAACAAAAGCGGCAGCGGCAGCCTGTACATGTTCCGCGATTCCTTCGGAAACGCGCTTTTGCCGTTTTTAGCCGGTAACTTCGGCAAGGCGGAATTTACAAAGGCGTTACCCGTTAACGTTTCTCTTGAAATGACAGTTCAAAAGCCCGACACGGTGATTTTTGAAATTGTTGAAAGAAACATAAATCGGTTCGCGGAAAATCCGCCCGTAATTCCGGCAAAGGAAGCTCCGCAAATCAGCGGAGAAATCACGGACAGCCGCGTTAAAATCAACGCGCAGGTGTCCGAAGTCAACATGATGTATGTCGGGCTTTCGGGAGAAATTCCGCGGGAATACCTCGGCGACAGCGGCGAAATTTATGTCAGAACAGATGACAAAGGCGGAAACAAAAAAACCTATGAAGCTTTCGGCGTTTCAACGGACGAAACGGACTGCGGCTTTTTAGCGTACATACCGCTTGAGGTCTTAAATGATAACCCCGAGGTTTCGGTTTTGTGCGTAAACGGCGGCACGACAACGGAATTTCAAAGCCAAAGGGTAACTGTAAAAAACGCAGAAACGGAGCAATATTATGAGAAAAATCAAAACAGCCGCGTTAATCATCGCGGCGGCGGTTTTCGCTTTAATGCTTTCGGCATGCGGCGGAGCGGAAGTAAGCGTAAAAATCAACGACAACGGCACAGCCTCCACAGTAAGCGGCAAGGACGACATGACTGTAAGCCAGCTTATTGAAAAGGCTGAAATTAAGCTTGGAAGCAAGGACGAGGTTACTCCCTCCAAGGAGCTTAAATGGAAGGAAGCAAACGCTTCCGAAATAACAATCAAACGTTACGCAAAGGTTAACGTGGTTAACGGAAGCGAAAAAAAGACCGTAGAGCTTGTTGGCGGCACGGTTGAAAAGGCAATTGAAAAGGCAGGCTTCAAGCTTTCCGACGGACTTGAAGCCGACGCGGATTTAAAAAGCTATCTTAAGGACGGCATGACAATTACGCTTAAAAAAGCTGTATCCGTCAAGCTAACCGCAGACGGCAAAACAAAGGATTATCCCACAAAGGCAAAAACCGTAAAGGAATTTCTTGACGAACAGAAAATTAAGCTCGGCAAGGACGACGAAGTAAGCCCCAAGCCCGACAGCGAAATCAAGGACGGCTTAAAAATCGTAGTAAAGCGCGTTGAATACAAGGAAGAAAAACGCACCGAGAAAATTAAGTACGAAACCGAAACCACAACAGACAGCTCGCTTCCCGAAGGAGAAATCAAGGTAGTTCAGGAGGGCAAGGAAGGCAAAAAGGAAATTACCTACAGGGTAAAATATGTTGACGGCAAAGAGGACGGAAAAAAGAAGCTCAGTGAAAAAACCACTGAAGAACCCGTAAACGAAATTATTGCCGAAGGCACAAAGCAGGCGACGGAGCAAAACAACGCTCCACAGCAGTCTCAGGCGTCTGAGGTACAGCAAAGCCGGGCTCCCCAACAGTCCGAGCAAAGTCAGCCCGCAGGCAAAACCATTGTTTCCAAGCAGAAAATATACGACTGCGACGGCTCCGGTCACGGTTACTATTTAATCACCTATTCCGACGGCTCGGAAGGACACGAGGATTTTTAACAAAGCTATAAAGGCGTTCGCTTAACCGCGGACGCTTTTGTCATTCCGCGCGGCCGCGCAAGCATATTTTAAGCAAACAGCCGAAGAAGCTTTATAATTTAAAGTTGAAAACGGAAAACGGAATTTAAATGATTTTCAAAGCGCTTGTAAAAAACTCTGGACAAAAGCTTTGAAATCATGGATAATAAAAGCACGGAGGCGGTTTTGTGAATCAAAGTGAAAGACGTTTATATCTTATTAATTATTTGCTTTCCGAAAGAGGGGAGAGCGTAGAAATCCCGGACGATGAATATAATCAAAGGCGGCTGCTGCGGTCGCTTTTCAATATCCGTATGCCGAAAGCGGCGGACGAACGGTTTTTGCGCGTTCAGGACGAATACCTGGGTGAGGAAGCAAAGCGCAGGGGCGTTACACACGTTGCGGATTTAAAGCCCGCGCAAAAAAACATTTATCTTTGGCGGGGCGACATCACAACAATTGAATGCGACGCGATTGTAAACGCCGCCAACAGCCAAATGCTCGGCTGCTTCAGTCCCTGCCACGGCTGCATTGACAACGCGATACACACATTTTCCGGAGTACAGCTCAGGCGCAAATGTAATGAAATTATGCAAAAGCAGGGACACGAGGAGCCGACAGGTCAGGCAAAAATCACGCCCGCTTATAATCTGCCGTGCAAGTATGTCATTCATACCGTGGGACCGATTGTCAGCGGCGGACTGAACGAAAGACATTGCGGGCTGCTGAAAAGCTGTTATCTCTCCTGCCTGAAGCTTGCGGAGGAAAACGGCTGTAAAAGCATTGCGTTCTGCTGTATCTCCACCGGCGTGTTCGGCTTTCCGCAGCGCGAAGCCGCGGAGATCGCCGTATCAACCGTAAAAGAGTATTTAAAAACAACAGGCAGCGATATCAAGGTTATCTTCAATGTTTTCAAGGATGAGGATTTGATGATTTACCGCAGCGTGCTCAATCACCAAGCTTTATAAGCCGATACGCCGTACAGATTAAAATGTCTGCGCGGCGTTTTTCGCGGAAAGGAATTGCCGGAGTTTTGCGCTCCGCAATCAATGTGCCGCCTTAAAATCGCCGAGCCGAAAATAAACAGTGTTACAAATTAATAATAATTCTTGCAAACATAATTAGATTGTGCTATACTCAAAATGTACAGCATAAGCTGTATAATATAAAAAAAGGAGACATCAAAATGAAACTCGAAAATGCTTATCAAGGCGTGAAAAAAATCTTTACAGCAGAAATTCTTGCTTTGATTGCAACAATCTGCTCAACAATCGTGCTTCTTTTCACGGTGACAACAATCGCAAGTGTAAACGCTAAGTCTACCGCGGGCGCGGCGGCTTCACTCGGAGGACTTACAATCTTTGGTTTGGCTGCGGGCGTACTGGCAATTATCGGATTTATTTTCCAGATTCTCGGTATCAACGCTGCTTCCAAGGACGAACCTTCCTTCAAAACAGCCCTGTATTTAATCATCGCGGGCATCATCGTTGCGGTTGTAGGCGCGTTCTTCAACAATCAGATCGTTAAGACCATATTCACTGCCGCAAGCGACATCATCAGCTTGTTTATCACAATTACAATCATCAACGGTGTTTGCAAGCTTGCCGAACGTGTAGGCAACACAGATGTACAGCAGAAGGGCGTAAATATCCTTAAGCTTATCATCGCCATGTATGTTATCATCATCATTGCAAGAATCATCTCCGCAATCTTCACAGGAACAGGCGGCGCTGCCGTTGCAGGTGTTTTCATTGTAATTGCAGGCGTAATCAGCATTGTTCAGTATGTGCTTTACCTCATGTTCCTCAAAAAGGGCAGAGATATGCTCGCGTAATTCAACCGCGAATAATTAATTATTCAATTTACGGACAGTCAAACGGCTGTCCGTTTTGTTTTGTCCGAAACCGCCGTACCGTATTTTTTCAGCCCGTAACCGCGCCGTGCCGAGGAGTTATTAATTATTTCGGCGCGGTTTTGTCACGGTTTTGTCACAGTCGGTTTGATATACTTTAGTCACAACAGGGGAAAACGTTAAATAACCAAACCGCGAACACGCGGCGGACATTTTGAAAAACGCCAAAAAAACAAGAAAACATGGTGTTTAGATTGTTTTTAACGAAAAAATTTCAAAAACCTGACATTTAACGTTGACTTTAATAATAATTTTATTTATAATTTTTATTGAGTATTTATGTAAAACAGGAGGTAATTAACATGCAAACATCAATGTTAAACAGACTGGACTTTACCGCCGAAGCGTATGCAGGCAAGGTTATGTTTAAGGATGAGCACAGCGAAATCACTTTTGCTCAGTTTAACGCGCTGACAAAATCCGTCGGTACGTACCTTGCGAAAAAAGTCCCCGCGGGCGACCCGGTTGCGGTTATGTCCGGCAGACATATTTTAACTCCGACATGTTTTTTGGGCGCTGTAAGAGCAGGCTGCTTCTATGCTCCGATGGACGGCGACATGCCCGAAACCAGACTCAACCAGATTTTGGGCGTCATTCAGGCAAAGTACATGCTTGTTGACAAGGCTCACCTTGAAGCCGCCCGTAAGCTTAATTACGACGGTGAAATCATTGTGTTTGAGGACATTATGAACACAGAGCCCGACGAAGAGCTGCTTGCTTCAAGAGCCGCGACCCTTACAATCACGTCTCCGCTGTACGTAATCTTTACATCAGGTTCAACAGGCGTTCCCAAGGGCGTAATTACCTCGCATGAATCTCTGATGTGCTACATTGACGCTGTAGGCAAGGTGCTTTCAATCAACGATTCCGACGTGCTGGGCAACCAGTCTCCGCTTGACTACATCGCGGCTGTAAGAGACATCTACCTGCCCATCACCTACGGCGCTTCAACATATATCATTCCCAAAAACGAGTTCGCGGTTCCCACAGAGCTGTTTGACACTCTTAACCGTGAAAAAATTACGGCTCTTTGCTGGAGCGTTGCCGGCGTAGAGCTTCCCGCAAAGCTCGGCGCGTTTGATGTTTCAAAGCCCGAATACCTTAAAAAGCTTTGCTTCTCGGGCTCGGTTATGCCCTGCAAATACTTAAAGATTTGGCAGGATAACCTTCCCGATGTGCTTTATGTTAACCAGTACGGCCCCACAGAGGCAACCGCTTCCTGCACATATTATGTTGTTAAGGAAAAGGTTAACGACGACACCGTGCTTCCCATCGGCAAGCCGTACGACAACTACCGCGTTATGCTTCTCAACGACGACAACACCGCCACTCCGAACGGCAAAACCGGTGAAATCTGCGTAACAGGACCTGTTTTGGCGCTTGGATATTACGGAAATCCCGAACAGACCGCAAAGTCGTTTATGCAAAATCCGCTTAACGACAAATATCGCGAACTGATTTATAAAACAGGCGATTTGGGTTCGTTTGACGAAAACGGCGTTCTGCACTTCCACGGCAGAAAGGACAGACAAATTAAGCACCTCGGCCACCGCATTGAGCTCGGCGAAATTGAGGAAACCGCCAAAAAGATTTCCGGCGTAACCGATTGCTGCTCGCTGTATTATAAGGATAAGGCTACGCTTTACCTGTTCTACACGGGCGACGCAACCTCAAAGGACATCGTGCTTTACTTCAGAAAGAACATGCCGGCGTTTATGGTACCGCGCAAGCTTATTAACCTTGAAGCGCTGCCCACACTGCCCAACGGCAAAACCGACATGCAGACTTTGAAATCATATTTTAAATAATTTTGTCAGTTATGCCGCGAAAACGGCTGAAAAATAAAAATCAATATATTAAAGGAGAAA
>ODAI012790306.1_pt1 | contig 14293 bp, 9 predicted proteins | sample 1539321 | NCBI WGS metagenome assembly ODAI01 (sample SAMN02144231, study PRJEB22623) | gut metagenome | biome: sheep rumen | host: Ovis aries | place: New Zealand
GATCATATACTCACCACTGCCGGCAGCGAAGAGGATGATGCCGACACTGAGCGCTTTGAGAGAGAAATTATAGACATAAGCAAATTCAGGGAGTATGACAAGGGCGACCTTTTCCACTTTGGGGTCACACCCGTCTACAAGATCAATGAGGACACCTATTCCATAAGGTATGCCCTTATGAACGAAAAAGGGGAGATAGTCTCCGGCTTTGACTATGAGCAGATATGCGGCTTTTCCCCGGAGGGAGTGGCTGCCTTCCTTGAAAAAGGGAAGTGGGGCTTCTGCGATGTGAACGGTAATGTCCTTCTGGAGCCTGTTTACGCCGATGTGGGCATAGACCTTGATGAGCTTTGCTGCACCGTTTTTGACGAAGGTATGCTGTCCGTGGCGGACAATACCGACAACTGGGGCTTTATAAACACCGACCTTGAGGAGGTCATTCCCCTTAAATACACCCGCCCCTTTGACGACAGGGCGCCGAGATTCGTGAACGGTCTGGCGCTGGTGAGAAATGACAACTCCTTCTACGCCTATATCGACAAGACAGGCAGGGAGATCTGTGCTTTCAAGTACACCTATGCTGAGGACATGAACGAGAATGGCTATGCCATAGTCGGCACGGGTGAGGAGGATGCCATCAGATACGGCATCATAGACAGCAGGGGCAGGGAGATAGTTCCCTGCGAATTTGACATAGTCACCGACTTTTCGGATGAGGGCAGGTGCATAGCCGCAAACTACCCCGATAATCCCCAGAAGCCTCTTTCGGACTATCGCCTGTACAGCGGGGACGGCAGCTTTGAGGAAATAAGCCTTGGATGGCGGAGCGCACTGAACATCACCCCGCCCCCGGAAAGGACGGAATACGAAAAAGCTCTGTACAGGGCAAATTTCATGCCCTATGTCAGAAACAGCTACTTCGGGATACGAAACCTTAAAGGAAACAATGTGACAGAGGCTATATACGAAAACATCTACGACATAGACAAGAGCAAGCTGCCTGAGGGCACCGCCGTCATACTGGAAAGGTTCGGAAAGCGATACACCTTTATGCAGAGCGGGGAGAACATCCAGTATACCGAAAGGCGAATGGATGACACCGACCCCGAACAGCAGATACTTCTGGAGCTGGCGGGATTCAGACCCGAATACAGGACAAGCGTGCGCACAGGTGAAAAGGTGCTGTCCGCTGTCTATAAAGGGGATGTGCTCTACGCCGACCTGTCTGCCCTTGAAACTCCCAAAGCCACAGTATCCGCCGACGGATATCTTTATGTGCTGGGCTATAAGGAAAATCCTGACGGGGGCTATTCCACTATAAGGAGGCTCATAAGCCCCGATGGAGAAGAGGTGGAGCTGCCGGAGCACTGCACCCCCGAATACCGCTATATATGGGGTGGATACTGATGCCGTTCATAATAAGAGACATTAAAGCCGAAACTGCCTTTACTGCCGAGGAGATATTTCTGAGGGCGCTCAAAAAAGTGAAGCTTGGCAGGGAGTTTCTGCCCTTTTGCAGGATGAACCGCCTTTCGGTGGATGCACGAAAGCGGGAGGATATACACTTCTGCGCCTCTGTATGGGTGGATACGGGAGATGCTTCCCTTGAAAGAAGGATATGCTCCCGATACGGCTGCACTCCCGTGGAGGATATAATCTTTCATGAGCTCTACCGCAGATACGAGAGAGACAGCATCCCGGAGGGCAGACGGCCTGTCATAGCAGGCTTCGGCCCCGCAGGGATGTTTGCGGCTCTGCTCCTTGCCCGCTGCGGATACAGACCCATAGTTCTTGAAAGGGGAGCGGATGCGGACAAGAGAAAAAAACAGGCGGAGCTTTTCAAAAGCGGCGGCAGCTTTGACGAAAACACCAATGTCCAGTTCGGAGAAGGTGGAGCGGGCACGTTTTCCGACGGAAAGCTGGTCACAAGGGTGAAGGACACCCGATGCCGCTATGTGCTGGAAAGCTTTGCTGAGTTTGGCGCCCCCGCCGAGATACTCTACAAGGCTAAGCCCCATGTAGGCACGGATAATCTGATAAACATAGTCAAGAACATCAGGGCAGAGGTGATCCGTCTCGGAGGAGAGGTGCGCTTTGAAACTTCCCTTACGGGAATAGGAGTGAAGAACGGCAGGGTGGTGTACGCCGGGTCGGGACAGGATATCATCCCCACCTGCGGCATCATCGGGGCTGTGGGACACTCTGCCAGAGACACCTTTACGATGCTTCACGGCTGCGGCATAGATATGGAGCCCAAGGCATTTGCCGTAGGCGCCCGCATCGAGCACACAAGGCAGAGCGTGCGGGAGAGCCTTTACGGGAAATATTCGGATGATCCCCGCCTCCCGGAGGGAGAGTACAATCTGAACTTTACTCCGCGGGACACAGGCAGGGGAGTATACACCTTCTGTATGTGCCCTGGAGGTACAGTCATAGATTCACGCTCGGAGGAAAAGAGCATAGTCACCAACGGCTGCAGCGAATATGCAAGAGACGGCAGAAATTCCAATTCCGCAGTTGTAGTGTCTGTCAGCCCGAAGGACTTCGGAGACGGAGTATTTGACGGCATGGCTTTCTGCGAGAGGATAGAAAGGGCTGCCTACACGGCGGGAAAGGGCTTTGCTCCATGCTGCACCGTGGGCTCCTTTATAAACGGGTCCGGCGATCTGAAGGATGCGGATGTGGAGCCTACGCTTCTGCCGGGAGTGACGGCGGCAGACTTCCACAGCTTTATGCCCTCTTTTGTGACAGATGCCATGAAGAGAGGACTTTCGGAGTTTTCCAAAAGGATGCACTGCTTCGGCGAAAAAGGAGCAGTTCTCACGGCTCCCGAGACCCGAACTTCGTCCCCGGTGCGCATAATAAGGGGAGAGGATATGCAGAGCCTTTCCGTAAAGGGCTTTTTCCCCTGCGGTGAAGGAGCAGGCTATGCGGGCGGCATAACCTCCGCTGCGGTAGACGGACTCAGGCAGGCAGAGGCATTTATGGAGGAAGAAGCAGGGGTCAGAATGTAAAAAATACGGTGCCGTTGAGTGAAGGATGAATTGCCGCTTCCGATCATCGGCGCTGTTTTTATGTCTCAACAAAATGCACAAAACCGAAGAAAAGTGAAATCGTTTACAAACTGTAATAAATGTACGATATATAGAATTTAAGCATATATAAAGGTAAATGTTGCTTTAATGGCAGTCTACAAATACCGGTACATCATGTAAAATTACATGAAAACCACAAATAAAGCAGCAGATTTTGTACAAAATGCTTATTTACAGTTTTGTGAAAATGTGCTAAAATCATAATGATGTACGATAGGGGAATGAGCGTTTTCCCTGTTATCACTTTAGAATGAGATCATAGGAGAGGTACATATGAAAAAGTCAAAGATCATCAGCCTCGCTGCCGCTGCAGCGATCACTGCTACTCTTGCAGCAGTTCCCACTGTAAGCGCAGAGGAGACATATCACGCTTATATCGGCGTACAGTCTGCAAGCTTCACTTTCAGAAATGCCTGGAATGAGCCTTCTTACGGTAAGGGCGTTACAGGCGACGACGGAATGGTATACTTCGATCAGCTCACCGGCTGGGACGGCCCCACAGCAGTGAACAAGGGCGGCGTATTCACCGATGCAGAGATCACAGGCGACGGCACCTACACCGTTTCCGTTACCGATTTCGATTTCGGTTCTGACGAGACCCTGAACCTTCTCTTCGTTTCCACCGATATGCCCCTTGACTGCGGTGCTACCATCAGCGATGTGAAGATCTCCATGGACGGTCAGGAAAAGTACACCTTTGACGAGGCTTATCTTTCTCCCGACGAGCAGGAATATCTCCAGCCCATGGCTATCAACATCTGGAACGATGACCTTGGCAAGGAAGATGGTCTTTTCGGCTATGTAATGCCCACAGATTCCATTGAGATCAGCTTCACCGTAAGCGGTCTTGGCACAGGCGCTGTTGCAGAAGAGGCTCCCGCAGAGGAAGCTGCTCCCGCGGAAGAGGCTGCACCTGCTGAGGAAGCTGCTCCCGCAGCTGAAGAGGCTCCTGCTGCCGCAGAGACCACTCCCGCAGCTACAGGCAACGCTGCCGCTGGCACCGCTGCTCTTGTAATGGCTGCTGCCGCTGCTGCTGCTGTTGCAGCAAAGAAGAGAAAGTGATCTTACTCTGACTTAAAGTTATACACCCATGCCTTAATTAAAGATCATAGTTAAGGTGTGGGTGTTTTTTTACCGTTCCCAAAATTTTTGCACAAATCATCGGCATATTCTGCGGATATTTTGTGTATATCGCTGTTATCCGGAAGGAAGTGATCCTATGGCCTCAGGCTTTGTAGCCGACGATAAGGAAATAGCAAAAAGGCACGAGCAGATGAAAAAAAGCAGCCGCAGCCTCCCCCAGAAGATAGCCGATATAGTGTTTATCTTTTCAAGACTGGCAGTGGTGGTAAATGTCATACTCATGTTCTTTCCCTCCTTTAACCCCGCAAGGCTCTCTGACCTCATAGGAAGGAACCTTTCGCTCTTTTCCTGCGGTGTTTCCTACGATTCCATCGTTTCAAACTTCGGCCGTGCCTTCAGACAGGGCTGGGTGACGGAAGCCTCTTTCCACAAGCTGAACATATTCGCCTTTCTCATTATTATTTCGGTGATCGTGATGATTGGCGGAGCTTGTATGTCCCTTGGAAATACCAAGACCAAGAAATACGGTCTTATAGCCTCCGCTGCGGGCGGAGCCCTTGAAATCGTATCTCTTGTGCTGATTCGCAGTGTCTACGATGAAATCGTTTTCACATCCAGAGAGGCAGGAAAGCTGGACAAGGTCCTCCCTCAGTATCCTTTTATCAACTATGCCTACTATGCAGTGGCAGCGGTGGTGCTTGTATGTACAGCCATCACCTTTGCGCTGCTGATAAGGACCCCCTCCGAAAAGAATTTCGAGATGGATCCCAAGTACACCCTTTTCCTGATGATGCTCCCTATCATCGCACTGGCATTCGTGTTCTCCTATCTGCCCCTTTACGGCTGGCGCTATGCCTTCTTTGACTACAAGGCAGGCGAGAGCCTTACGGCTGATAAATTCGTGGGTCTCAAGTATTTCCTGCAGCTTCTGCAGAACGATGCCACCAAAAAGGATATAGTGAGAGTTCTCAGAAACACCTTCGCCATGTCAGGGCTTGGCATCCTCACCAGCTGGGTGCCCATGGCATTCGCCATTTTCCTGGCGGAGATCAAGAACGGCCCGTTCAGGCGCTTTGTACAGACCTTTACCACCATACCTAACTTCATTTCATGGGTACTGGTCTACGCCATCGCAATCGCCATATTCAACACCGACGGTTTTGTGAATACCTTCCTCACCAATGTGACAGGAACGGTCCATTCCACCAACTATCTTATGAGCTCCTCCCATGCGTGGCTCAAGATGCTTGCATGGGGAATGTGGAAGGGCGTGGGCTGGAGCGCCATAATCTATGTGGCATCCATTTCCGGTATAGACCAGGGTCTCTATGAGGCTGCCACCGTTGACGGTGCGGGACGCTTTGCCAAAATGTGGTACATTACAGTTCCCGAACTCATGCCCACCTTCTTCGTCCTGCTCCTTATGAGCGTTGCAAACATCCTTTCCAACGGCATGGAGCAGTACCTGGTATTCTCAAACCCCATGAACAAGGACGCCATGCAGGTGCTCGACCTGTATGTATACAATCTGGGCATAGGGTCGGGACTTATTCCTCTTTCCACCGTTATCGGAATGGTCAAGTCCTTTGTCAGCGTGGTGCTGCTTTTCGGAGCAAATACCTTCTCTAAAGCCGTCCGCGGCGAGAGCATCGTTTAAGGAGGGGATAACATGGCTAAGAACAAAGAATACAACGGCTCTGCGGGCATGGTGGAATCCCTTACTCCCGGCGATGTGGTGTTCAACATCATAAACTACCTTTTCTTTGGTGTGTTCACCATAAGCTGTATCTTCCCCTTCTACTACATCTTCATTAACACCATATCCGACCCCGGCTACGTTACCTCCGGTCAGATAACCCTGCTGCCGAAAGGGCTCACGGTGCAGAACTACATCTCCATGGGAAAGGTGAACGACCTGTGGAACTCCGTTTTGATAACCGTGGCAAGAACTATCCTCGGCACCGCTCTTATGGTGGTGGTATCCTCACTGGCGGGCTATCTTGTGACCAAGAAGGAAATGTGGCACAGGCAGCTGTGGTACAGGATGCTGGTCATTACCATGTACTTTAACGCAGGTCTTATACCCTGGTACCTGAATATGTCCATGCTGGGTCTTACGGATTCCTTTGCGGCATATATCATCCCGGGTATAGTTGCCCCCTACAACATTATCCTTGTAAAGACCTATGTTGAATCCATCCCTGCGGAAATAGAAGAATCCGCCTTTATGGACGGTGCATCCTACTTTACCATTTACCGGAAGATAATATGGCCGCTGTCAAAACCCATACTTGCGACTATCGCTATTTTCGGTGCGGTGGGGCAATGGAACTCCTTCCAGGATTCGCTCATACTCAATGCCAACTCTCCGGAGCTCTACACGCTCCAGCACAGGCTCTACATCTATCTGAACCAGTCCTCCAACATAGGAGCGATGGCGGCTTCGGGAGATGTGAGCGAGATAGCTTCGCAGCTCAACACAAAGATAATACAGTACACGATCTCCATGGTGACCATCATACCCATACTTTGCGTTTATCCCTTCATGCAACGCTACTTTGAAAAGGGACTTATGCTGGGTGCTGTCAAGGGATAAGGAACAGGAAACGGAGAATGATATGAGATAACAGGAGTAAGACATATGAATGGCAGAAAAGCCCTGTTTATATGTATTCAGTATTTTGTGTTGTCTTCTGTTTCTGTTTTCCGGAAAAACTGTCAGTGCCGAAGAGACCGATAATGACCTAAAAAGGCAAATGACAGTCAGTGCTTCCGATTTTGTAAACGATTATTATAGTTTTGCGTTCAAGGGCAAAGTTGGTTCAGTGGATGAAACCGGTAAAAATTACATTAACTTATGTAATACTAACTTCTGACCGATGTATAGACAAGAAACAAGCCGCAAATGCTTGAATATAAGGGATTTGAGGCTTGGGGATCGTTTATACATCGAGGAAGAATTAGTATAAATCCGTCTTATTCACAAAGAGTTGCTCATCTTACATTATTATCATAAACGATTTAGTTATATTCTCTAAGGAGGAAAAGCCAAATGAATTCTAAAAAAGCTCTTGCGGGTATGCTTGCCATATCCATGTGTGCCGCCCTGTTCGGCGGGTGCGGTGCGGAGACTCCCACCGATGCGCCTGCGGCTACTACCGCCGCAGCAGGCGGTGAAGCATCGGAGGAGACTACAGCTGCAACTACTGCTTCAACTGAGGGTCTTTCAATAGAGACCTCCGCTGTTGAGGCGGAGACAACTCCCGAGGATCTGACGGATGCCCAGTACTGGAAGGACTTCTACGGTACGGACAGCCTTATTCAGCTCACTGCATTTTCCGAGCTTGCAAACTACAACGGAAAGGCTACAGGCTGGTTCGCACAGATACTCAAGGACAAGTTCAACTGTGAGGTGACCATCGTTCCCGCCACCGACGGCGCATTCGATACAAGAATGGAAGCCGGCAATCTTGGCGACCTGGTGGTATTCGGCTCCGACGGCGGCAACTATCAGCGTGCCGCAAAGGAAGGTATGCTCTTTGACTGGGAGGAGGACGGACTTATAGACGAGTTCGGTGCCTACACCCGTGACAATATGCCCTATGCCCTCAACAAGAACCGCACCTTCAACGAATCCTTCGGTGCAGGCAGCAAGATATTCGGCTTCGGTCACAATGTGGCCACATCCCCGGAGGATCACGAAGCCTTCTTCTACACCATGGATATGCGCTGGGATCTGTACAAGCAGCTCAATTATCCCAAGATGAGCACCCTTGACGACCTCTATGATGTTTTCGTGCAGATGAAGGAGCTCCAGCCCACCGATGCAAACGGCAAGGAATCCTACGCCATGTCTCTCTGGCCCGACTGGGACGGCAACATGGTCATGTATGTAAAGGCATTCGCTACCTGCTGGTACGGCATGGATGAAATGGGCTTCGGTCTTTACGACGTTGAGAACGGAGTTTACCACGATGCTACCGAGGAGGGCGGTCCTTACCTCACATCACTGAAATTCTTCAACAAGCTCTACCGTGCGGGACTTATAGACCCCAACTCCATGACCCAGACCTACAACGAGATGTCCGAAAAGGTACAGGCGGGCGGCGTATTCTTCTCTATCTTTGACTACGCAGGCTCTGCACTCTACAACACCGAGGATCACCTCACTGAGGGTAAGGGGATGTACCCCGTAGTTCCCGATGAGGCAAGACCTCTCTGCTACGGCATGAACGTAATGGGCGGCAACCGTATCTGGACCATCGGTGCTTCCACCGAGTATCCCGAGCTGGTAATGGCCATAATCAACTACCTTGTAACTCCCGAGGGCTGCATGACTTCCTGGTACGGCCCCAAGGATCTTTGCTGGTACTATGACGAGGAGGGCCACACCTGCCTCACCGAATTCGGCGAGACCTGCCAGGCTGACAAGAAGAACACCACCATGCCCGCAGAATGGGGCGGCGGTTCCTACAACGACGGTTCCTTCCAGGTAAACAACACCACATGGACAAGGGATGCCAAGAACCCCGATTCCAACGGTGAGACCTATAACCTTGAAAACTGGGTATCAAGACGCCATGACACGGATTATGACATACTCTCCGACTGGAGAACATGGTCCGGCTTCTACAATTCTCAGGAATATATGGACAGTGTGCCCCATAAGACCGCTATCGCCACTGCATATTCCGAGACAGACCGCTCCGACGAGCTGAAGGTCATCTGGCAGCAGGTGGCAGACTGCATCGTTACCGATTCCTGGAAGGCTGTTTATGCTGCTACGGATGAGGAATACGAGAGCTATGTGAACGACATGATCTCCAAGATCCACGAGTACGATCCCAACGGCGAATGCCTTGCTTACTGCAATAACGAGGCTGCCAAGAGAGATGCACTTGAAGATGCCGTAAGAGCCGTAAAGTAAAAAAGAACAATGATAATACTGATCTCTGACCCATGTATAGACAAGAAACAAGCCGCAAATGCTTGAATATAAGGGATCTGAGGCTTGGAGATCGCCTATACATCGAGGAAGAATAAGTGTTATCCCCGTCCGGAAGGGCGGGGATATCGTTCTCTTCGTGCATGATATCGGGCTGAAAGCAGTGTGAAAGCCCGGTGTCACGGCGAAAGCCGTGGCGGACTTGATATTTGAAGCAAATAGGCTGAAAAAAAGATCAGACCCTTTTCATGGAACTGTTTGATACTATCATGTGGTCTTTTGAGGCTTGGAGACAGTCTATACATCGAGGAAGAATCAGTATTACACTATGTGTTTATGAACACACAGGCAGATCCCCCGCTGAACGATCTTCACCAAACCTATACATACGGGCTCGGCTGCATTACATACTGTACCCCTTGGTTATAGATTTTGCCTATATCCTAATATCAGATTTCCGTATTTGCATTATGGTTTTTCATGGTGTATAATCTAAACATAGTAAAGAACGGGACAAACCGTTTAGATATTCCGGCTACCGTATTGACAGTATATGGAAAGACATTCGGAAAGAGATAAAACATCATGGAGGCAGATCACAATGTCAGCTACACAGAATTGGAAGGAAAGAAAATACTGGGATGAAGAGTTAGAGACCATGCCCAGAGAAAAACTGGAGCAGTTCCAGCTTGAAAAGCTCAAGGAGATAGTTCGCCACGCCTATGACAACGCACCCTACTACAAGCGCACATGGGACGAGGCAGGGGTATCCCCCGACGACATCAAGGAGCTTTCAGATATACAGAAGTTCCCCTTTATCAACAAGAAAACACAGCGTGACACACAGGGCGTAGGCTCCTTCCTTGGCGAGCTTGCGGCAGTTCCCGAAGAGGATGTGGTGTTCATATCCACTTCTTCCGGCTCCACCGGAGTTCCTACCATGAGCCCCTTTACAAAGCAGGACTTTGATGCTTTCCAGGACACCGAGTCCCGCTGGTTCTGGCAGATCGGCATGAGACCCAATGACAGGTATGTTCATGCTCTCAACTTCTCCCTTTATGTGGGCGGACCCGATGTAATAGGCGCACAGAACATGGGTGCCCTCTGCATATGGGGCGGAACTCTCCCCAGCGAAAGGCTGTTGTACGTTCTCAAGACCTATCAGCCCACCGTTATCTGGACATCTCCCTCCTACGCATGGCAGCTTGGTGAAAAGGCGAAGAAGGCGGGTATAGACCCCAAAACAGACCTTTCCATCAGGAAGATAATAGTTGCGGGTGAGCTTGGCGGTTCCATCCCCGCCACCAGAAAGGCGATAGAGGAGCTGTGGGGAGCAGAGCTCTACGACTTCTACGGTCTTTCCGACATTTTCGGAGCCTGCGCCGCACAGTGCGAATACCACGACGGGCTCCACATCGCAGAGAACCACATCCTTGTGGAAACTGTTGACATCCACACGGGCGAGATACTCCCCGCCGGCAGCGTAGGCGAGCTGGTATTCACCACTCTTCAGAAGAAGGCAAGACCCCTCATCAGGTTCAGGACAGGCGACATAGGATATATCGACAACACACCCTGCAAATGCGGACGTACACACGGCAGGATACACATAAACGGCAGAAAGGACGATATGTTCATCGTCTCCGCCGTAAACGTATTCCCCAGCGACATCGAGGCAGTTGTAAGAGACATCAAGGGCATCACCGGCGAATATCTTATCAGGATATTCGAGAAGGACTTCACCTGCAAGTATGCGGTGGAGATAGAGAAGAATGCGGACAACACGAGGAGCGACGAGGAAGTTGCAAACGAGGTATCCGCAGCACTGAAGGCACGCATAGGTGTCAAGCCCGCAAAGGTGGAGGTACATCCCGACGGCGGTCTGGGCACACGTTCCGAGCACAAGTCCAACAGAGTGATAGACGAAAGAACTCAGGATTATTCTATCTGATGAGAGGAGCACCCCAAATGAAAAATATCTGCTGTTTCATGGATAAAAACAAATAGCGGCGGCATTTTTCGGGGTATATCATAATACTTTACGGGAGAATGCTTATTTGGTGTTCTCCCTTTTTTTGGAGGCTGTATGATAGACAATACGGAAAGTCTTACTGCAAAGATATGCGCCTTTGCAAGAGGGTGGCATTCCTACTTTGCAAAGGAAAAGATTTTCGACGATCATCTTGCTTATGATCTGATGGGCAAAGAAAACTTTGACAGTATAAGGGAATACATAACCGACGAATTTACAGACGGCACAAGGGAAGATTTTGTATATTTTCTTGACACCTACTTCACCCCCATACCCATAAGCAGGATAAAGTTCACGGAGGAAAGGATACTGAGATTTGCGGGCGACGAACAGGTGCAGTATGTCATCTGCGGAGCGGGTGAGGATACCTTCTCATTCAGGAACGAGCATGAGAACATAGACATATTTGAGATAGACCACCCGGACACGCAGCGCTACAAGCTGGACAGGATAAGGGAGCTGGAGTGGAACATACCCAAAAACGTACACTTCGTACCTGTTGACTTTGAAAAGGAGGACATGGTGGAAAAGCTGCTGTCGGCGGGCTTTGACATCAGGAAAAAGACCTTTTTCAGCATACTGGGAGTAAGCTATTATCTTTCGCTCCCCGTATTCACGGAAACACTGTCAAAGATAGCGGAGCTCTCCATCCCCGACAGTGTGCTGGTGTTCGACTTCCCTCTCAAAGGGGACAATTTCCCCGAAAGAGTGAGCCGCCTTGAACAGATAACGGCGGACATGGGAGAGGAGATGTCCGGCGGGTTCCGTTACGAGGATATATCCAGAGCCCTTTATTCGCTGGGCTTTCAGATAGACACCTACCTTTCGCCCAAGCAGGTGGACAAGGCGTACTTTGCAGGACGCAAAGACAATATGAAGGCATTTGAAAATGTGAGCCTCCTTTCGGCGGTCTACACCGGAGGCTATGTATTTGAATAGGTGATATTATGGCAGACATCAGAAATATAGACACCGCAGTGATACACGGCGGCATACCCATAGATGAACGGACGGGGGCTGTGAACATCCCCATTTACCAGACCTCCACCTACAAGCAGGACGGTCTGGGAAAAATGAGGGGATATGAATATTCCCGCACGGGGAACCCCACAAGGGAAGCCCTTGAAAAGCTGATAAGCGACCTTGAAGGCGGATATGCGGGCTTTGCCTTTGCCTCCGGCATGGCAGCCACGACGGCAGTCCTCAGCCTTTTCAGGACAGGCGACAGGATACTCATTTCAAGCAATGTCTACGGCGGCACTTTCAGAGTTCTGGACAAGGTTTTCGACCATTTCGGCGTAACCTACAAAATATCCGACACGGCAGATGTGGATGCTTTTGAGGCGGATATCACCGATGATGTGAAGGCGGTCATAATAGAAAGCCCCGCAAACCCGCTGATGACAGTGTCGGACATAAGGGCGATATCGGAAGCAGCCCACAGGCACGGGCTTCTTGTGATAGTGGACAACACCTTTATGACACCCTATCTGCAGCAGCCCCTGAAGCTGGGTGCGGATATCGTCGTTCACTCCGCCACAAAATACCTGGGCGGCCACTCCGACGTGGTGGCAGGCCTTGCGGTGGTATCCACAAAGGAGCTGGCGGAGAAGATAGCCTTTATACAGAATTCCACGGGAGGAGTGCTCCAGCCCTTTGATTCCTTCCTGCTGATAAGGGGGATCAAGACCCTTGCGGTGAGGATGGACAGGCACGTTGAGAACGCCCTTGCGGCTGCACGCTTCCTTTCATCCCACAAGGCAGCGGCAAAGGTGTATTATCCGGGACTGGAGAGCGACCCCGGCTACACTGTAAACAAGGCGCAGGCGAGAAACGGCGGCGCCATGATATCCTTTGAGCTGGCGGAGGGATACGATCTCAACAGGTTCTTTGAGAGCCTGAAGCTCATCAACCTGGCTGAGAGCCTGGGAGGAGTGGAGAGCCTTGTTTGCCACCCCTCCACCATGACCCACGCATCCATTCCCGAAGAGATAAGAAAGAAAGTCGGCATAACCGAAAGACTGGTCCGCCTGTCCGTTGGCATAGAGAACTTTGAGGACATAAAAGCCGACCTTGAACAAGCATTTGAAAGCAGTGTGATATGATATGTTGTATGATTCCATGACCGAGCTTATCGGCAATACTCCGCTGGTGCGGCTGAATAATTTCGATATCCCCGAGGGCGCAAGGCTGTACGCCAAGCTGGAGCTTTTCAACCCCTCCGGCAGCGTGAAGGACAGAACGGGTCTTTACATGATAAAGGACGCAGAGGAAAAGGGTCTGCTGAAAAAGGGCGGCACCATAGTTGTGGGAACTGCGGGGAATACCGGTCTGGGGCTTGCTTTTGCGGCACTCGGACGTGGATATGAGCTGATATTCGTGGTGCCTACCAAATTTTCCGCCGAAAAGCAGTCACTTCTCCGTGCGCTGGGGGCAAAGGTCATTAACACCCCCCGTGAGGAGGGTATGCTTGGAGCCGAGAGAAAGGCGGAGGAGCTGACAGCGGAGATACCCGGAGCCATGACCCTCGACCAGTTCAAGAACGCAGCCAATCCCCTTGCCCACTATGAGACCACAGGCAGAGAGATCTGGGAGGATCTGAAAGGCGATATAGACCATGTGGTGGCAGGTGCAGGCAGCGGCGGCACTGTCAGCGGCATACTCAGATACATCAAGGAGAGAAAGCATGATGTGAACGGTGTGCTTGCAGACCCGGAGGGCAGCACCATGGGCGGCGGCGAACACCATGACTACAATATAGAGGGCATAGGCAACGACTTCATAGCCGACACCATGGATATGAGCCTGATAGACAGTGTAATAAAGGTGACGGATGAGGAAGCCTTTGCCCATTCAAGGGAGCTGGCACGCAGAGAGGGCATTTTTGCGGGCAGCTCCTCCGGGGCGGCGCTGGCGGCTGCTCTGAAGCTCATAAAGAGCGGTGCCAGGGGGAATATAGTCACGGTGTTCCCCGACAGAGGCGACAGATATTTCAGCACAGGGCTTTACGAATGATACTAATTTCTGACCGATGTATAGACAAGAAACAAGCCGCAAATGCCTGAATATAAGGGATCTTAGGCTTGGAGATCGTCTATACATCGAGGAAGAATTAGTATGAGCCGCAGCGGCGGTATA
>ODAI013574627.1_pt1 | contig 14293 bp, 12 predicted proteins | sample 1539321 | NCBI WGS metagenome assembly ODAI01 (sample SAMN02144231, study PRJEB22623) | gut metagenome | biome: sheep rumen | host: Ovis aries | place: New Zealand
TAACAAAAACTACTATCAATAAACTAGTTAACTTTAGAGATAAAAATGGAAAATTTAAAGATAGATTAGAAATTAAAAAACTACTCTCAGATAAAGTATTTCAGCAAGCAATTGGATTTTTAAGAGTAAATGGAGAAAATATTCTAGATAGAACTTCAATCCACCCAGAAAGTTATGATACTACCTTAAAACTATTAGAAATGCTATCATTAAATATAAAAGATATAGGTAAAGAAGAATTTAATAAAAAATTAGATATAGATATTAATGAATATGCAAAAAAATTAAATACAGATAAATATACCTTAGAAGATATTATAAAATCATTAAAAAAACCAAATAGAGACCCACGTGATGACATGCCAAAATCTATCTTAAAAAGTGATATTTTAGAACTTAAAGACTTAAAACCAGGAATGAAATTACAAGGAACAGTTAGAAATGTTACACCATTTGGAGCATTCATAGATATCGGACTACATAATGATGGCCTAGCCCATATTTCAAAACTGACAAATAAATTTATAAAGCACCCAAGTGAAGTAGTATCAGTAGGAGATATAGTAGATTGCTTCGTAGATGATATTTTAATAGAAAAAGAAAAAGTTTCATTATCATTGATTAATCCTGAAGGAGTCAAATGAAAAAAATAAGTTTAATTTTACTATTATTCCTTTGCTCATGCATAGTAAATAACTCATTTAGTAAAACATGCAAAGAGGAGATAAAAAATTCTTCTTTTAAAGAAAAAAACACATATAAAATAAACTATAGTGGTGATGATATCATAGAAAACGTAGTTATTACAAAAAATTATAAGTCTTCTGATAATAATGATATCACTAAAGACATAAAAAAAATAATAAAAGATTATAATAATAAATATGGTGGGACAGGTATAAAATATACTGTTAATAAAGATAAAGAAGATGAATTTGAAATAGAATATTTTATTCCAGTAAAATCAGTAGATGAAACTATTTTAAAAGATTTCAAATTAGAAAAAAATTCAGTTAAATTATTTAAAAATTTCAAAAAAAATAATATAGAATGTGAGGATTAGTATGGAGATAATTAAATCAATTTTGTTTGGTATTATAGAGGGAATAACAGAATGGCTCCCAATAAGTAGTACTGGACACTTAATATTACTTAATGAATTTTTAAAATTAGATGTATCAAAGGATTTTTACAGCATGTTTGAAGTAGTAATACAGCTTGGAGCCATTATGGCAGTAGTAGTACTTTTTTGGAAAAAAATATTTCCATTTTATAAAAAAAATAATGAAATTAAAATTAATAAAAATATAATTAATTTATGGGGAAAAATAATAGTAGCTTGCTTTCCAGCAGCTGTAATAGGAATTTTATTTGATGAAGTTTTTGAAAAACTATTTTATAATCCAGTATGCGTTGCTCTTGCACTAATAATATTTGGTATTTTATTTATAGTTATTGAAAATAAAAATCATAAAGCTAAAATTAATTCCCTAGAAGAAATTACTTATAATACAGCTTTATTAATAGGAATTTTTCAGTTAATTGCAGCTATTTTTCCAGGAACATCAAGATCTGGAGCTACAATACTAGGAGCCCTAATGATAGGAGTATCTAGAACAGTAGCCGCTGAGTTTACTTTCTTCTTAGCCATTCCAGTAATGTTTGGAGCAAGCCTACTTAAATTAATTAAATTTTCATTTAATTTTACAGCTATGGAAGTAGCTATATTAATTACAGGTATGTTATTTGCTTTTATAACTTCATTATTTGTCATCAAATTTTTAATGAATTACATCAAAAAACACGACTTTAAAGTATTTGGATACTATAGAATTATTTTAGGTATAATCGTACTTTTATATTTCTTGACAAAGTAAATAATATTATTTATAATTGTTTACAAAAGTGATGACGAGGAAGTAGTAATAAGATCAAATATTTATAGTGAGTTAGTGGTTAGTGGAAACTAATAATATTTACTTATGAACGCACCCTCTAAGCTTATTCGCAAAATCTGCGTTATAGATTAAAGTTGCATAGAAGTTCTATGAATTAAGGTGGCACCGCGGGTAAATCTCGTCCTTATTTTATAGGACTTTTTTTATTTGAAGGAGGAATAATATGAATTTAAAATTAGAAAAAATATTAGATGATGTTTTAAAAGAACTAGGCTATGAAATAGAAGTAAAAGTTATTAAATCAAAAGAAGAAAATGTAGATTTTCAGTGTGATGATTTATTTAAACTAGCTAAAAAATATCATAAAGCACCTTTAATAATAGGACAGGAAGTTATAGAAAAATTAAATTCTATAGATAACTTTGATGACTATTTTAAAAGTGTAAGCTTAGCAAAACCTGGCTTTATAAACATAGTAGTTAGTGATAAATTAATAAACGAGTGCTTAAAAAAATTGATGAAAGAAGAAAAATTTGGAATAAAAGAAGATAATAAGACTATTGTAGTAGACTACGGTGGACCAAATGTAGCAAAACCACTTCACGTAGGACACTTAAGAAGTGCGGTTATCGGACAAGCTATTTATAACTTGCTAAAATATCAAGGCAATAAAACCATAGGCGACGTACATCTAGGAGATATCGGTCTTCAAATGGGACAAGTTATTTATGGTATTTTAGAAGACTTTCCAGGCAAAAAAGCAAAAGACATTGACTTTGATTTAGAATATTTAAATAAAACTTATCCTAGAGTTAGTGGACTATGCAAGGAAAATGCTGATATAAAAGAAAAATGCCAAGAACTTACTAAAAGACTCCAAGAAGGAGACGAAGAGTTTAATATACTTTGGAAAAAAATAATGGAAGTTTCAAAAGCAGATATAAAAAGATTATATGATTATCTATCAGTTCACTTTGACTATTGGTATGGTGAAAGTGATGCATATAAATACTTTGATGAAATGATTCCATTCATTGAAAAATCAGGAATAGTTAAAGAAGATAATGGAGCTAAGATAATAGATATCAAAGAAGAAGGGGATAAAGTAGACTACCCACCATGCATGCTTCAAAAAAAAGATGGAGCTTATTTATATGCCACATCTGACTTAGGAACAATTTGGCAAAGAGAAAAAGATTTCAAACCAGATGACATCATATATGTTGTTGACAGCAGGCAAACAATGTATTTTGAAAAACAAGTATTTAGAACAGTAAGAAAAGCAGGTATTTATGATAGAGGTCTTGAATTTCATGGTTTTGGAACAGTAAATGGTAAAGACAATAAACCATATAAAACCCGTGATGGTGGAGCCTTAAAATTAGATGACTTATTTAAAGAAGTAAAAAAAGAATTTATCTCACTTAGAAAAGATAATGAAAACATGAGCGAGCAAGATCTAGATATAATAGTAAATGCTATATTAAAATTTGCTGACCTTCAAAACGATCTAACTAGAAGCTATATATTTGATATCAAAAAATTTACTGAAGTTAGTGGTAAAACAGGGCCATATATCTTATATACATATTTAAGGATTAATAAATTACTTACATCAAATAATGGAAACCTTTCAGAAAAAATTTATAATGATACAGATAGAGAACTTAGAATTAAACTGCTTGAAGTAACAGATGTATTAAACGAGGCTATCAGTGAAAGAAGACCACACTTTATAGCTAACTATGTCTATGACCTAGCAACAATCGCAAATAATTTCTATAGCGTTAATAAAATGTCAGACATAGAAAAAAACATAAAAAATGATTATGACATTGTATTATCATATAATAATAAAGTGATTAAAGAGTTACTTAATCTACTAGGAATTCATATTCCAGAGAGAATGTAAAATTTTTTTACAAAATGCAAATTTCCTCTTGATGAGTTTCGAAAAAAATGATATATTAGATTTAAGGTAGGAGACTACTTAAAGAAAGAAGGAGGAAAAGAAAATGGAAAGTAAACACAAAAACGCTTTGATAGGAGCACTACTTGCAGTAGTATTTGTTATGGCAGTTGGTTATGCAGCATTCGCACAACTACTAACAATTAATGGTACTGCTACAATCGATTCTAGTTGGGATGTACACTTTGATGATCCAACAGACAGCATTGCTTGTCATGCTGGTATTGGTACAACAGGTGTTGATACATGTGGTTCTGATACTACAGGAAACACTAATCCATATGGAGCTATTGCTTATGATAATACTTCAGAAAAACCAACAGTTGCTAATTTAACAGCTCATCTATTACAGCCTGGTGATACAGTAACATTCACACTTAAACCAACTAACTATGGAAGTTTAGCTGCTAAAGTTGTAGGAGATGTTGTAATTCAAGCCGGAACTGGTGAAACTGCTGGTACTGGAGCAGGAGAGTTAAATATTGCTACTGGTGGACAAAGCGCTACTAAAGGTAATATTAAATGGGAAATTGTTAATTTTACTCCAAAATCAAGTATAACTGGTGCTAATGGTGCTGCAGTTGCCGATGCTAACCAAGATACTATTGTTGTAAAAGCTACTTTCTTATCAAATGAAAATGCAGCAGTAGCTACTCAAACTGCTTCTATTAAGATTGAAATGAACTATCAACAAGCTTAATTTATAAAAAAATGTGTTTTACGTAAAGAATCATATTATATGATTCTTTTTTCTTGCCATTATATAAAATAGATGTTATATTATAAATAGAATAGAGTAGGTGAAAAAAATGAAAAGAAAAAGAAAGAATATGATAATAGTTTTATTGTTATTTTTAGTTTTATTAATGTCAGCAGCTTTTGCAGCATTCAGCACTAACCTAAATATAACAAATACATCTAGAGTACTCACTACATGGGATGTAAAAATAACCAATATTGCCTTAAAAGAGTCTACACAAAGTGCGTCTAACCCATATGGAACAGCTACAAGTCCATCAACAAATCCTAATGGCGGACAAAATCCAACTTATACAGACACGACAGCAACATTTTACTCAACACTTGGAGCTCCAGGGGATTCTGTAACATATCTTGTAACTATCACAAATAGTGGAACAGTAAATGCTAAAATTAATGGTGCTCAGTGGGTAGATGACTATGGTAACCCAGATTTGCAGTATAATGTTAGTCCCATAATATATTCACACAAATTACCAGAGACTTTGACTATAAACAAAAATGGTGGAACAGCAACAGTAGAAGTAACAGTTACATATGATTCAAACGTTACTGATCAGCCTGGAGAAAGCTTATTAGAAAAATCAGCAACACTATCAATTAATTGTGTGCAAGCTGCATAAAAATATGTGGTTTTTTGCCTTTACAGAAAAATAATTAACATAATTTGATAAAAAATATTGTAAATAAAAAAATGATATGATATAATTCATTATAGTAGTGGGAAATATCATACCCACAAGAGGGGTTAAAATATGAAGAGTAATTATATAACATACGGTCTTCTAATATTTTATCTGATTATCAATACCTTTCTATTGATACCTGCAGGTTTGAAATATTATAACTTTATTAACCCAATAATTTGGATTGCCTTATTTGGAGCATCCTATTATTTGAGTCATGATACCAATTTGCGAATTAAAGGAGGAAAAGATAAAACACAGAGTGTAATAATAGCGATGATAATATACATCATTATATATTATTTATCCGGCTTAGTGTTTGGCTTTGAAAGAACTCCATATTCAAAAAGTCTTATCAGCATTATAAAAAACATTTGGACATTTGGTAGCGTTGTAATATTCCAAGAAATAATTAGAGAAGATCTAGTAAAAACAGACAAAAAAAGTGTTTTAAATTATGTTTTTATAACCATTATATTTGCGATATTAGATATTAATATTGCGAATATAAAAAGTCAATTCGTAGACGTACAAACAGGATTTATTTATATATCTACAACTATTATTCCAACTATAGTATCGAGCGCAATATTGACTTATCTAGTTTACATTGCAGGATGCAAGTCATCGATAATATATAGATTATTTATGCTTTTACCACCATTCATAGTTCCGATAATACCAGATTATGATTGGTTCGCATCAGCGATAATGGGAATAACCGTTCCATTAGGAGTATATGTATATTTAAACTATATACATGTAAATAAATCAGAAAGACTATCAAAAAGAGAAAGAAGAAAATACAATCCTGCTATGTATGTTCCTGTATTTGTCTTTATAGCACTTCTAGCAGGATTTGTAATAGGAGTATTTAAATATCAACCAATTGCTGTATTATCTGGAAGCATGTCACCAACGTTTAACAGGGGAGATGCAGTAGTAATAGAAAAATTAAATACAACGGAAAAAGACAAATTAAAAAAAGGAGACATAATCCAATTTGTAAGTGGAACAAAATATGTTGTTCATAGAATAAAAGACATCACCAATGATGAATATGGGAATAAAATGTTCATCACAAAAGGTGACCATAATAATGCAGTAGATTTTGATAAAGTCCACTTAGAGAATGTAAAGGGAAAAGTTGCAGCTATTATACCATTCATTGGTTATCCATCAGTATGGCTTAGTGGGGCAATTTCATAAAGAAGGGGCGATAAAAAATGTTAAAAAGAGAAAATAAAATTAAAAAAAGCGCAGAAAATAAAATAATTCTAAAACAGTGGGTTAGAGTATTTCTTATAGTTATTGTTACAGCCATAATGGTAGGATCAATATATACAATAGTAAAAGCACTAAACCCAGAGCAAATTACAAAAAAGAAACTATATTCATATACATATAAAGGAGATATGGCTTATAAAGTATATCTTAAACCTAATAATTTCTTTACGACACCTTATATGGAAATGAATAAACAATACATTTCATCAATTGTAGATTATATTGAAGTAGACGCAAAATATAATTTTGATAGTACAGAAGATTTAGATTTTGCATATGACTATTCAATAGTTGCAACCGCACGAGGAATGTATGAAGGTACAGATGGAAAAAAAGTTGACGTTTGGTCAAAAACATATCCTATTGGACAGTTAGAACAAAATAAAGGTTCAGGTAAGAACTTTAGCTTTGCTAAAACAGTTAAAGTAGACTATAACTATTATAACCAAGTACTAACAGACTTTAGAAATCAATTTGGATTATCAATAGATGCAAGAGTAGATTTAACATTAAAACTAAATGTAACAGGAAGCCTAAAAGGTACTAATGAACAAACACTTAATGAACAAAAAGAAATGACTCTTCAAATGCCACTAATGGTTCAAGCATTTAGAATTAAACCAGATTATATTAACTCAGGTGGAGATACAATCTATAGTAAAGTTGATCCAAATACAAAACCTAACATGACATTACTTATACCAGCTGCAATTTTACTAATAGTTTCACTAATAATATTCATTAAATTAGTTAAGAGCTTACTTGCCGTAACAAGAAAATCTGAATATATACTTGCAGTTAATAAAATAATGAAAGAATATGCAGATATTATTGCCGAAACACATAACATGCCAGACCTAAGTAAATACGATATAGTAAATATTAAAAACTTTAATGACATGGTTGATATTGAAGAAGAACTTCATTCACCAATTATCTATTTTGAACTTGAAGAAAATTCAAAATGCGTATTCCTAATCTTAGCTGAAAAAACAGCATACAGATTTCTACTTAGAGAATCAGACTTTGATCATTTTAAAAGTGAAGAAGAAGAAATTCTAGATATTTAAAAAATGAGAATTATTTCTCATTTTTTTCTATTAAAACCAGGCTATGACAATTGTATCCTAGTACTAGTATCAATATTTTGAACAATATTAATTTCATTAGATGAAAGAATCTTTACCTCATCACCAGTGATAATTTTAAAATTTTTACCAAATCTATCTTTTAAATATAAATCACCTTTTAAATAAAAGTCATTTAAAATCATTAATTCTAAATACCCCTTCTTAATAACCTCAGTACCAGAAGTAAATTTTAAAATATCATAATCAGGTATCTCAGGAGATAGAGTAACTAATTTAACCCCAAAATTTTGAATGAATTTAACACTTTCGCTATTAGCTATATTTAACGTATAATCAGTTATTATATTATTGTTTTTATAATATCTTTCCAAACTACCAAGATCATTTACAAGTAAATTTTCATTTTCAAAATTTGGAAATGATTTCATAATGTTAGGTAACCTATAGTAAACATTTAAATTTTTATATTTCTTATATAAATTATAATCTTCCGTATAAATAATATCAGCTTTATCTTTAATATTTAATAATTGTTTTTCATTCCTAACAAGATAATTACTCATTTTTAAAGTATTTTTAGATATTTTTTTCTCGTATTTAAAATTTGCCTTTTTATCAGTAAAAGTTCTTCTATCAATTAATTCATTAATTAAAGCATGCTTTAACTCATTAAGCCGAGAAAGAGGTATAAAAACATTTCCTAAATCAGCATTTATGTTTTTAACAGTAAAAGGAGTATTATTTATCTTATTTAGTTTTTGAATTATCTCTTCTAGAGAAGTACCTTTATTAATCGGACTAGATAATACTACACTTTTCTTTTCTATAGTATTTTTTCCATCCGATATCGTTAAAGTCAAAGGTTTAGATGCATGAGCATATATAGAAAAAGTAATAGGAATTTTAATCTGATTATTCTTAATAGAATTCAAAAGTTTTTTATCTACAGTTTTATTCACTTTTCCCTTATATCTAATACCAAGCTTATTATCGACTACCGCAACATTACCTTTTTTAATTTCTTTTTTAAGTAGTCCTTTTTTATCATATAATTTATTGACCATCATTCCTTTATTCTCATGTAAAAATCTAATGCCATCTTCCATATGTAAATTATCACAGAGTTTAATAAATATTTTGTTTTTATTAACATCTATTATTTCTCCAAGAGAAGTCCCCAAATGATTAGAAGAAGAAGTATTATATATATCATCATTAAATAAATATCCCTTTGTAAATTTTCTGTTGTAAAGCTTTTTTAAATTAAAAACCTCTTCATCCGTAATTTTAATCTTCTTCCCATTGTAATAATCATCTATTAATCTTCTGTAAACCTTAGTAACATAGGCCACATATTCCTTACTTTTCATTCGACCTTCGATTTTTAGACTAGCTATATTTGTCTTAAGTATTTCTTCTAAATTAAATGCAGTAAATAATTCCTTAGTACTGAGTGGATATTTTATATCAAGCTTTTTACCATCTTTAAATATTTCATAAGGAAGTCTGCAAGAACCAACACATTTTCCTCGGTTACCACTTCTGCCACCATTCAAACTACTAAATAAACATCTCCCACTATATGACACACATAAAGCCCCATGTATAAATACCTCTAAGTCAATATCAGTTTTAATTTTTTTAATCTCATCCAAACTCATTTCTCTTGCAAGAACAGCTCTTTTAACACCGATTTTCTTTAATAATTTCAAACAATCCTCATTGTGACAGTTAAGCTGAGTAGAAGAGTGAATTTCTAAATCAGGAATTAATTTATGCACTAAACTTATCATGCCAATATCCTGCATAATAACAGCATCAACATTAATTTCATATAGAAATTTTAAGTAATCCAAACATTTCTCAATTTCATTTTCAAAAATAATAGTATTTACAGCAACATATATTTTCTTTCCATATAAATGACAATACTTCACTGCCTCAAGCATTTCATCTCTATCAAAATTTTTAGCAAAAGCCCTCGCACTAAAACTTTCACCACCAACATAGACAGCGTCCGCACCATTATTTATCGCAAAAATTAAAGTTTCCATATCTCCTGCTGGAGAGAGAAGCTCTGGCTTTCTCATACAAACCACTCCTTTTTAATTCATTAAGTATTATATCACAATTGACTTATATGCCAAGTTATTTTATAATCAATAGTAGGGTGATACTGATGAAAAAAGGATTTACTTTAGTTGAACTATTAGTGGTAATAGTAATTATAGGAATGCTTTCTTTAATCGCTTACCCATCAATTATAAACATAGTAAAAGATTCTAGAGAAGAAGCCTATAAGATTCAAAAAAAAGAAATAGAAAAGGCCGCCAGAGAATGGGCCATAGAGCACCCCACAGAACTATATGATATAAAAGAAAATGGAAATAAGTGCGGTTGTCAGAAAAAAAACATATCAATAAGTAAACTAGGGGATGATGGCTATTTATCTGATAGTGATATAAAAAATCCAAAAGGTGGAAGCTTTGAAGGATGCGTAGAAATAAAATGTGACTGTAAAGAAAATGCTTCATGCAATACATGTAAATATGTGTATGAATATAAAGACGTTTGTTTACAAAATTAGAGAAATTAAGTATAATGAAAGTGGTGATATTAATGAAAAAATATAGAAAACAAATAAAAATAGGAATCATTGTTCTATTTATAATATTAATAATATCAATGATATGGTTATTTATAGTACCAACATTTAAAACAGATAAATATGGCGATAGATTAAAAGAAATTAATAAACATAAAATATCTAAAGAAGTCATCGATAAAATCAAAGATAAAGCATCATCTAATGACAGCGTTTTAAAAATAGACTATCATAAAGAAGGAAGAATACTTAACTTTACAGTGACAGTTGACAGTAACTTTGGAGTAGAACAATCAAAAGAATTTGTAAATGGAATGATTGGTGAAATTAGCGAGGATGATAAAAAATATTACGATATACAAATTTTTGTAGATTCCAAAGACAAAAGTAACAACTATCCAATAATAGGATATAAAAATAAAAATAGCGATAATATAGTTTATGGGAACGTAGGTGGTTAATATGAAAAGAAAAAGTTTAATAATTACACTATGCTTCCTTTTTGTTATTTTAGCCTTCAGCCTATTCTACATATTTGGAGTAGAAGATAAAGAAACATCATTGACAGTAGCTCAAAAAAAATGGATTGAAAGAAATAAAAATAACGTTATTGACTTAGCCGTATTTACTGGAGTGCCAGTTATAAACAATAACGGTAAAGGAATTATTTTCGATTTTTTAGACTCACTTGAAAAAGATACTGGATTAGAATTTAACAAACTTTCATATACCAAAGATAACACATCTAATTATGAATATTCTGTAAAAGTATCCTCTAGTGAAAAAAATAATATATTATTTTATAAAGATAACTACGCCATCATAACAAAGAAAAAAAATCATTACAATAGCCCAGAAGAAATTAAAAACCTAAAAATAGGCGTTCTAAAAGGAGATATGGATAAAGTTAGTATATATCTATCAGGTAGTAGTAATATTTCATATATTCCATTCGAAAATGATAAATTATTGCTAAATTCAATCGAAGAAGGAACAGTCGATGGTGTGATTTTACCAAAACTAGATTATCTAGATGTTATCCTAGAGAATAATTATAATATATCATACAACATATTCGAATATACAAAAAATTACGTTTTAACATTAGGAAGCAACAAAAAACTAAATAAAATATTAATTAAATATTTTGAAAATTATAAAAAACAAAAATATGACAAATCTCTAAACAAATATTTAGCAGACTCATATTTCACCTTGAATAATATTGACGAAAAAGAACAAACTAGTTTTAGAAGTAGAAGATATAACTATGGGTTTGTAACAAATCCACCTTATGTAACAACAGTAAATGGAAAATTAAAAGGACTAGACTACATGGTAATAGATAAATTTTCCGAAGTAGCAAATATAGAAATAGATTATAGAAGATATTCCTCTATAAAAAACATGGTAAATGACTTTAATGCTAATAAAATTGATATCATTACTAGTAATATAAGCAATACTAAGTTTGATATGGACACATATAAAACAGTTCCAGCCTATGACAATAAAATATCGATTATAACTAAAGGAAAAAAAGATTTAGCTATAAATAATATAAGCTCACTTAAAGAGGAAAAAGTATTGACAGTAAATGATAGTCTTATAAATAAATACTTAAAAACAAATAAAATAAAAACCATAGATTATGATAATGTTAAAGATTTAATAAAAAACTTAGATAAGGGTGAAATAGCCGCAGTTGATGAAAGCGTCTATGACTTCTATGTAAGAAGTGACAAAGAAATAAATAAAATAGGAAGTATAGATCCTAATATAGACTATGGATTTATTTCAAGAAACATAAATGATAATAAAATATTTAACGAATTTTTAGATTTCTATTTGTCATTTTATAATATAAAATCATTAACTAATAAAAGCTATGCTGACGTAATATCATCCAATAACAATATACTAATACTTCAAATAGTTCTAATAGTACTTGCTATAATACTTGCAATCTTATCTCTAATATTAGGCATAAAACTATTTAAAAGAAAAAACAGATATGATGTAAAACTATCAAAGACAGACAAACTAAGATATATTGATTCACTTACATCTTTAAAAAACAGAAAATACCTAAATGATAACATAAGTAAATGGGACAGTAGTGAAGTATATCCACAGTCAATCATAATTATCGATTTAAATAACATAGCCTATATTAATGATAACTTTGGACATAAAGAAGGAGATAAAGTAATCGCTCTTGGAGCTGGCATTTTAATAAATAATCAATTAACTGACAGCGAAATAGTTAGAACTAATGGTAATGAATTTCTAATATTCACCATAGGCCATGATGAAAAAACAATCATTTCCTATATAAGAAAATTAAATAAAGAATTTAAAGAGCTATCACATGGATTTGGAGCAGCTATAGGCTACAGCATAATCAATGATGAAATTAAAACAATTGACGACGCTATAAACGAAGCTACAATAGATATGAGAAATAACAAAGAAGAGGCTAACTAAAAATATGTTAAAAGATTATTCAAAGAGAATTTTTGATTTAATTATGAAACCTGAGATGAAGATATTACCAGGACAACTTGCATATTTTCTAATATTATCAATTTTTCCATTATTAACACTATTAGGATACATAGGAACCAAAATAACAATGCTTTCATCTCCATTTATAAGTATCATCTCTAAGATTTTACCGAATAGTTTTAATAATATATTAATGCCCTTTTTAACAAACAGTACTATAAGTGGAAATGCTACATTCGTAATGATTCTCGGATTCATTTTAGTTTCAAATGGAACTCACTCGATTATAATAACATCAGATGAACTATATGGAATAGACTACGGTGATTACTTAAAGAGAAGAATTAAAGCCTTTCTCATGATTTTCATACTAATTTTCTTATTCATGTTCGTCATAATAGTTTTAGCATATGGCAATATCATAGTAAACCATATTATAAATTTACAAATATTAAGCAGATTTAAAGATAATATATACTTCGCATTCGTATTAATTAAATGGCCATTCGCATTTATTCTATTCTTTTGGATTTTAAAATTCATGTATACAATCGCACCAGATGAAGAAATACCAAGTAAATATATGAATAAAGGAGCTTTATTTACAACTATTAGCTGGATTATCATAACATTTGGATATTCATATTACGTAACAAATTTTGCAAACTACTCATTGTTTTATGGAAGTTTATCTGGAATAATAATAATGATGATTTGGATATATTTACTCTCATTTATATTTGTTATGGGAATTGCCATAAATGCAGAAGAATATTTAGCTTATAAAAACACACATAAAAAACAAAAAATAAACAATAATAATTAATGGGTGCATATTTTTACCTGATATGTGCTTACCCACAGACTACTAGTACTTCATGTTTTCTTGTAAGAGAATTCTAAAAAGTATTAAAAGGTAAAGAAATCAGTTTACACTGATTTTTTCTTTAATTTATAGCTACTTTTTTTTATCTATAAAAAGTGATATAATTATATAAGTAATGAGGTGTATTATGAAAAAATATAGTAAAAGATTTATTGATTTGTTAATGAAAACAAAAGATAAAATTATTTATTTTTTTAAGCATAACGTACTTTTTATCACATTCGTATTAACATCAGTATTAAATGGACTCTTTCTTAGAACTTTAACCGTTAAAAATATCACAAACATAAGCCCAATACTAGCTGATTTATCATTTGTTTTAATTATCGGATCTTTCGCATATTTTTTTAAACCAAAAAATAGATTTAAGTATTTCATAACATGGTCAATAATATTTACATTAGTCTGCTTAATCAACTCGATATATTATACAAACTATGTTTCATTTACATCTTTCTCTCTTCTAGCAACAAGCCTTCAAATATTTGGAGTAAGTGACGCACTTCAAACAATTATGGAACTAAAAGACTTCTCTTATATATGGGCACCAATAACATTAATTTTTATTCATGTTAAATTAAAAAAAGACAACTATTATACAAAA
>ODAI011482084.1_pt1 | contig 14292 bp, 9 predicted proteins | sample 1539321 | NCBI WGS metagenome assembly ODAI01 (sample SAMN02144231, study PRJEB22623) | gut metagenome | biome: sheep rumen | host: Ovis aries | place: New Zealand
AATTCATTTACTTATTTTTTTACTTATGATATAATACTTTTTAGAAGAACAAATCAGAACGCATAGAATCCTGATTGTTTAGATTGTAAACACTTTAATGTAACTAAAAAATTTTGATTATTAAAGCGTTTTGTAAATTTGTTCTAGTGCGAAATTTACACAGCAGATTACAAATCAATCACACAAATACAGAAAACTATATCTTTTTATAAAAATAAAAGTGAAAGGAATGAAATTCTTATGAACAAAAGCTTAAAAATAAAAGCAATTATAATTTTTTTTACAATTTTGATGTGTTTTTTAATTTTTAATAAATTACTAACAAAACATGAAATAGATAACAATATAGTATTGAAAACAAAAGATCTTTTTGAAAAAATAAATCAATTTGCCTACGCAAAAGTTGATAAATATATAATTTACGGAACACATTTAAATCTTGAAGGAAACATTCAAATACCAAAAATTTCAGACATTTCTATATACTCTGTGCATGTTGTTGCAAAAAATATTGACGGAAAAGAAGAACCTCTAGATTGTACATATACTTATAAAGATAATATTTTAACATTTTCTACAATAGACAAAATAAATAAAGGCCTATTTTTAGAAAATCTTGATGAAACCAACTATTATTTATTTTTAAAAGTAATTTTTTCAAATAGTGAAGAAAGATATTATTCTTTTGAAAACGCTTCTAAATATACTGATACAACTTATTACAAAATTAGTACAAGAAATAAAATAGATATAAAATTTGATGCTTTTAATAAAACACCATTTTTTGGAATGTTTGTATCTAAAATAGAAAACTTGCCAAACAATGTATATGACATTGCAATAGATGCTTCACATGGTGGTAAAGACTCTGGTGCAAAAACAAAAAAATATAATGAAGCAGATATAGTTTTAAAATATGCAAAAAACATTAAACAAAAGCTGGAGGCTCAAGGCTACAAAGTATTTCTCCCACGTGATGGCTCTGAAAATGAAACTCAAGATTTGTCTGATGTTTATGCAGAAAATGGCAGAATCAACACAATTCAAGAATCACATAGTAAAATTCTAATTTCTTTAAATATTAATAGTACAAAATCTAAAACAGGTGGTATTGAAATCTATGCACCTACAATGTGTGATTTAAAATTTGCAAAATCTTTAGCTGACAATATTGTAAAAAAAGCTAACACATCATATTCTTCAGCAAAATTATTTAAAAAGGATGATGGAGTTTATGTTAGGAATTTTACCGAATATGATATTTTAAATTTTAAAGGCAGTGCTGTTATATACAAATATGAACCTTATTCAATTACTAAACAAACTCCTTATCAGTATATGATTCGTGAAGTTGGCGGAATTGCAACAAATGCATTTGTTGATGGAAGAAATACAAATTATGGTAAAAACAAATATTTTGATTCTAATATTGGAATAGAAGCATATATTCTTGAACTTGGATATATGAATACCCAAAAAGATTTAAATAATATTGTTAATAATGAAAATTTATATGTTGATGCAATTATAGATGCAATTAAAAATCATGTAACAATATAACAATAAAATAATAAAACTATAGAGATTAAAATTTAATAAGCATGTGTAAGTAACCAAACGAAAGTAATCGCGAATTGTAGCAATCTTGATACTACTAGTATTATAAAATACGAAAATCGCTACTCCAAATGCTTGTAAATTCTAATCTCTATACTTTTATATTTTTAAAACTGTTCGTTATTTAATAAATTAATTATTTGTGGATAAATGTTTGTTGCATTTTTTCTCCAATTATCTGCAATTTTTTTTGCTTGTTCATTAGAACCTGCAAAAGTCCTTATTTCGAAGATAGTTTTATTATTCTCTACTATTTTGCATTTAACTGTATAATCATTCTCGTTCTCAGGAATAAATTCAGCAGATATTGCTTCTTCATCAACAATAGTAATCATTTGCTCTTTTAGTGCATTATCAGCTTTTAGTTTTACAATTCCAGGTAACATATCTATTGTAAGTTCAAGTGAGTTTTTTCCTTCAGGTGTAATTTCATAAACATTTTGTTCTTCTTTAGTGTAAGTTCCTATAAGCTTGGATTCAACAAGATCTGTTAAAATGTTTTTAAAATAAAAATAATTAATATTGTTAATTACAGATATTATTTTAAATATATCTGTATCTGTAATTTCTCTGTTTATTTTATTTAATGTGTATAATATTAATACTTTATTTTCTGCCAAGCTATTATTGTTATAGTTTTCTTCCATAATAGCCTCCTTACATTAAAATTAAACTTATTATATCATAGAATTCTCGTATTGTAAACCTCTTTTGTAAACCTTTTTAACCTTCTATAATTCTTAAAATTTGTTTTTCTAATTCTTTAACTTTCTCTTTAATTCTAAAAATATCCTCATCCCTTAGTTCTTTGTTATTTAAATCTTGTTTTACAGCTTCCTTCATATCTTGCATCTCATCTTGTAATTTATTCATTAAAATCATAACTTCACTTCTAGGAGAAATTGGTCTTGTTTTAACTTTATCTATAACTGTTGGAACATCACTTAATTCATATACTTCTCCATATTCAGGAATTGAAACAGGAATTCCAATGTCTTCTTCTATTTTTTGTTTTAAAACTTCTTGTGATTCTTCCTCTCCATGTACCAAAAAAATGTGTTTTGGTCGTTGACTTCTAAATGAATAAATAAAATTCATAAGCCATTCTTGATCTGCATGTCCTGAATATCCTTCAATATATTCTATTCTAGCATTAACTGCAATTTCATCTCCAAAAATTTTAACTTTTTTTGCACCATTTACTATGTTATATCCTAAAGTTCCTGGTGCTTGATACCCTACAAACAAAATAGTATTTTTTGAGTCCCATAAATTGTGTTTTAAATGATGCTTTATTCTTCCAACTTCACACATTCCACTTGCTGAAATAATAATTGAATGTAATGTATTTTCATTCAATTCTTTAGATTCTTCTGCAGTCATAGTGAATTGTAATCCAGGAAATTCCAGCGGATTATCTCCTTGTGAAATTGCATGTTTTGTTTCATCATCAAATAGCTCCATATTGTCTCTAAAAACCTCTGTTGCAGATATTGCCAGTGGGCTATCAACATATACAGATGATGTCATTAAAGTTCTATATTTTTTCTTAAATTCTTCATCATCTTTTGTTTCTTTTATTTTGTTTAATTCATATAGTATTTCTTGTGTTCTACCTACTGCAAATGAAGGAATTACGACGTTTCCGCCTTTTTCTATTGTTTCTGAAACAATATTTAAAAACAATTCTGCTTTATCATCATTTCTCATATGTATTCTGCTTCCATAAGTTGATTCCATAACTAAAAAATCTGCAGAGTCTATCATTGTAGGAGAATTAAGAAGTGGTATATCATTATTTCCCAAATCTCCTGTAAATACTGCTTTAGTTTCCTTTTCTCCTTCTTTTGCCCATATTTCTATTATACTTGACCCTAACATATGGCCTGCATCATTTAATCTAATATGTATTTCGGGTGATATTTCTACAATTTCATCATAAGCTAAAGGAACAAATAATTCTAAAGAATGCGCTGCTTCTTCTGCAGTATATAATGGAGGTAGAGGCTTTTCACCTTTTCTAGCTCTTTTTTTATTTTTCCATTCTATTTCCATTTCTTGAATATGTCCACTATCTGGCAACATAAGACTACATAAATCACATGTTGCTTTATGCGCAAATATAGGGTGTCTGTATCCTTCTGTATATAATTTCGGAATTCTACCTGAATGATCTATATGTGCATGTGTTAATAAAACAAAATCTATATCTTGAACATTAAAACCAAATGGTGCTTCATTTTCATATTCTTCTTCTGCACTTCCTTGATACATTCCACAATCAACTAAAAATTTCTTTCCTGCCGCTTCTACCAAAAAGTTTGACCCTGTAACGGTTTTTGTAGCTCCTAAAAAAGTTATTTTCATTTTTACCTATCATTCCTTTCGCTTAAGACAAATAATATATTTAAATAATTAGTAATTATTTTTCACACTTATCTCACTTTTTTATTAATTTAAATATATAAGTATTTTGAGAAATAATATTAGTTAGATAACTTAAAAATTTTAAAATACTTATATATTAAATAATTCTAAGAGATTATAAATCAAATACCTTTACTTTTTTGTTAAATTTAATTTTCAATTCTTTTTTGTCGATCAGATTATCTATCTTAAATTTTTCATCTAAAATATCATCATCATAAAATTGAATATATATTTTATCATTTTCATTTATAAGTTTAAATTCTACATCTTCTAATTTAATGATTTTCAAATTAAATAAATATTTTAAAATAGTATTATTTTTAGATGTGTCCTTAAATATACCTTTAAAATCTTTTAGTTCATAAGCTTTTTCTATTGCCTCTTTTTTAGTTGTTGAAAGCATTTTCTCAATTTTTTTAACTTCTCCAATTCTAGTTGTTTCATTTATTGGAATTAAATTAAAATATCTTATTTCATAAAGAATTTTATTTATTTCTTCTCTATTTTTCGCATTTTTTATTTTAAATTTTATTGCTTGTAAAACTCTCTTTTGTAAAAATATTATGCTTTCATAAATTTGCTTTTCAATATCTTCGATTTCTACCAATTTTAAATATTTAAGATTATATTCATATTGTTTTTTCATTTCGATAAATTTCTTTGCATTCATTTTTTCATTACATTTTTTAAGTTTTAAAATATTATCTTCTCTTTCTTCAGATAATATTTTTTTTAGTACTTTTTTGCTAAATATTTTTTGTTCTAAAGGCAAATCTTTATTTCTTGTTTCATATTCTTTTGATAACTTTTCTTTATCATTTAAAATTAAATCAATTTTCTTTATATTTTTTTCTAGCTTCTTTTTATAGTTAGATAAATCTTCCAAATACTTCCATCTATTTTTCATAGCTTCTAGTTCAGTTTCGGTTTCATGTTTTTGATTTATTAACTGTTCTTTATAGATATTATTTGTATTTATTTCCATAAGAATTGAAATACTTTTTATCAATTCTAAAATTTCATTTTGATACTTTTTGCTGAATTTTTTTTCTAAATCTTCTTTAAATAGTACCATATAGTCAACCATATCATCATTTTTATTTATCCATTCATCTATAAGTTTATTATTGCTTAAAATTATTAGGTCTTGATAAATAATATTATAATAATAGTTTTCAATATCTGTTATAGACATACTCCACGAAAAACCATTAAAATCTCTTATTGGCTCTATGCTATTTATACAATTTCCATTATTTAGTGTGTTTGTTAGTGCATAATTTATAAAATCTGGTTCATCTTTTATTATTTCATCTTTCTTCTGTATCTTTGTTATTGCATATAATAATTGTTTTGGTCCTGGAAAACATACAATTTTCTTTTCTTGTTTATCTATTATAATTTTGTCATTTTTTCCTATTTGTGGTCTTGTTAATTCAATTTGATCACATGATTTCTTTACTCCATCTATTATGTTTTTTATATAATCTTCAATTGAAATAACATTTTTCTTTACTGTTTCGTAATCTTTATATGCATTTTCTGTTTTATATAAACTATCTTGAAGAAGATTTTTGACTTCTTCAGAGTAATTCTTTTTCGCAAGTACTTCTTCTAAATCATTGTTATAGTCTTTTTTTACAAATTTATCTAAAAGTTTTTCTTTTCTTTTCGTCAAAGCTCTTCTCCTTCCTGGTTGCAATATAATTGATTTTTCGCATCTTTAAAATGCATTCGAGACGCGGTTACATACAACAAATATGCACCATTGCCTTTCGAATAAATTTTGCCTAGCAAAAAAAACAATTCTATCACAACGTTTATCTTTTTATTCTTCTTGTGTTGATTTAGCTGCTCCTCCTGCCATATTTAGCTCTGCAAGTTTTTCTAATGTCCATAATACCTCACGAGGTTTGCTTCCTTGATAACCCGAAATAACTCCTCTTTCCTCCATTTGGTCTATTATTCTTCCTGCTCTTGCATATCCGACTTTAAATCTTCTTTGTATAAAAGATGTTGAAGCTTGGCCTGTTTCTACAACCGTGTTTATTGCTTCTTGTAGGAATGGATCTGCCTCATCATCTGCAGATTGTTCAGCCTCCAAAGCTTTTTCTTTATCTGTTTTGTTACTATTTTCTATACTTTCTAAAATATCTTCACTATATGTCGCTGTTCCATTTGACTTGATAAATTCGACAATAGCTTCAACCTCTTCATCTGAAACAAATGCACCCTGAACTCTTACAGGTTTTGCCTCTCCTGCTGGGAAGAAAAGCATATCTCCTTTTCCTAAAAGTTTTTCTGCTCCAACTTGGTCTAAAATTGTTCTTGAATCCACCTGTGAAGATACTGCAAATGCAATTCTTGATGGAACATTTGCTTTGATAAGTCCTGTAATAACATCTACAGAAGGTCTTTGTGTAGCTATTACTAAATGCATTCCTGCTGCTCTAGCCTTTTGTGCAAGACGGCAAATTGATTCTTCCACTTCTTTTGCTGCAACCATCATTAAATCTGCAAGCTCGTCTATAATTATTACTATTTGAGGAAGTTTTCCTAGCTCTCCTTCTTTTTCTACTGCACTATTATATCCTTTTAAATCTCTAACTCCTTTTTCTGCGAATAAATTGTATCTATTATCCATCTCTTGAACAGCCCATGCTAATGCTCCTGCTGCTTTTTTAGGATCTGTAACAACTGGAATAAGTAGATGTGGTATTCCGTTATATACTGAAAGTTCAACTACCTTTGGATCAACCATTACAAGTTTTACTTCACTAGGTTTAGCATTGTAAATAATACTTGTTATAATTGTATTAATACATACAGATTTACCTGAGCCTGTAGAACCAGCAATTAAAACATGAGGCATTTTTGCAATATTTCCAATTGCAACATTTCCTGCAACATCTTTTCCTAGTGCTACACTTAGCTTTGAATTATTATGCTGAAATTCTTCACTTTCTATTACATCTCTTAAAGGTACCATTTCTTTTTCTTTGTTTGGAACTTCTATTCCTACTGCTTGTTTTCCTGGAATTGGAGCTTCTATTCTTATTGTCTCTGCTGCTAAATTAAGTGCTATATCATCTGCTAAATTTGCTATTTTGCTAACTCTTACGCCTTCTGCAGGTTTAAGCTCATATCTTGTAATTGCAGGTCCAACAGATACATTTTCAACCTTTGCTTGAACTCCAAAACTATATAAAGTTTTTTGAAGTTTTGCAGCTGTTTCTTGCAATGCTTTTGTTCCACCTTTTAAGGTTTTCTTTTCAGATTTTGAAAGTAGATTGACAGATGGAAAAACATAATTATCTTCTTCAACAACTAAAGTATGTTGCAACTGTAATACTTGTTTTGTTTTATCTTCTTTTTGTTCTTCTTGCTGAACAAACAAACTATCATCTTCTTCGTTTGTATATTCTGAAGTTGCTTGTTGCATATTTTTGTTTAAGTGTTTGCTATTAGGAATTCCTGAACCGTTTGGTTCAATTGAATTTGCCATTTGTGCAACACTAAAATGTTGTTCTTCTTGTTTTTTCTTTGCCTTATTTTTAAATTTTCCAAATAATCCTCTTTGTTCTTCAGGCTCTTCTACAGCTCTTCCATTTAAATTAATTTTTATCTGCTCAACATTTTGTGAAGGATGTTGTGCAGTTGCTTGATTTGCATACATTGCCTCTCTTTGTCTTCTAGCTTCTTTTCTTTGCTCCATCATTTCTATTCTTCTAGCTTCTATTTCTTCATATCTTTCTTGCTTTCTAGCTTCTCTTTCTGCTTTGTTTTCTTCATGTCTTTCTAGCCAATTTTCTACAATTGTACTTATAAATTGTGAAATATCTAATCCAAATACAAATGCAAACAACATTACTGCTGCTCCCACACTAATTACAACGGCACCTAGATTTCCAAGTAGTCTGACAAGTGGTACAGCAGCAAGGGTTCCTATTGCTCCTCCTCCCACATTACTTGTTCCTAATGTATAAGCCTTTTTAAGTATTTGTGACAAATCTCCTGAAATCTCTAAATTTCCATGTAATATTTGGTATATACTCATAACTATAGAAATACATATTAATAAAATAGCATATTGTATTAATTTATGAGTTATGTATTCTTCTTCTTTTTCATTACAAGCGATTTTTATAGCAATTGCAAATGTTCCTATAGGTAGAATATACTTAATCCATCCCATCATTCCACCAAGCACATCACTTAGTTTTGAACCTAACTCTCCTGAATTTGCGTAAATTAATATGGCTAACAATATACTTGCAATTATTGTTCCTATAACTTTTAAATCTATATTATTATCTTTTTTTCTCTTCTTATATTTTCTTTTTGCCATTTTTATTACCTCTCTAAGACATACTTTTTGAAAAAGAACAATTATTTCTTATTTGTCTTTTTCTCCAAAATTATTCTATCAAATAACAAAAAAAAATTCAATAAAAAAACAAAATTTTTTATTGAATTTTTTCACCTACTTTTTTCTACAATCTCTACTATATCTGAAATATATTCTCCAATAACAGGAATATTTAAAGTAACCAAATGTCTTAAAATAAGCACAAGAATTGCAGTTATAATCGTAATTCCAATACCTATTCCTACACCTCGAAATATTCCAGCTAGAAAATTTCTAAATATTATTTGCTTCTTACTTCCCATAATATTTGTAAAATCTTCTAAATTGCTTTTTTCTAGCTTTTCAATTATTTGATCAATTTTTAATTCTATTATTTTATTGTTCTTAAAAAACATAAAAAGCACCACATTTCACTATTAGCTACATTTGATATTGAGGTTAATTTTTTCCTCCGTCCCAAAATGAGAGTTAATTTTTGCCCCGTCCCCAAATGCACTTTAATGTTATGTTGTGCTTTTTATTTAATTTTATTCAGGTTCCTTTTTTCCTCCGTCCCCAAAAGCAACCTTCTGTTTTTCCAATTTATCTATAAGCTCTTGCAAAGTCTTTATGTCTGAGCCAATTAGTTCCCAATTTTTTGAATTCATTGAATTTGTAAGGTTTTTGTTTGCTTTTATAATTGCTTCTATTGTTCCATCTAAGTCTTCAGTTGTATTTGTATCAATACTTGTAGCCTCTTGAGACACTATATTTTCTAATGCTTCCGCAAGATTATTTCCAATCGCAACTTTATTTCCAGATGATACTATAACCTTTTTTAGAAGTGGTGTTCCCGCTTCTTTCTCATTTGTTTTAGTTTGATAAATCTGCTCAATATATAATAATGTTTTTTCTACCGGTACAACCATTATATTTTTTGTTATTTTTGCACCTGTAACATTTAATTTTTCTATTTGATTTTTCATACTTTCATCCTGCATTATCTTACTATCTAATTGAGTTAACCCTAAAATACTTTCATTTGAAGATAACCTATAAATTTTTAGTTTATTCGCTCCGTTTTCATTTATTCCAACTAAATATGATGCTAAATTTTGTTTGCTGTTTGGTGAATACATTTGTATTAGTCCAATATTTCCATCTTTAACCATTGTATAATATGAATCAAGTGTGTTTGTAACTGTTTTATTATTTTGAGTTGCAACATAAGAAGCCTTTTTCCAACTGTCATCACCTCTATACAATACTTCAGATTTAGTATTATGATATTCTTCAATCATTGAAGATTGCACATCATACAAAAATTTTGGATATACAAAACTTTGGCTAATATCTTCTGGTATTTTTGAATCTAATTCTTCAAATACTTTTGGATACATTTTTCTGTATGCCATTGCTATTGGATCTGTTTCATCTGTTATGTAAAATTTCATTGTTCCATCATAACAATTTGTAATTACTTTTATTGAATTTCTAATATAATTAATTGTATGTTTTTCTCCATTATATCTAAAACTTGTATATGTTGAATATGGATAATTACTTGAAACTGTATATCCATCTAATACCCAATACATCTCTCCTGAAGAATTTACAGCAATATATGGATTTTCGTCAAATAAAACATCACTCAAAACCATTTTTGCTCTTTTTATAATATTTCTGTTTATTAAAATTTTTGTATTTTTCTTTATTTTGCTAGAAAAAGCTAAATTTGGATTTTTAGTTTTTAATCCTAAAATAAATCTATCCCAAAAACCTAACTTTAGGCCTGAAGAGCCATTATAAGAACTTGTATGTTCTATACCTTTGCTATCAGTATAATCATACTCTTCCAAATTTGTCTCTCCTACAGCAATCGAACTATCGGTTTTTAGTCCATAATAAATTTGTGGTTTCTTTATAGACTCTATATCATTAACATTATTTTTTATATATTCTATATCCCCTTCTTCTGTAGTTGAAACTGCTGAAGTAAGTATTGCTCCATATCCATGCGTGTATTCAAAAGTTTTACTATTATATGTTCTTCTATTACTTGCAATTTCTCTTGGAGATACATAAACTAAACTTGTCTTATTATTTTCTGTAAATTTTGAAATGCCTGCTGTTTGATATGTGTAATACCCTTTTTCAGATTGTTCATTATTTAACTTCTCCAATGCTGCCTGTTTACTGGTTATTACTGCATTATTCAAAATAATTTTATTATTTTTTATTTCATCTGTTGTAATTGTTCCACTATATTCTATTGTTTCATCATCTAGATTAATTCCATAAGCTTCTTTTGTGTATGCAAGATTTCTTTCTATGTATTGTTTTTCTTTGTCATATTTATTTGAATTTACAAATATCAAATTAAATCCAAACATTACAACAAACATACACACCATATATGCAGGAATAATTATTAAATTTTTTATTGTTCCAGATTTATTTTCTTTTTTGATATTTGATGTTGCCATAAATATTGAAACAACTATAACTATTGCAAGTATTATATTTCCCCAAAGTTTTATTGTTACATCTGTTAATCCTGCACCTGTAAGTTGCAATTTAGAATTTGTGGTTATAAATCCACTAAATACTATATCTAGTGTTCCAACTAAAGTATATATTGCATATAAAACACTTAAAATTCTTACATTTTTTATTATGTGTTTAATTAAAGAACTCTTTTTTAAAGTCTCTTTATCTACTCCATCAAAATATCTATTAAACACAAATATATGATATACAATTGCATATATTATTAAAAATATAAAAATTCCAATTAAATATGAAATAGTCATCTTTATAAGTGGTTCAATAAACATATAAAATGAAATGTCTAAATTAAAAATTAAATCTGTTTTTTCGAAAGATACATTACTTGCACAAAGTATCAGTTTTGGAGTAAATAGTATTCCTACAGCAATACTTGAAATAACAGCAATTACAAAACAAATTGATTTATCCATAAGTTTTGGCATTTCTATTTTTTCTTCATCAAAAAATGCCTTCAAACTTCTTTTAATTCCTCTATTTGCAAAATACATAATTATAAATGTAATTACAAAATTTATTCCCATTATACTGTATTTATACATTGTATTAGTTTTAAAAATTTCTAGGTATTTTTCTCCTAATTCCTTGTACTCTAAATATCTTCCTTTAGTTATTACATACATTGAAATTGCAAGTATTATCATAAATACAATTACAAGGATTTTTCTAATATTTTTTTTCATAAATTCCTCCCCGTGCATTTTGGACCGGTTCTTTTTTGTCCGTGCAAAAAAGAACCGGTCCCTTTTGCACACTAAATAATCGCTTTCACAAATTCCTCACTATTAAAAATTTCCATATCTTCCATTTGTTCGCCAACTCCAATGAATTTTACTGGAATCTTGTTTTCTTCTACTATTCCTAAAACAACTCCACCTTTAGCTGTTCCATCCATTTTTGTAAGTACCAATCCAGTTACATCTGTTTCTTCTTTAAATGCTTTTACTTGTGAAATTGCATTTTGACCTGTTGTTCCATCTATTACAAGAAGAGTTTCTTGAGAACAACCTTCCATTTCTTTATCTATAACCTTTTTAATTTTTCTAAGCTCATCCATTAAATATTGCTTATTATGTAATCTTCCTGCAGTATCTACTATCAAAACATCTGCATCAATTTCTTTAGTCTTTTTTATTGCATCAAATACAACTGATGCAGGATCTCTTCCCTCATCTCTTTTTACAATTTCTGCGCCTGAACGTTTTGACCAAATTTCAAGTTGCTCTACTGCAGCTGCTCTAAATGTGTCTGCAGCTGCAACAACTACTTTTTTTCCTTCTTTTCTAAGCCTATTTGCAATTTTTCCTATTGAAGTTGTTTTTCCAACTCCATTTACTCCTACAACTAAAACTACAGATGGCTTTGTTTCTAAATGTAAACTATTATCTACTTCATCTAAAACATTTTGCATTTCTTTTCTTAATGCATTTTTTACATCTTCTTCATCTTTTAAATTTTCTTTTTTTATTGTAGTTCTTAATCTATCTACAATTTTTACAGATGTATCCATTCCTATATCTGACATTATTAATATTTCTTCTAGCTCTTCTAAAAAATCTTCATCAACTTTTCTAAAAGTGCTAAATACATTGTTTATTTTTTCATCAAATGAAGTTTTTGTTTTTCCTAGTCCTTGTTTTAATTTCTCAAAAAATCCCATTTTCTTTAAATCCTTTCTTTCGACTATTATCAAAGTTATTCTTATTTTTTACATTTAATTTTAAATTTATATCTATGCTCTCTTTCATAATTATATTAGATTTTTACCATAATTTCAAGTATTTTTATAATCATTTTATATAATATAGTTACAGTTCAGCAAGAATTTCTAATTTATTTATTAATTATAAGTAAGCATAACCCCTTCATATAGGTGATATATATAATTTTTTTACAATTCGTGATAAGCCCAAAAAACATTTTTGAATCTTTAAAATCATTTATAATCTATTTTTAGCATAATAATAGTCATTTTTCTCTCATAATACAGAAAAACCGCAAATATAATCTTTAAAATAGCTTATACATTAAAAGAAACGTATATTATCATATTTTATATATACGTTTTTTGGCTCCTATCATGAAATACTCTAACAAATATATATTATAACTTGAATCTAATCTATTGATACATATATTGTTGACATATATTTTATAAAATGTTCCAAATGTTCATACAAAATTCAATTCTAAATATTTATATTAAATTTAATTCCAAATGCTCATACAAAATTTAATTCTAAATTTTGTATTAATTCAAAAAAATGTATAATTTTTTACAATTTTGTCATAATAATTTTTAGAATACAAATTAAAGCAAAAATATGGTTAAAAATAATTACATTAGATTTCAAAAATCACAAATATAATTATATTTGCATCTCTCAATCGTATAAATATCAAAATAAAAAACATTTTTTAATCATATTTAAATCTTTAAGGAAAGGACTGATATAGAACATGAAAGCAACAGGAGTTGTAAGGAGAATAGATGATTTAGGAAGAGTTGTTATTCCAAAAGAAATAAGAAAAACACTTCGTATAAAAGAAGGAGATCCTCTTGAGATTTTCACAGAAAAAGATGGTGGAATTATTCTTCGAAAATATTCTCCAATTGGTGAATTAACAGAGTTTGCAACAGGTTATGCAGAAACTTTATCTAAAACAACTGGGCATATTGCTTTTATAACTGATAAAGATACTGTTATTGCTGTATCTGGTGGCTCAAAAAAAGAATATTTGGAACAAAATGTTAGTGATGAATTAGAGCAACTTATGGAAGATAAAGAAGTTTATACAAGTAAAGAAAATAGTGATTTGGCTTTGCCTATTACTCAATCTGATAAAGAGAAAAAAGATAAAGTCTATAATTCTCAAGTTGTATACCCAATCATTTCTAATGGTGATACAATTGGTACTGTTATTTTACTTTCTAAACAATCAAATATAAAAATGAATGAAGTTGAGAAAAAAGTTGCTCAATCTGCTGCAACATTTTTAGGCAGCCAAATGGAAATCTAAATATTAAATTTTAGGAAGCCAAATTGAAATCTAAAAAAAGTGATTCTTTATAGTATTAAACTACAAAGAATCACTTTTTATTATCTTTCCTCATCTAGACTATTTCTACCTTTTGTTTTATCGTTTCTATTTTCTTTCAATACTCTTCTTTCTGTTTGCCTCGGCCGAAATCTATACGTTTTGAACCATGACTATATACATTTTTTTCGCCAAGCTTTCCTTCTTTCCGGTTTTTTTGGGCTCAGCTCCAGGAACTTTAAAATATCGGTTCATATCTTTTACCTATCCTTCAAAAATCTCAATTTTCT
>ODAI012984051.1_pt1 | contig 14292 bp, 13 predicted proteins | sample 1539321 | NCBI WGS metagenome assembly ODAI01 (sample SAMN02144231, study PRJEB22623) | gut metagenome | biome: sheep rumen | host: Ovis aries | place: New Zealand
GACTGCGCATATCGAGAAACGAGTTATTTATCACAGCTGCCGGTCTTGCGGTATCGATATACAACGGCACCGACAATATCCGCCTTTCGTGGATATATAACGGACGCGATGATATGCAGATGATGACAACAGTCGGACTGCTGTTCCGTGATCTTCCGGTAGGGTTCAGATTCAGCGATGATCTTACAGCTGCCGGGCTGTTTGAAGATGTGCATGAGCAGGTGCGCGGAGGAATTGAGCACAGCTGTTATCCGTATGTTGATATGATATCGCAGGTAGGTGACGTTGAATCGGCTTATGTGCTGTATCAGCGCGATATCCGTGATATGTCGGAGATAAAGTCTCTCGGCATTGAGACGGTCGATATCCGTCAGAATCAGGCGGCTTCACAGACAATACTTGATATGGAGATCCTCGACGGTGAGGGTGGCCTGGAACTTATGATAGACTATGCTGCAAGCAGATACAACGATGAAAGCATACAGAAGTTCAGCAGACTGTTCGTGAATACCGCGAAAGCATTGGCGAAATGCGGCGATGAGCCGGATATCACGGTAGGGGAACTTAAGAAGCGCATCGCAGACAGTGCGGAGAACAGCGGAAACGCTGCGTTCTCCAGAAAGAAGTAAGGGGGTAGTACGTTATGTTATGCTGTAAATGTGACCGCCCGCTTCCTTCCGGTGCCGAATACTGTATTTACTGCGGAGCAAAACAGGTTTTATCGGGAGTATGCCCGAGATGCGGTTCAAAGCTGCTTGACGGCGCGTTTTTCTGCATGAAGTGCGGAACAGATGTCCGGAGTTCAGATAAACGGCAGACGTATAATTCCGAAGAACCGTTCTATAAGAAATGGATCGCCGCACATAAGCAGCTTGCCGAAGCAAAGCATATAACATGGATAAGCGAGTTCAGCGACGGATATGCGGTAGCGATAGATGACAATGCTCCCGGAAAAGAACTTCGCCCGTTCCTTGTCAAAGGCGAGGACAGAGCGGAACTGATCTGTTATATGAACTGGACAGGCGCAAATGTGGCAAACGGAGTTTTACAGCCGGAGGGAGACTGCTTCCGAAACGGAACGCGTTATCTGAGCTTTATCCTGTTCAGAAGCAAAAGCGTGCTCGGTCCCGAGGAGTTCAGACATATCCTGAAAGCATTCACCGGTCTGACCATGCCTTTTTCCACTTCCGGTATAACAGTTCTCATTTCCCGCGACAGCCGTATCGTATTTGCAGCGCAGTACCAGGAAAACATAACGGGTATTGCCGATATTTTCCCGCTTCGTGTAATAGGCAGCAAGTATTGCCTTCACACGCATCCGGAAGACTATAACAGAATGACCAATCATGTGCGTTACATGGCAGGTTCCGATGAGATAAACACTTCTCCTCAGAGAATCGTTGACTGCGACAGCGGTGCGTGCATTCTTGACAACGTTTTTGTACCGAAATATGAAGGTGATCCGAGCGGGTACTTTGTTGAGTTCTTCTTCTACAACAAGGATATAGCCTCTCTGCTCCGCAGCCGCCCGGAAATGGACAGACAGAGATGCATTCTGAACCGGAAGACGGGAAAGATATACCTTCCCGAAAATAGTTTCAGATTCAAACCGATCGCTGCCAGCGGAGATAAAAGCCGTACAGGGTATTTCCTGCTCAGGATATCCGGTATAACCACCGGAACCGGTGCAAGGAGCCGATCCGAATACGGAAATATCGAACTCATAGATGAGAATGACCGTGTCGTTACCGATCTTGGCAAAAACGATCTGCGCTATATTCCGGAGATTGCTGCGATCGGCGGAAAAATCTTCGTAAGCATCCGCTCTCATTCGGCAAGCGGCGATACAGCCGAAATAGCAACAGATGTTTACTGCATCGAAAAAACGGCTGACGGAGAATATGTAAGCTCCGGACATATCAGTCTGTCATCGGACGCAGGCTTTTCCGACGGCCTTGTGTTCAATCATGCTCAGGATAAGACCGAACAGCTGAACAGCGTTTTCAGTGTGAACGGAAAAACGTATATCGCGCTGCTGCAGGAACGTGACGATTATTCGGAAGAGTATGACAAATGTCTGCTGTATGATGAAGGATTCAATGAGATCTGTACGTTCGGATACAAACAGCACTACGGCGATCAGATGCCTTACGGCATACATATATTCGACGGCGTGCTCTATTTACTCACAAGCGAGGAAGACGAGCTCGGAGATGTAAAGGCTGTACTGAAAAACGTATCAACAGGCGAGACGGTGCTCACTGCGGAGCCAGCACAGCTCATTTCCGGGGCAAATGCGGAATTCGGAAAGAACCGTATCCGCACGAAATATGAATTCGGCAGTTACAGAGCAGGCGGAACGATACATTTCCTTGTCGGAAAACAGGGCAGGGGAACGGGTATTATCGACTTCCGCGGAAAGACTGTCATACCTGCCGACAGAGAGAACTGCTTTATCGTATCGTCCTCCGCGCTCGGAATGATCGGAGAGGGTCAGTCATACGCAAGACTTCCGGCTGATACATTCCTTGTCGTTCTCGGAAGCTTCGACAGCGACAGATACAAGGTATGCGACATAAACGGGACCGCCTTGTTTGAGGGAAATATGAAGGCTCTTGCGGAACATTTCGCCTGAAAATGAGAGGGCGGATATATGGAGTGTATCAATTAAATGGATAAAAGTGAGACAGCTGTAAAGAAACTGACGACAGAGCTTATGGAAGCGCTTGCGCGCACCATAGACGCCAAGGATAAATACACAAACGGACATTCCGAACGTGTTGCGATCTATTCAAGAATGCTTGCGTTTAGAATGGGTCTTTCCGAAGAAGAGCAGGAAAAAGCTTACTATATGGGACTTCTGCATGATATCGGCAAAATAGGCATTCCGAACGAGATCATCAACAAGACCACAAAGCTTACCGACGAGGAATTTGAGCTTATGCAGTCCCACCCTCTGCTCGGATACAACATACTCAAGGATATCAGCAGTATGCCGGAGCTTTCACAGGGAGCGCGCTGGCACCATGAATTCTATAACGGAAAGGGTTATCCGGAGGGAAAGCTCGGAAGCGAACTTCCTGTCCTCGTGAGAATAATCTCTGTTGCGGACAGCTATGACGCAATGACATCGAACCGCAGTTACAGAAAGTATCTTCCCCAGGAAACAGCCAGGGCGGAAATAGAAAAGGGAATAGGGATCCAGTTCGATCCGGACGCAGCAAAATGTATGCTTGAGATCATAGATCTTGACCATTTTTATGCGCTTCATGAATGATCGGGCAGAGACAGCGGCAAGGAGTTTTTCATGAACGGTTATAAAGCGGATATCCTCAGCAGCGATCTTAATCCGACTGTTTTTACAGCCCGTGCCTCACTGATGGGCGGTGCCGCCAACGGGGACAGGAACGCGGAAAAGCTGATAAGGCTTATAGATAAAGAAGAACAGATATCGGAAAGAATAACGAATTTTGACATCAAAGAAAAAGAGAAGCTGTACCGGTTTTCTTCCGTCTGCGGAACTGCGGCATGGGTAAGAAGTCGGATCACCGAAAAAATATTCGACACGGTGAAGATGACAGTTTTCGCTGATCTTGGGTGCGGTCTGAATCAGCGCGGACTTTCTTTTGCGGACAGAAAGCATATACGTTATTACGGCATCGATCTTCCGCCGGTAATAAACAGAATGAAAAGGATCGTTCTTCCCGCGGTAAGTTCCGACAGCAATATAATGTACATTCCGGCGGATGTTACGGATCTTAATGCGCTGAGATCGGTATTCACCGGAAGAGAGCCTTTGTTCATAGCTACCGAGGGACTGATGATGTATCTTACCGAGACCGAGGTGCAGACAGTGATCTCGAATATTTCGGCGCTGCTTTCCGAGCACGGCGGAGTATGGCTCACCGGCGATACAGAAGAGCGCTCGGTCTATGAGTATATTATCAGAAGCCTTTTCGGAAACGATGAATCTGTGATAAACGGGATCCTTGGTTCGGAATTGTCAGAGAAGTGGCGCAGCCTTCTTTACGATAACAGCTTTGTGACGCTTAAAGGGCAGGATTTTACGGAGCTGCTCGGAAAGTACGGGCTGAAAAGCAGAAAAGTCCGTGTAAGTTCGCTGATCAGAGATCTTGACATTCCCGATCATATAAGGAAAGCGTATGAAACCACGCATTTTCTTGAAATAACATCTGTCGCTTCAAGGTCAAACAGACCGGAATCGTCAGGAACAAACGCTTTCAGCATTACCCCGGAAAGTGACGGCGGAACGCTGATATTCCATATAAACGGACGGCTTGATTCCATAAACTCACCGAAGCTTATCGGGGAATATACAAAAATCTTCCCGGAGAAGCAGGATAAGCCGGTTATACTTGACTTGGCTGACTGCTTATATATTACCTCTGCGGGGATCCGCGCAGTGCTTATGATCTATAACAGGGCTGCCGGGATAAAAAACGGTCTCTCGTTAAGAAACATAAATCCGGACGTTCTGGAAATACTGAAAACTACCGGATTTACAAAATTCATCTGAAAAAAACTCCTGTGCAATTCACGCGCAGGAGGTTTTTCTGTTTTATATCATATAGTTTTCTTCATACCCCACAAGCCGTAGGGATCTTTTCGCAGTTCGTTTTCGTAAAGCGAAACTACCTGCCATATATCAAAGAACATCGCCTTGCAGCTGCCTATCGAAGCTTCCTTTATAAGCCCTTTATTGTACGCCGTATCCTGTATCTTGTACCATGCTTTTACCGGTGGGTGACCGGCTTCGCACAGCCACTCTTCCGGCGGATATATGCGGTTTATCTCGTCAGTGGGTGCAAACTGAGCGTTTATATCTTCCGGTGTGATCCCTTCGACGTAGTGCATCGCTGTGAGTTTGTAGATATCCACTCCCAGCATCAGCGCTTTCCCGCCGTTATGTATGGGATAATCAAGCCCGCCGGTCAGCGCTTCCTTTCCGTGCTTTCCCCAGCCTGCGGTGCTGATCGTGTCGGTCCCGCAGTAGGTATCCGGGAGTTTCCGGAATGTGTCGGCAACTATGCCCATTGCTGTCCTTTCCGCATCTGGCGGGAGCTTTCTGATCTTTACGGTCAGTCCGAGTTTCTTATCGGATTCGGTAAGCTCAAGCTCCGGGCTGAATCTCAGCGCCGGCATAAAAATGCTGCCCTCTTCTGTCACAAGTTCCTTGAGGGTGTCTAATACCGTGGCAGCACCGCCTTCGAGTTCACCGAAACTGCTCAGGGAGCAGTGTACTTCCAGTGTCATGCCTTTTGTGATCCCAAGACCGGCAAGTGCCTCTTTAAGTTCATTTTTTGTTACCATAGTTTTCTCCGCTGTTATGACCTCATCTTCGCTTGATCTCAATCCGTAAATCTCAGCAGATAGCCGTCCGGGTCCTGTATCAGAAACTGTTTCTGCACGATATCTGTGCCGCTGCAGTCATAACGGTCAGTGCTTAACTCGTGGAACGGTTTTATGCCTTTCTCAATGATATTCCGGTACATACTTTCTGTATCGGAAACGGTCATTTCGAGATTTATGCCGCGCCCATAGGGGTATTCGAGACTGCCGGTGTTCCAGTGTCCGTTTTCCTGTTCAAGCATTATCTGACTGCCTTCCAGTGACAGGAATATGAACTTGTTTTCCGGGCGCTCATATTCTATTCTGAAACCGAGAATATCGACATAGAATTTCCGTGATACATCTATGTCGCGGACAGTAAGTTCGGGTATCAGTGAATTGAATTTCAATGCTGTCACCTCAGTCATTATCTTTTGCGTGCATTTCTTCTGTGAACGCGGTAAGCTCCTTTTCGATAAGTCTGAACACATTAGCGATAAGGAATCCGTCTGCAACGGCATGGTTAAGCCGTACTGTCACAGGCATCATAAGCCTTCCGTTTTCCTCTCTGTATCTGCCCCAGTTCACGATCGGCAGAAAGTACAGATAACCGTCCGGCAGTTCGACATTCAGACTGTCGTATGAGAGCCATGAAACATAGGAAGCGTCGAACCAGTTCGGGTGATTTTCCGCATCAAGACCGTACTCTCTCGTCTGCTTTGCTTTTTCTATATCGTCGAGCGCACAGCGGTAAAACGTTTCGTAATCATCATAATAACGGGAGTAAACGGGCGTGCAGGTCTCGGTATCTTCGTGGAAGATGTACTGTGTGGGATTTATGACATCATAGCAGATAAGCTCATCTGACTGCCAGAGATACGACATTTTATAGTCGTCCCGGGAGTTGAGAACTTTGGTGAGAATGTACAGGAAATCTATGTAGAATTTGGTGTTTCTCTGTTTTGAGAGCCTGACCGTATCTGTGACATCTATTCTTGCTGTCATTGATACAGAGCATTTGCAGTCTTCGGTGAAATGCCTGTACACACCTTTCCGGTAGTATTTTTCCTTGTCGATTATTCTGTAATTCATATTCTCCTCCGGTTTTTTACTCTGTCGGCTTTATAAACGGGCAAAGCGGGTCGTCATAGAACTGATCATCGGCGGTGCATAAATATGCATTGATTATACTGCCGTAAGGGGAATTGGCGCAGATGTGAGCGTATCTCGGCTCCCCGTTTTCCGGTTCAAGCTCATAATAATAATCATAGCCGGTCTGGTTGAAGAATTTCTGCTCTGCGTTTGCTTTCCCGATTTTTTCTCTTACTTCCGGAGCATAAAGATCCCGGTACGCTGTCAGAAGTTTTCTCATCTCGTTTTCGGTTAGCTTTGGAGTATCGGTATCCGTCCATAAAAATGCATTGCCGTTAATGAGCCGTGCATTGACCTCGTTACTGCTGCGGATATCGCACATCAGATGAATGTCATCGTAGTGCAGACAGTCACGGCTGTAGATATCCTGATGCACAGCCATAGCTTCGAGATTCATTATCATAAAGGATTCGACGCCGACATTTTCCGGTTCGGCGGTATTTTCGCAGCAGAAGGACAGTATTATATAGAACCATTTGCCGTTCAGCATTAATTCGGAAGATGCGGAACCGCCTTTCCTGCTGTTTCCGTCTCTGTAAGAACCTCCTCCGGAGACCGGTCCGTCATTTCGTTCGGCTTCTGACATTCCTCCGGGGTATGATGCGAAGAAATCGTCTATAAGCTTGTCGAATCCGCTGCTCCCGCGCAGACCGGAAGTAAAATTCTTCGCAAAAGCTTCTTTATCTCCGGCATCTGCCGAAGAGAGCAGGGCGTCCATTGCCTGTTTTGCCGCCGTATAATCGGAGACGTGTTCGTTCCGCCAGCGCTCCGGTATGCTGTCATATTCCTTTTCCTCGTGTGAAAAAAGGCTTTTTGTAAGCCCGGAAGCGCTGTCTATGATCTTTCCTGCATCGCAGCCCGTTATCATAAAACACGATGCCAGCAGCGCACATATCATTGTTTTTCTTTTCATTGCTTTTCCTCTGTCTGTGGGCATATCGTAAAGCTATTTTAGCATATAGCCGCGGGATTGTCAACTTACACAATTTTTCCGTTTATGCACACCGCAGCGGACGGACTGCGCGGAGCCGCACCGGTCCGGGCATGCGTTTTCGATCCTGTTATATTCTTTATCCTGCTGATGCCGTTTAAGCTTGTCGGTGCAGGGGCAATATTGCGGGTCCGCTGACATTTCTCGGACTTGTGATTTTTATGTGATTTGCGTCACTCAGTAAGCTGATCTTTCCGGAAAATGTTAATTCACATTTCTGTCACAAAATATTCAGATAATTGTCACCAAATAGGCTGAAATTTGAGCGGTTTTTGAACGGTTTATATGCTATAATAATAATGAAGTATAACTTTTTTTCTGTACATGACATTCCGGCGGGGAAGTGCAGGATTATTTAAAGGCAATACCGCACAAAGAAAAAGGAAAAGAAAATGGAAGAATTTATACAGCGTATCGGAATACTTGATTACACACAGGCAGTCATAGAGCTGTGGAACAGTGTTTTCCTGCTTATTATGATATTCTCGCTTTTTCTCGGCAAATATGCGGTCAAGGAAGGCGGAAGCAGGATAAATATCCCGCTTACAAATGAGATCATCACGTTCTACTGCGCTATCTTCCTGTACAATCTGTTCGATGTTGGCTGTGCATTGGGAAGCGGAGATACAAGCCGTTCGGGAATAATTCTGAAATCTGTTTCCGAGCTCGGATATTTTTTTGTCGGAGCTTTCCAGACACTATTTTTTCTTCAGCTGATAAAGTATGAGATCGCAAAGAAAAACGGCATGAAGAAGCTCGCCTATGCCGTGACCGGAGTTCAGCTTCTTCAGATACCGTGTCTTGCGCTTCTGTTCACAACTCCGTTCAATAAACTGCTGTATTATTTTGACGAGGACAACCGCTATCACCGCGGAGAGCTTTATAATGTGTGGTATTACACTACGATAGTTTCCTTTTTGTTCATAATCGTGGTTGCAGTAATCAACCGGAAAAAGATCGACAGCTTTCTGAAAAAGGCTGCTGTAACAGCCTCGGTCATTCCGCTTGTTGCGTTCATATTAAATTTTGTATATACGGGCGTAAGCTTCAACAACATCTCGGTTTCGGTCACCGCGCTCATACTCTATATCATTTATGAGAAGTACAAGGCGGAAGTTACTTTGCAGGCGGCGATGGATCTTGAAGAAACGAAGCGCCGGCTTGCGGAAAGTGACCTTGCGCTTGAACAGAGCAAGAACGAGACGCTTATGGCGCAGATACAGCCTCATTTCATCAACAACTCGCTTATGGCGATACGCTCACAGTGCGTGAACTATCCGGAAGTGTACGAGAGCATCACGAATTTCTCGCTTTATCTGCGTTCCAACTTTGAAGCGCTGGGAAATACGCAGAAGATAAGCTTTGACCGCGAAATGGCATCTATCGAAGCGTACCTTTCGCTTGAACAGCAGAATTTCGGTGACCGGCTCAATGTCGAATACGATATCGAGTGCGATGATTTCTTTATCCCGCCGCTTACAGTCCAGCCGCTTGTTGAGAATGCGGTCCGCCACGGCATAGCTACCCGTGAAAGCGGGGGTACGGTGTGGATAAGAACGCGCCGCAAAAAGGACACGATAATTATTGAGGTGCAGGACGAAGGCTTCGGCGAAAGCAACATCACTCCTCAGCAGAAAGCCCGCAAGGGGATCGGCATAGGGAATGTCCGGGCGCGGCTCAGATCAATGAACAATGCGGAGCTTGATATAACGCCGTCAGAGAACGGAACGACTGCGACAATAATATTCAGGGAGAGAGGCAGCATGGAAAATGGTGACGATATCAATTGACGATCAGAAGGGCGCAGCGGAGCTTATGCAGGTGATGCTGACGCATATAGACCCGGACGGCACGCATATTACAGCAAAGAATATGACCGAAGCGCTCGGACTTATAACCGATGAGACACAGATAGCGTTCCTTGATATAGAAATGCCGGGAATTGACGGGATAGAAGGCGCGGAACTGCTTCAGAAGCGTTTCCCGATGCTGAACATAATTTTTGTCACCGGTCACCCGGAATACGCTTTCCGTTCTTACGATGTGGCTGCAAGCGCATTTCTTGCCAAGCCGGTGTATGAGCGTGATATAGAGAAAGCTCTGACACGGCTGCGGGTACCGATAGAAAAGAAGAAAAGCCCGGTATTGGTACGATGCAGCCCGTTTACCGTATATGTGAACGGCGAGACTTTTACATTCAAGCGCAACAAAACGAACGAGCTGTTTGCATACCTCGTGTACAAAAACGGCGCATACTGCACCACGGGAGAAGTTCTCGGCATTCTTTATGACGGAGATCCGGACAAGGGCGGAGCGCTGCGCCAGCTGACTATGGATATGAGGGACTGCCTTACCGAAGCCGGCGTGCATTCCATAATCGTCAAGAAGTACGGCAAGCTCGGCATAAATATGGCGCGGCTGGACTATGAAGGTTCGCTTGAAAGCATTCCCGACGAGTTCGGCTGGCTGTAACATTAAGATAGGGTGCAGCGTCACGCTGCCGCAGGTCAAGGGCGCGCAGCCCTTGTGCTGTCTGCAAAGACAAGCGCGTAAGCGCAGCAGGGGAGGCAGAGATGATAACGATATCGGTTGACGATCAGCCGGCTGTGACCGGGTTTATGAAAGATATGCTGACGAGGATCGATCCCTGCGGGACGCATCTTACCGCGCGGAATATGAACGAAGCATTTTCGCTCATAACCGACGATGTTCAGGTAGCTTTTCTTGATATAGAGATGCCGGGAATGGGCGGGATAGAAGCGGCGGAACTGCTCATGGAGCGTTACGGCAGGCTGAATATCGTGTTTGTCACGGGACACCCGGAATACGCTTACCGCGCGCATGACGTGTTTCCGAGCGCATTCCTCACAAAGCCGGTGAACGAATCGGATATCCGCCGGGCTCTTGCGCATCTGCGGATACCGCCGGAGATGCCCGTTGAGCGTTTCACGGTAAAGTGCAGTCCGTTTTCGGTGCGAATAGACGGAAATCTGCTTGATTTCAGCCACCGCCGTACAGACGAGCTTTTCGCCTGCCTCGTTTACAGGGAAGGCGGATTCTGCACGAACAGCGAGCTTATTAGAGTGCTGTGGAACGGCGCGGAGGACAAGCAGACATCTTTGAGACAGCTTGTGATGTATATGCGGGCAGAGCTTCGCAGTGTCGGAGCGGAGAGCCTTCTGATAAAGAAATACGGAAAGACGGCGGTAGATTTCAGAGAGCTTCGGATAGTAGGGGAGCTTTCCGATATACCTAAGTATTTCGGCTGGGAAAAATAGAAGCTGTTTCACCTGAAATACATAGAATATTCACATAAATTTCACATAAAGTAACGGTTCAATAACGATGTTTGAGCGGTTTTTGAGCGGTTTATATGCTATAATCTTTGTAGTATTTAGATTTATTAAAAGACAAGATATTCAAGTGCGCCGTTAAAGCTTACGTTGACGGAAAGTGGACGAATGTCGCTGCAGGCGATATTGTAAACGTCAAGGTAAAATGACCGACACCACTCTTTTCTTCAATATTAGGGCTTTCCCCGGCAGGATTATCTGTCGGGGAAAGTTCTTTAAGGCTGTTTATCGAGGGGGTCTGCTATGAAACAGGTTCGTCCGCCACAGGAAAAAAGGGAAGTGCTTTTGTCCGAGCATCGTATCATTCTTGACAGCGTCAGGAATATCCGCGATATAAGCGGGTACAGGAATGCGGAGGGCAAAAGGCTTCTGCCCGGGAAGCTTATCCGTTCGGGAACGCTTGCCGGTGCGACAAGCGACGATCTGCGCCTTCTTACGGACAAGTATAAAGTGCGGACGGTCATAGACTTCCGCTGTGCCCGCGAATCCGCGCATTTCCGTGACCCGGATATACCCGGTGTGAAGTACTACAATCTTCCGGTGCTTGTTCCGGAGACCGAGAAAAACAGGGAATCCTTTCCGAGCGAATCCGCGGTCTATGCCGATATGCTGTTCGGGGAGCTTGCGAACCGGGCGTACAAGCGGTTCTTTGAGCTGCTTCTTGAGCACGGTGACAGAACTGTGCTGTTTCACGATGATCTCGGCAAGGACGAGACAGGGGTAGCTGCCGCATTGCTGCTTTCCGTGCTCGGATTCCATGAAAAACTGATAATCGAGGAGTATATGCTTTCGGGCAAGGATCCGGAAAATCATAAGCTTACGGAAATGCGTCCGGGACTGGCGACTGCCGGTATCGTATCTTCACACCCGCTGGAATATGCACTTACCCGTGTGCAGATCGAATACGGCAGTATCACCGAGTATGTCAGAAATACGCTCTCCGTCAGCAATGAGGGTATCCGGCGCCTGAAAAAGATGTTTCTTGCGTGACGGTAAAATGCATGGAATGATAATAAGGTCAGAATATAAAAGACGCAGGATCACAGTCCTGCGTCTTTTTTGTGTGCAGGAAAGGAGCTGTTGACGTTTTGCCGGAAACAACATCGGAGCCTAATTTTTTTCAACATAGCCCCCAAAAAATATGAAAGGCTACAAAAATGCCGGCAAGACGAAAATAATCCTTGATTATGGGCATTTGCAGTAGTATAATATGAAACGCATCAAAAAAGGAGATAAAAGAAATGGGAACTACTGTAAACAAACCTACCGAGGAAAAGCTTAAACCGAAACTCTTTTCGGTTATCAAGAATTACTCAAAGCAGCAGCTTATCAAGGATATCACTGCGGGTATAATCGTTGCTATTATCGCGCTCCCGCTTTCTATCGCACTTGCGCTCGCTTCCGGAGTGAACCCGGAGCAGGGTCTTTATACTGCGATGATCGCCGGGTTTATTGTCGCATTCCTTGGCGGAAGCCGTGTTCAGATCGCCGGCCCTACTGCGGCATTCGCCACTATCGTCGCGGGTATAGTCGCGCGGCAGGGAATGAACGGGCTTATAATCTCTACCGTAATGGCGGGACTTATCATGGTAGTGATGGGATTCTGCAGATTCGGAAATCTGATAAAATACATTCCCGGAACTATAACGGCAGGCTTTACATTCGGCATCGCCGTTACTATCGCTATCGGTCAGCTCAAGGATTTTATGGGGCTTACATTCACCAATTCCCCAATAGAAACAATAGATAAGCTTAAAGAGGCAGTAAGCTGTATCGGTACATTCAACTGGCAGGCGTTACTTATAGGTCTCCTCTCCCTTGCCATTCTGATATTATGGCCTAAAAAGCTTGACAAGATACCTGCTTCTCTTATCGCAGTAGTAGTCTGTTCGGCAGCAGTTGCGCTTTCGGGCATGGAAGTGAACACTATCGGCGATCTTTATACGATATCTTCCGCTCTGCCTTCTCTCACTATACCGGAGATCACCTTTGACAGCGTTCGCGAGCTGATACCCGATGCGTTCACCATAGCTATACTTGCATCGGTGGAATCACTGCTCTCCTGCGTAGTGTCGGACGGTATGATAGGTTCAAAGCACCGCCCGAATATGGAGCTCATAGCACAGGGGTGCGCGAATATAGGTTCGGCTCTTTTCGGCGGAATACCGGCTACCGGCGCGATAGCGCGTACGGCTGCGAATGTCCGCAACGGCGGACGCACACCTATTGCCGGAATGGTGCATTCCGTCGTCGTACTTATCATCATAATAGCGCTTATGCCTTATGCGTCGCTGATACCGATGCCGACAATGGCGGCGATACTTTTTGTTGTGGCATACAATATGTGCGGCTGGCGCAATATCAGAAACCTGTTCAAGACTGCTCCCAAAAGCGACATCTTCGTGCTTGTCGTGACCGTGGTACTGACAGTTGTATTCGATCTTGTCGTTGCAATAGGCGTAGGTATGGTGCTTGCCGCGATACTCTTCATGAAGCGAATGGCAGATGTTACGGAAGCACACGCGTGGGTTGATGTTGATGATGAGGAAACGGACGAGGACAATATCCTGCGGAAGAAGATACCTGCTCATACGCGCGTTTACGAGATCAACGGTCCTATGTTCTTTGCGGCTTCGGAACGTTTTAAGTATATGCTTGACGATACGGACATCAGTGTGCTGATAATCAGAATGAGAAATGTTCCCGCTATCGACGCTTCGGGAGTTGAAGCGCTCTCCAGTATAGTAAAGCGCTGTGAGCGCGAGGGCGTGAAGGTAGTATTTTCCCATGTGAACGAACAGCCCATGCACATAATGCAGAAAGCGGGGCTTTATGCCGAAGTCGGAGAAGATAATTTCTGTTCCCACATAGATACCGCGCTTGTAAGGGCGGACGAGCTTGTCAACGCTTGAATGACCGGCGGACATAAACGGAGAGAACGATCTTCAGTGCCATATCCGGAGGAGAATTTGCCGGAAGCATATACGGAATGTATGGATTTGAAAGACAGCGGCTTTACAAATAATTTACATTAATACGGTAGAAAATTTGATTTTTACTTGCTATACTTATTTAAATGTAAAGGAGAGATGTTTTCATGGAAATACTGCTAAACTGCCTGCTGCTTGCTGTCGGCTTCGCGGCACTGATAAAAGGCGCTGACTTCTTTGTTGACGGAAGCTCCGGTCTTGCAGTAAATTTCAAAGTTCCCGGTGTTATCATCGGACTTACCATTGTCGCAATGGGAACGAGCGCACCGGAGCTTGCGGTCAGCACTTCGGCTGCTATTGCAGGCTCAAATGAGATCGCGCTTAGCAATGTGGTAGGCTCCAACATATTCAATCTGCTCGGAGTTCTCGGTGTCTGTGCGCTTATCCACCCTATCCCGATCGACAAAGCCATAATGAAGCGCGACTATCCGATATCCGTGATAATATCAATCATTAC
>ODAI012538681.1_pt1 | contig 14289 bp, 11 predicted proteins | sample 1539321 | NCBI WGS metagenome assembly ODAI01 (sample SAMN02144231, study PRJEB22623) | gut metagenome | biome: sheep rumen | host: Ovis aries | place: New Zealand
AAGGTCGTAGTGAAATAGTTTTTATTATCTATCAGAAGCATCCCTGCCCGTATCTATTTCGAGCAGGGATGCTTTGTCATCTGATACCCATAACCTGCCTTCCATAAAAGATAGTGATGTTTAGGATATCACTATCATATTCCAGAAAGATTACACGGAGAACAATATCTATCTTCTGTCTAACCAAAGATCCATTAACGGGTCTGAAAGGGAATAGGTTTTCTCTTTGCGTGTTATCAGGTCGTACTCCAATAGTTTGAGGGCTGCTGACTGTGTGGAACTTGGTGAGCGCAGACGATGCTTCTTGTTAAAAGCTGATGAGGTGATGCTCTGCACTTGACCTTCAGCATGGATAGCATAGAGTTTTATTATTACCGAAAAAAAATAATATACTAGATGTTTTAGGGCTATCTTTCTTCTTGAATTACTCCAAATAGAATTTTAAATACTCCGAATAGAAATTAAATTACTCCGAAAGTAACGAAAATTACTTTCGGAGAAATAGAAATTACGATTTTACCCTCCCTTCCTCCCGTCACCCCTCTCAAATGCCGATGTACAGGGCGTTTGAGGCACGGGAGGGAGAATGATTGTCCCTCCCGTTACCCTCCCTTTTTTGGGTTCGCTCCCTCACATTTTGAAAACAAGGGACCCTGAACGGGAGGGAGACGGGAGGGACAATCATTCTCCCTCCCGTCCGTGAACCCCAGTAAATAAAGGCATTCCGAGTGAAAAAGGGAGGAAGGGAGGGTAAAATCGAAAAAACTTTTTTTCTGGCGCAGATAAGGAACCCTTATTGATGAATAAGGCACACCTATTGAGAAATAAGGAACGCTTATTGGGAAATAACCCTGGGTTATGGGGAAGCAACTTGGGGTATTAATAGTTGCAGTTAGTCCGTAGGCTTCGGACGCTCAGTCCGACCCGTTCGGACTGGCAGTCCGTCGGGACGGACTAAAAAATTCTCCGAAAGTATTATCATAGAATTCAAAACTATCGAAGAATCAATTCTTCGGCAAACTTATAGATGATAATGCCGGCGGTAACGGAGACATTCATAGAGTGTTTGGTACCCAGTTGGGGTATCTCCAAGCAGCCATCTGAGGCATCTACCACTTCCTGGTGGACGCCTTTTACTTCGTTACCAAGCACTACGGCATATTTTAAGCCCCGCTGAGGCTCAAACGTCTGTAGTTTGGTACTATGTTCCACCTGCTCGACAGAAAGCACCGTATAGCCCTTTTTTTTCAGTTCTTCTACAGCTTCCAATGCAGTATTGAAGTAACGCCAACTGACACTCTCCTCCGCACCCAATGCCGTCTTATGGATTTCGGTATGTGGTGGAGTCTGACAAATACCACAAAGATAGACTGCCTCCACGCGGAAGGAATCGCAAGTACGGAATACACTACCTATGTTATACATGGAGCGCACATCGTCCAATACTACTATTAAGGGTAGCTTCTCAGCCTGGCGATATTCCTCTACCGTCAGTCGCTGCATCTCTATGGTTCTTACCTTTCTCATAATTCGCTCACAAAGGTACGAAAAAAATGTGGATAACGTGTGCATAACCATGTTTATAACTTGTGAATTATTATTTTTTATCCCAGACCACCCTACTCTATCAGTGGATAAAAATCATAAATCACAGGGTTTTCAATCACTTTTCCACCATTTTTTGCAAGAAAAAGATATAAACTTATTAATTTTGCACCGAAATAGAGAATTGTGGATAAACAGCTTATCGTTCTAAAAATCAATAAGTAAATATCAACAGGAGGTGTGAGTAACGTTGTACCACGGGTGGATTACTATTCTGGCAAGAAAAAAGCAAAAAAGTTTTGCACTTATCAACGTCCTATCATCTAACTCATTCTCTTTTTAAAAAAGAAAAAAAATAAAAATAAAATAATATTGTGATGTTGAAAAAGGAGTGGAAAGAAAAAGGTTATATTGATGAACCTGTAGCTGAGGGTACTGACTTGAAGGCAGAAATCCGTCGTTTATGTAAAGAGAAGGATGCCATTATTCTGGCTCACTATTACACGATAGGTGACATACAAGACATTGCCGACTTTGTAGGCGACTCGCTGGCTTTGGCTCGCAAAGCTGCAGAGACAGATGCACGGATGATGGTGATGTGTGGTGTTCACTTCATGGCTGAGACGTGTAAACTGCTTTCTCCTGATAAGGTAGTATTGTGTCCAGACTTGAATGCAGGTTGTTCATTGGCTGACTCTTGCAAGGCGGAAGACTTGAAGAAGTTTAAGGAGGAACATCCTAGCTATCAGGTAGTGTCTTATGTCAATACGACAGCTGCCGTGAAGGCATTGACGGATGTGGTAGTGACCAGTGGCAATGCCAAGAAGGTAGTCGATCAGTTACCTAAGGATGCCAAGTTGATATTCGGTCCTGACTATAACCTGGGTAATTATATCAACGAGGTGACTGGCAGAAAGATGCTGCTATGGAATGGTGGCTGTCACGTTCATGAGCGTTTCTCCGTTTCGAAAATAGCCGAGTTGAAGAAACAATATCCTGATGCTGTCATAATGGCTCATCTGGAGTGTAAGGGTCCTGTATTAGCCTTAGCTGATGTCAAGGGAAGTACTGCTGATATGTTGAAATACGTTTGCGAGCATGATGACAAGCAGTATATCGTAGCCACAGAGGCCGGTATTCTGCACGAGATGCAGCGTTCTTGTCCAGACAGGCAATTTATCCCTGTACCTCCTGAAATCAGCGAGAGCGGCCTGGAATGCAGCTGTAACGAGTGCCAGTACATGAAGATGAACACGCTTCTGAAGATATACAATACGTTAAAGTATGAATGGCCTAACGTAGAAGTGGATCCAGAGATAGCGAAGGATGCCGTGAAGCCCATTGAGAGAATGCTGGAGCTGAGTTAATTATGATGTCCGAAAGAGTAAATAGAATATTGAATAGTATGTTATTTCCTATCAATGATAACATACTATTTTTTACTTTTATGTATCTTTTAGGGGCAATATGCGTAATTTTCGAACCCTTTGCTTGGTTTGGTAGCAGATTATGGTCACTCTTTGAACTTTATCTTGACGTTTATTTTCTATGTTTCTTTCTTTGTTTCTTGTCAGGGAAAATAAAAGTTTTTATAAGGAGTATTCTAAATATTATATTATACATAGTTGCCATTATTGATATGACATGCTATGTTAAGTTTGGAGTAGGAATTATACCCATATACTATCAAGCATTTGTTCAGTCAAATATCCATGAAACAATGGAGATATTACAGACATATTTGTCTTCTTCCATTATTTTCAGTCCTTTGCTTCTTATCATACTTCTTCTTGTATTACATATAGTTGTTTCTTTCAAGAAAAATAGATTTAATTTATTAGTTCATCATCATTATTCGAAACTTCTGAAAATATTAGCAATCCTAATACTCGCTTTTTCTTTAATAATGAATTTTGATAATAAAAGGTATTTATACAATAGAATAATCTGTCAGATGAGTGAATTGGGTATTGAAGAGAAATATAATATTAACCAGTTGACAGGTTTCTATCTGCCTATTTATCGATTAGCATATAGTATATCGGAATATAATAGTATGAAAAAAGTTATAAAAACATTGCGTAAAACACTTAAACAACCTTCAGTTGAAAGTTGTGAATTTATTTCTCCTGATATTGTCCTGATCATTGGTGAGAGTTATAATCGTAGTCATTCACAGTTATATGGTTATTCATTGCCAACTACGCCATATCAGTATATGTTGCATAAAACAGGAAGATTAGTTTCATTTAGTGATGTTATCAGTAGTTGGAATATAACCTGTGAATCATTTGAGAATATGTTGTCGTTACATGCAGTAGGTGATAAGGGAAATTGGTATGATTTTCCTTTCTTTACTACAATATTCAAACAGGCAGGATATAATGTTTATTTTTTGAGTAATCAGTTTGTAATGAATCCGAGTAAATCATTCAGTGCCTTTATTGAAGATATTTTTATCAATGACAAGGTAATTAGTCAGCTACAGTTTTCTTATCGTAATGAAAACATTCATCAGTATGATATTGGTTTATTGGATGACTATCATGAGAGAGAAAAAACATCATCATCACATAATCTTTGGATATTCCACACAATGGGATTGCATGCTAAGTTCAGTGAACGTTATCCTTCAAAATGGAAGAAGTTTACATTAGCAGATTATAATCGTCCTGATTTGAGCAAAGAAGATTTAGAAGAATTAGTGGATTACGATAATGCAATATTATACAATGACTACTTTTTATATAGTATTGTAAATACGTTTAAGGATAAGGAAGCTGTTATAATTTTCTTATCTGATCATGGTGAACGTGTCTTTGATAATAGTATTGAATTTGGACGAAATTTGTCGTGGAATAAAAATGATATAAAACAACAATTTGAGATACCTTTCTGGTTTTATTTCACTGAGGCGTATCGTGAAAAGCATCCGGAAATATACAAGAAAGTTTTAAGTGTCAAAGATAAGCGGTATATGACGGATATTATATCACATACTTTGATTTATTTAGCTGGAATCAGTAGTAAATATTATCAGTCACAATATGATATTCTTAATCTGGCATATAATCAAAAGCGAAAAAGGATAATAAGAAATCAGCGTGAATATGAAACTATAAACTAAGTGATAACATCATCTTACGATAGCTATCTTACAAACAGTACCTTTATCACCATTACTCTTAGCAGTAACTACCATATAGATGCCAGAGGCTACTTTATTACCTTTTCTGTCATATCCATCCCATGTAAACGAGCCACCATTGCTCTTACCTTCAGTAATGAGCACACCACTGGATGATAGTATTTTGACATCAGCATTATAGCTTAATCCTGTAACTGTGATGAGTCCTGTATATCCTGGGTTTACAGGATTAGGATAGGCCCATACGTTGTCGGTAGTCATTTCTTCATTGATTTCTGTGGCATCACTGATAAATGAACAAAGTCCCTTGTCAGTCCCAAAGAATACTTCGCCTGTTGTTGGATTGATAGCAATGGATTCTATGTTATTACTCAGAATTTTACTGTTCTCAATAGTGAAATGGTGTATTTGAGTGTTATTGTCGGCACTAACCAGATAGACACCATTATCGCTGGTACCAAACCATTTTCGTCCAGCTCCATCAATAGCCATACTGCTGATATTGACATTAGCCAATAAATAGTCAGCAAAGTCAGTACCATCATTACGCGGAACTTTATGTTGTATTACGCCGAGCGAATTGTCTGCTATTCTCTCTTTGTCTAAATATACAGGTCCTACGTCAGTTCCTATCCATATATTTCCTTCTTTGTCTTCACAAACACATTCACTTGAATGATTTGAGATATTGGTACCATCCTGATTTACGAATTTGTTATATTTTACTACAACATTATTATTGACATCATAACAGAAAACATAAGGATTGTCAGAATGGGCATTGGAAAACCATAATAAGTCACGACTATCGAAGAAAGAACTCGTCATGACCCGCATAGACCTATTGTTATTATCTATCAATGCATTGCTCATAAATCCACTCCATTTTCCATCAATACTACGTTTGATAATAGCTGTAGATGCCTCGCTATTAAAGCAATAAAGATTACCTTGCTTGTCATAGACAACACCATCGGTACGGACATATTCTGGATTACCATCAGGTACAGCTGATTGAAAGTAATCTGTATTTCCGTAAGTATAGTTTTTAACGAATGAACCATTATTAAATTCATAGAGTCCTGAACAGGAAGCTACCATTACATGGTTTTCATCAAGTGGATCTATGGCTATAGAAGTAACATCATAATAATGGTCAGCAAAGGCCGGTTTGAAGTCATCTTGGAATATGGTCCATTCTTTGTTGCTATCCAACACCTGAACAGTACCTGGTCTATAGAAGTTGGCAAACTGATAGAATCCTCCACCAACCGTATATAACTTATTATTCTCGAACTTCATTCTTCGAAAAAAGTTATATTTCGGACCTCCTGGTTTCAGGGTTTTCACCAGTTCTATGTATTTTTCGTAACCATCGTTTTCCTCGTCAGGAATAGCGACGGGATATTCAGGATTTGTGGGGGTATAGGTATAAGCTATTAAGGCTTGTTTCATATCTACCTTGACAATGCCAAATCCACACATGAGGTAGGCATAGATGCCATCTATGAGGACTTTGTTGACTGTCTTGTCACCAATGATACTTTTGGTGTATAGACTGCTGATATTGATCACATTACCTTTTGTATCTATCAGATCGATATTGGAGTTCTGATAGACTGCTATCAGACGCTTAGCCTGACTACACCATCTGATGTGTGTGATATAGGTGTCTGAGAGTCCGTTTGTCTTGTCGTAGGTGTGAATGCTCTGGTCTTGCTTATTATACTGATAGAGACCGTTAGAGGCTAATACAAAGATGTCATTTCCTGCTTCTTGTATTTGCTGGATATCATAATAGGCCAGGTAGTTGCGCCAAGAACCAATTTGTGCCCTTACAGGGCTAATGAATAGTGAACAATGAATAGTGAATAGTATTGCGAGTACCATCCACCTTATTGAATTCCTTTTATGTATCATATTTTTTTTATTCATAGTTCACTCTTCATTCTTCACTGTTTACTATTCACTAGAAACTCACAGAGTTTCGCCACTGCTCGTGCCCTGTGACTGATTTTGTTCTTGATGTCGGCTCCCAGTTCTGCAAAGGTTTCTGTGTAGCCTTCAGGTTGGAAGATGGGATCGTAGCCAAAGCCCTCTCCTCCCCTACGCTCTTCAATGATTTCACCATTGACGATGCCTTCGAAACACATTTCCTTTCCATTGATTATTAACGCAATGACAGTACGGAATCTTGCCTTACGATTGTTATTATTCTCTAATTCGCCCAACAATTTCTTCATGTTGGCATTCGAGTCGTGGCCTTCTCCGCCTGCATAACGGGCACTATACACACCTGGGGCACCTCCGAGGGCATCTACTTCAAGACCCGTATCGTCAGCAAAGCAGTCGATATGGTATTTCTCATACACATAGCGGGCTTTGATGAGAGCATTGTCCTTCAGCGTCTGTCCCTTCTCAGGAATATCTTCATGGCAGCCGATGTCAGCAAGTGATACCACTTCAAACTGGTTGCCCAGAATCTTTCTGATCTCTGTCAGTTTGTTCAGGTTGTTGGTGGCAAAAACGATTTTCATTTTCTTCTTATGTTCTTTGATTTTTACTTTCATCTCCTCGAATCCCTCACCATAGACACCGATAACGGCACTCTGAGATACAAACGCATTAGGGTCAATCATTTTTATCAGACGGAACATGTTGACACTCTCGTTCTTCTTTGCCAGAATACAGAGCACCTTCATCTGCTTACCAGTGTACCACCCGTGTCCGTCGAGAATGGTCACTCCGTGATTCATCTGCGTGCCGATGGCGTTGGCTATCTCCTGCCATTTGCGCGAGAAGATAAAGAACTGCACAGACTGTCGGCGGGCATTCATCACGTAGTCGAGCGTATAGTTCTCCATCGCCATCACGCAGAAACCGAACATCACCTTGTGAGCACGTTCGAGATAAGTGCCGAACTGAGGGAAGAACATACAGGATCCGATGATACAAAAGTCGGCAGCTATCAGCACGTTACCCAGCGACAGGCTGGGATGATACTTGTTGACAGAGGCAGCAATGATGTCAGTACCTCCTGTGGAACCATTGTGCGTGAAGACGGTGGCCAGCGCGATACCAGTGATGGCACAACCAATAATCATCGACATGAAGTCCTGACCCTCGCCCATCAACTTGAAGGGCAGTCCGTTATCCTGTTTGGGGATAATCTCCTGGGCGAACATCAGCATGAAGTAGAGTGAGAAGATGGCGAAGATGGTCTTCATCAGAAACTTCACACCCAGAATCTTCAGTGCCACTACCAGCAGGATGCCATTGATGATGATATATGTATTCTCCAAGTGGAAGCCTGTGGCATAATAGATGATGGCTGAGAGACCTGTCACGCCTCCCGCTACAATCTGGTAGGGCATCAGGAAGACGGTGAAGGCGATTGTATACAGCAGGAGGCCAAGGCTTATAAAGAGATAATCCTTGACCTCACTCCATATCATTTGATGGCGTTCTGTCATTTACTTCTTCAGCACAATGTTCACCATACGCTTAGGGACGATGATAACCTTTGCTACCTGGAAACCTTCGAGATACTTCTTGGCGCGCTCATCTGCAAGTACTGACTCTTCGATAGTCTTATTGTCAGCATCAGCAGCAAACTGCATCTCGAAACGGGCCTTACCGTTGAAGGCGATACCCAGCTTCACCTGGCTCTCTACGAGATACTCCTCATTCCATGTAGGCCACTTCGAGTCGCATACACTACCCTGCTCGCCCAGCATCTCCCAGAGCTCTTCAGCGATGTGAGGCGCAAATGGAGCGATGAGGATCACGAGCGTCTTCAGCATCTCCTTGTTCTTGCACTTCTGCTGAGAGAGTTCGTTCACGCAGATCATGAAGGCAGAGATAGAGGTATTGTAAGAGAAGGTCTCGATATCCTGAGACACCTTCTTGATGAGCTTGTGGACGCTCTTCAGATTGTCAGCTGTTGCCTCGCCCTCATCGAAACCATTCTGGAAGAGGTTCCAGAACTTACGCAGGAATCTGTGGCAGCCGTCGATACCATTCGTATCCCAAGGCTTCGACTGTTCAACAGGACCTAAGAACATTTCATAGAGACGCAGGGTATCAGCACCATACTTCTCAACAATCATGTCCGGATTCACCACGTTGAACATCGACTTAGGCATTTTCTCAATAGCCCAGCCACATTTATACTGTCCATTCTCAAGGATGAACTCAGCATTCTCATATTCAGGGCGCCAAGCCTTGAAGGCATCGATGTTGAGCACATCAGCTGATACGATGTTCACATCTACGTGGATAGGAGTCGTGTTGTACTTATCCTTCAGACCGAAGCTGACGAACTTACCCTTATCTGCTCCTTCGTCTTCGATACGATAAACAAAGTTAGAGCGACCTTGAATCATACCCTGATTGACGAGCTTCTTGAATGGCTCATCCTCGCAGCTGTAACCAGAATCGAAGAGGAACTTATTCCAGAAACGAGAGTAGATCAGGTGACCAGTAGCGTGCTCTGTACCTCCTACGTAGAGGTCTACATTACGCCAATATTCATCGGCATCACGACTCACAAGAGCCTTCTCGTTCTTTGGGTCCATATAGCGCAGATAGTAAGCCGATGAACCAGCGAAACCAGGCATCGTGTTCAGTTCGAGTGGGAAGACGGTCTTATTGTCAATCTCGTCCTTGCTCACCACCTTGTCGAACTTCGTATCCCAAGCCCACATCTTGGCACGTCCCAATGGGGGCTCGCCAGTCTCTGTTGGCTTGTACTCATCAATTTCAGGCAGTTCCAGAGGCAGGCACTCCTTTGGAATCATGTAAGGCATATCGTCCTTATAATAAACAGGGAACGGCTCGCCCCAATAACGCTGACGAGAGAAGATTGCATCGCGCAGACGATAGTTCACCTTCACACGTCCCAAGCCCTGTTCTGTCACAAACTTCTTCGTGGCTGCGATGGCTTCCTTGACAGTCAAGCCATTGAGGCTGAACTTGCTGCTAGCAGAGTTACACATGATACCTTCCTTGGCATCATAGCTCTCCTCAGAGACATCGGCACCCTCAATCAATGGAATGATAGGCAGACCAAAGTGCTTGGCAAAGGCATAGTCACGAGAGTCGTGGGCAGGCACAGCCATGATAGCTCCTGTACCATAACCAGCCAATACGTATTCTGCAATCCAGATGGGAATCTTCTCATCCGTAAACGGATTGATGGCGTAAGAGCCTGAGAAGACACCCGTCACCTTATGATCCATCTGACGATCGCGCTCTGTGCGCTTTTTCACATAGTCGAGATATTTTTCCACCTCTGCCTTCTGCTCAGGTGTGGTGAGTTCTGCAACAAGGTCGCTCTCAGGAGCCAGCACCATGAAGGTGACACCAAACATCGTATCGGCACGAGTGGTGAAGATGGTGAAGTGCTTGTCAGAATCAGCCACTTTGAACTCCACTTCCGTTCCTTCGCTGCGTCCAATCCAGTTGCGCTGGGTTTCCTTCAGCGAGTCTGTCCAATCAATCTCCTCCAGACCATCGAGCAAGCGCTGAGCGTAGGCCGATACACGCAGGCACCACTGGCGCATCTTCTTCTGCACCACGGGATAGCCGCCGCGCACCGAGACACCGTCCACTACCTCATCGTTGGCAAGAACAGTTCCCAGCTTCGGACACCAATTCACCATCGTATCGGCGAGGTAGGCGATACGGTAGTTCATCAGCACCTCTTGCTTCTTCTTCTCAGAGAATCTGGCCCAGTCGCTGGCGGTGAAGTGCAGTTCCTCAGTACCCAGGGCGTTGCAGTTATCCGTACCCATCAGTTCGAAGTGCTCGATGAGCTTGATGGTAGGCTGAGCCTTGTGCGACGATGTGCTGTAGTAGCTCTTGAACATGCGCTGGAAGGCCCACTGGGTCCACTTGTAGTAGATAGGGTCGCAGGTACGCACCTCGCGCTCCCAGTCGAACGAGAAGCCTATCTTGTCGAGCTGACTTCTGTATCTGTCGATATTCTCGAAGGTAGTCTTCTCTGGGTGCTGACCAGTCTGGATGGCATACTGCTCAGCAGGCAGTCCGTAGGCATCGTAGCCAATGGGGTTGAGCACGTTGAAGCCCTGCTGACGCTTGTAGCGGGCATAGATATCACTGGCGATATAGCCAAGGGGATGACCTACATGAAGTCCTGCCCCTGAGGGATAAGGAAACATGTTCAGCACATAGAACTTTTTCTTCGTCTTGTCCTCCACTACGCGATAGGTGCCATTCTCTACCCATCGCTTCTGCCATTTCTGTTCGATTTCTCTGAAATTGTAATCCATTGTATTTATGTTTTTATTGATTTTTCGAATTGTGGTTGCAAAGATACGAATAAGTGAGCAGAATGCCAAATTATTTTGGGATTAATTCATGATTTCGCCACTTGCGATACTTCAGCCAATAATAGAGCAGTATCAACAAGCCTATACCAAAAGGTATCAGCAAAAACAAGATGAACACCACAAGGAAAGCAGCACCGATATTCACTCCCATGTGACCTCGTGGATGAAATTCCGGCTTTTCAAGGTGTAAAGAGTCGGCTTCATAAGCCTTCAATGCTTCTTCGTACTCTATCTGCGAGGCTGTGAATTCCTGACGACTCTTGTCCATCTCCCTTTCGCTATCGACAATCATCCACACGAAGAAAGCAATCAGTAGCGCACTGACTATCGTCAGCATACAACCAGACCACTTCCAGCATCCGCTGGGTTTCTTTATTGGCTTATAAGGATCATTCATACTAATAGTTGATAAAGATGTAGGCGTAAATGATAATGATAACGAGTATCAGCAATAAAACAACGATACAGAAGGGAATGAATGACACGATCAGTCGCCAGATGGTGCTCCAGTAGCTATAGCCGGAAAATTGCTTGATGGGGATGATGATCAGTGGTGCACCCAGTGCGTAGAATATGTAGTCGCCCGTATCGCTGGGTATCAGCATTGTGATGAATATGCTGTAGATAAGGAGCATATTGGTGATATATACCATTGCCACGAAGCACTCCGAGAAGCGTAAGTCAGGTATGTCAGGACTTTTGCGGAACAGCAGGAAGAGCGGTACTGAGAAGAGCAGCAGACATGCGAGACTCACCAGCGAAATATTCTTATTGACCCACTGATAGGCTTTTAGATAGAGTTCCCCTGAGTCCATTTGATGGAAAAGTTCCTTTTTCTTGTTTTGCTTTTCTATTTCTGCTTTAGTGAGATTCTTCTTAGTATGGTCGGTCTTTTTTTCATCTTTTTTCACTTCTGCGGGCGTTAATAATTCCGTCTCGTTCTGCTTGATGAGATTCACGCCCTGGATGTTCAGGCCTGAATCCACCAGGAATGCCAAAGTGCAGAGCAGGAAGAGCATCTTGAACGGAGGGAAATAAGCCATCTGCATGCCTCTGAGGTAGTCGCGGATCATGTAGCCAGGTCGTAGTATCAGGTCGCGAAGGGAACGGAACATACCGCGGTTGCCTACGCCCCAGACATCGAGAAACAGCAGGAATGCCTTCTTGAAGGAGTAGCGCCCTATACTGGCCGACTGTCCGCAACGTGGGCAGTAGTTGCCCTCGAAGCGAGTGCCGCAGGTAGCGCATTCGTGCTGCTCCTCAGAGAGCGGGGCCACCTGATGAGGCTGATGCTGCCATTTCTTGAATTTCCTGTATTTCTCCTTTTGTTTATTCATTTGTGTATCTTTAATCGCTGCAAAGTTACCTCATTTTGTCCTAATAGCCAAATATTCAGGCAAAAAGTTCCAGAAAAGTATCCTTTCTATTATTCCCAGCCTGGGATGAAATAAAAAAGTAGTTAAATCCATACATAAAAACGCTGAAGTTCGAGATTTATTAGCTATAATTGGTTAACTTTGCAGCCAGGAATCGTAAGAAGGATGAAGATGATAAGAAAGATTTTGCCTTTGGCTATTCTGGCTGGTATATGTATTTCAATAGGTTGTGTTGTCAATCTGAGGGTTGGCGGTGTGGCAGGTGCCGTACTTTTTGCCTTTGGCCTGACAACGGTAGTGTATTATGGGCTGAAGCTTTATACGGGCACAGCTGGATTTATCCGAATGAAGGGTGACTGGCTGATGCTCTGTGTGGTGCTCTTGGGCAATATCATTGGCTGTCTGCTTACGGCGTGGATGATTGCATACGCTCAGCCCGACTGTGTTGAACCAGCCTCTAAGATTCTCGCAGGTCGCCTGGCTAAAGGTCCTTTGGCTTGTTTCCTGTTAGCCATCGGTTGCGGTTTCATCATGACTACTGCCGTCGAGTTTGCCCGCAAGGGTAAGATGCTCACGCTACTGCTGGGTGTGCCTGTATTTATTCTCTGCGGCTTTGCCCACTCTATCGCTGATGCCTTCTATTTTCTGGTTTCGCCCTCTGAGCAAGTGCTGCAGGCGAGTGTTCTTATCGTCTATGTCAGCGAGGTACTGGGCAATTTCGTAGGTTGCAACCTTTATCGTTGGATGCTCGTCTTCGAGCCAAAAGAATAAACCGTATATGAGTATGAAGAAACCCAAGTGGCTTGAGAAAGAAGCTCTCTATAAAATCATGTTCGAGTCGGAGCATCCCGTAGGACGCATCTTTGATCTCACGCTGATAACAGCCATCTCGCTGAGTATCATTATCTCGTTTATCGAGACCATTCCCTCGCTGGCTCATACCTTCAAGCTGGTGCTGGAGATACTGGAGTATTTGCTCACGTTCTTCTTTACCGTCGAGTATATTGCCCGTGTCTACTGCTCGCCTCGTCCTCGCGACTATGTGCTGAGTTTCTTTGGCATCATCGACTTGTTGTCCACCTTGCCGCCTTATCTCTCCTACTTCCTGCCCAACGCACGATACATGATCCTCTTGCGTTCATTCCGATTTATCCGTATCTTCCGCATCTTCAAGCTGTTCAGCTTCATCAACGAGGGCTACATGCTGATGCGCTCGCTTCATAAGAGCCTTACCAAGATTTCAGTTTACTTCTTGTTTGTGCTGATACTCGACATCTGCTTGGGTACGCTGATGTATATGGTGGAGAGTGGCCAGCCTGGCACGCAGTTCACCGATTTGGCCACATCCGTCTATTGGGCCATCGTCACGATGACCACAGTGGGCTATGGCGACATCACGCCTGTTACTGCGATCGGACGTCTGCTTTCTGCCTTCGTCATGCTGCTGGGTTACACCATCATCGCTGTTCCCACAGGCATCGTGACAGCCAATATCATCGACGAGACGAAGGAGAAGCCCAAGGACGGGCATTGTCCTCGCTGTGATGCCCCCGTCCGCGACAAGGACCACTATTGCTCCCGTTGCGGCGAGAAGTTGTAGAAGATGTGTTACAAAAGAATTATTCTAAGAAAATTTTTTTTTAAAATAATTCTTTGTGAATATAGGAAGTTTTTGTATCAGATGCTGCAAAGTTAAAGATAAATACTGAAACTGAAAAGAAAATGGCAAATCTTTGTTACAAAATGTTCAAATCTTGGCTGCAAAATGTTCAAATCTTGGCTGCAAAGATAAGTATTATTTTTGAAACTGAAAAGAAAAAGGAAGGAAATCTTGTGGATTTTATTCTTTCGTTGTATGAATAATCAC
>ODAI012934606.1_pt1 | contig 14289 bp, 6 predicted proteins | sample 1539321 | NCBI WGS metagenome assembly ODAI01 (sample SAMN02144231, study PRJEB22623) | gut metagenome | biome: sheep rumen | host: Ovis aries | place: New Zealand
CGTCCATCGGTATCGCAAGTGGCTTCTATCCCTTCCACCAATTCACCATAAGAATGGCCTTTGGCGGGTATTACAAGATCTTCCCAACTCACGGGGTTCTTGTTTTCGTCGAGGTATTTATCGCATTCTTCGCAATGATAGTAGGCTTCATGGCCGTCTTCTTCGCAGGTTGGCTCTACCTTTTCAACGAGATCCCCGAAGTGAGTAGAGATTGGGATAATCAAAGCTTCATATGTCGTTTCGATTTGATCTTCGGTGAAATATTTTTGGCAATCGAGGCATTGGTAATACGCTTCGTGGCCGTCTTCTTCGCAATTCGGTTCGACTTTAGGAACCAAAGAACCAAATCGATGCGTTCCTAGTTCTCCATAAGGCTCGCCACAAACATCGCAGATCGCTTGATGCTCGCAAGTCGCACTCCCGCCTTCGTGGGGAGCAAGTTCAAAAATTTCATCGCACCCTTCGCATGTCTTCCAGTGATTGTGCTCATCATGAGAATAGGTTTCGCTGATGACGTGCGTGTGTTCGAGCTTATCGATGACTTCTTCTTTGGTCGCGCCACAAATCTCACAGGTATAAACCTTTAAGCCTGTACTATGTTCAGTTGGAGCAACGGTTTCTTCGCCCTCGTTCCAAACGTGTGGCGCTTTGTCTTTGACGAACTTGACCGAAGGATCTTCATTTTCGTGCCAATGGTAATCTTCATCATATGACCATTCGCTCTTCCATGGGGATTGGCTCGAAGTCGATGTTTCTTCTGTCGACTTCGATTCTGCTTGCCCGCCACAAGAGCAAAGCACTCCTGCTAATAAAAGTAGGGATAACGTGACTGAGATTTTCGATTTTTTCATGGCGATTTCCTCCAAAGAAATAGTTGCAAGGCGGCATGGCTTTGCCATCTAAAGCAAATGGCAAGGCGATGCCCCTAGGCAGGTCCCCTGCCGCCAAAAAGATGACGGCAGGGAAACCTGATAAGGCTTAAGCTGCAGTAATGGTGCTGCTGCTTCCAAATAAGGAAGCCGGGGTAGCGCCATTGACAGTGCCGGTATTGGTGCAACCACTATAGGTGCCAGCGACGAGACCGCCGATAGCGCCTACGTTAGTGGTGTTGTTGCCCTTAACAGCACCCGTATTCGAGCAGCCAGTGATGGTGAAGGTAATAGATTTTGCCCAAGTTGGGGTCGCGCCATAGACACCACCGCAAAGGGTTGTACCAGTGACTTTTCCGTTATTAACGCAATTGGTCAAGGTATGGGCTTTGTTGGCAGTAACGGCAGCCCCAGCAACGCCACCGACATAAGTGGCAGTAGAGGTAAGGTCGCCGTTATTAATGCAGCCAGACATTGTGATGGCACCAGTGCGGATCGTGCCGATGACGCCACCGGCCCAACCACTCGCAGTGATAGTGCCGTTATTCACGCAGTCGGTGATAGTTCCATAGCCATCTCCAACTACGCCTCCAACGGTTCCAGCGTTCATGGCTGCATAGTTTGTCGAGGAGGCAACCGTGCCATTAACAATCTGGCCAACCACGCCGCCAACATATTTGGCAGCTTGGACGGTGCCATAGTTTTCGCATCCTTCAACACGGGCGATCAAACGTCCAACGATGCCACCGCAGTCAAGGTTTTCGTCGGTGCTAGAAGAACTAATCGCGCCGAAGTTAGTGGAATTGAGGATTACAGCGCCTGCGTGAGTCGTATTACCAGCAATGCCGCCGACATTAACTCCAGTTGCAGTAACGGTTGCGAAGTTATAAACGTTCGCAACGTTTTTGCTGTTGGTCTGACCAACTAAGGCGCCAACCATCGTCGTGCCTTCCACGCTTCCATCAAGAGCAAGATTCTTAATCGAAGCAGCGTTGGCAAGCGTCGGGAAGAGGCCAATCGTGCCGCCATCGTGGGCAGCATTAGCGCTCGTTAGGTGCATGCCAAGGACGTAATTGCCTTTGGCGTCGAAGTTGCCGGCGAAGGAATTGCTCCAACCACCAACGGTGAGAGCGTGGCCATCGAGATCAACGCTCTTATTCATCTCCACGTATTGATCAGCATAGGTCGTGCCAGCATTAACCTGGGCTGCAAAATAAGCGAAATCAGCAGCGGAAGAGATGACATAGGGTTGAGCCGCAGTGCCCGCGCCTTCTAGCGAGGTGCTGACATCAGAGCCATTCCAGACGCTGACAAGGCGAGCGCCACCAAATTGGTTCATATCGGCGCGGACGCCATTCGAAGCAACGCCTTCTTTCCAGGTCAACTCGTTCTTGCGGGAGCCGCTCTTATAAGAAGCGAAGTCGCCTTCAGTAACATTGGAACGAGTTCCGCCATTGTCGGTGCCAGCGATAGCACCAACAAGTCCTTTAGTACCAGTAGCGGTAACGAAGCCAAACTCTTGGACATTGCTGAGGTTGACTTTACCAAGCCCGAGGATTCCACCGACGTTGCCTTGGCCGGTGACAGCGCCGAAGTTAGCAGAATCGCTAATGGTGCTTGCGTTCGCAGAACGGCCAATTAAGCCACCAACCTCAATGTCTTCGGTTGATGCCGAGAAAGTCGATGTCACGGTACCAAAGTTGGCAGAATTGCGAATAGTCGATCCTGCACCTAAAGCGTTGCCGATGAAGCCACCAACATACCAAGAACTGCTGTTAACGGTCGCAAAGTTATAGCAGTTTTCAATGGTGGTTGGGTTAGCCATACCAACAAAGGCACCAGCAGAATTTTTGCCCGCAGCAGTAACCGTGCCATCCAAAACAAGGTTACGGATGACTGATCCGGCACCCACCGTACGGAATAAGCCAACGGCATTGGCGTTTCCATCCACGGTCCCCGTGAAGGTGATATTGTCATTTAAGATGGCGTTATGGCCGCCATCAAAGGTTCCAGCAAAGCTCTTTTGGTAACCCGCAAGGAAGAGGGTATTTCCGTTCACATCGACCGAAGTCGTCATCTTAACGACTTTGCCGGAATAGGTGTTTCCGCCAAAGACGGTGTCGCTGAAGTAAGCGAGATCTTTCGCGGATTGGATGAGATACGGGCTTTCCGCCGTGCCAGCGCCTTCTAAAGAGGTGCTGCGAGAAGAGCCGTCCCAAATCGAAACGGTTCTGCTGATGCCAACAGAGCTCGTATCAACGCGGATGCCATCAACCGGGGTTCCGATTTCCCAAACGACGAAATCTTTTTCGGAGGCATCGTGGCAACGAGAGCATTCTTTCCAGTGGTAAACACCATCATGAACATCTTCATAGAGGTGCCCGCCTTGGAGGACGAGAGCTTCCCAAGTGGTAGGAACCTTCTCTTCGGTGAAATAGGTGTCACATTCTTCGCAATAGTAATAAGCGAGGTGGCCATCGCCATCACAGGTAGCAGCCACTTCCTCCACTAAGGTTCCATAATCATGAACAGCGTGTTCGCAATTATAGTGGAGCGTGATTTTGGTAAAGCGAAGGGTATCCGCAGCGCCGCCAAGCTTCAAACGGCGATAACTAGTTTGCGGCAATTCGATGTAATCGCTAGCAGCGTCTCCAGTTGCGATCGTGGCATAGCCATCATCGCCAGAGACGACTTCTCCACCGCTATTTAAGAGATAAACAAAGGATTCTCCGGTGGCTTTTTTGTTGGTGATGGTAACGGCGTAATATCCCGCGCCACGATAGCCAAGATAGGAATCGCTATCGGTAGAGGCGGGCGAGGTGGAATATAGGGACGAGGTGGCCCCAAAAACGGCATAACGCAAACCACCGATAGTTTCGAAGGTTACGTTTTCGACTTTCCAGGGGTCATATTTCCCCGCGAGGAAAGAGCCGTCGCCGCTAGTGGCGGCTTCTAACTCTTCGGCCGAGATTTCTAATGTTCTTGCGGTGTTTTCATCACCACGGATGCTTTGGGCGAAGCGAGGAGCCATCACTCCGGCAACGACCATGCCAGCAAGAGCAAAAGAACTTAGTAAGGCCAAAGGCAGCATTTTTGTTGTTCTTTTCATGTTCTTTTTTTCCTTTCTTTTTTATGAATTTCTGATGAGGGGAAGCTTGGAGGGTTTTAGAGATTTCATGTGCACATCGATTTCTCCTTTCTTGTTATCTTTTTTTCGTTGCCTATTTTTGGAAGATCTTCTTGAGTTTGCTCAAGTCAACCTTTGGTTGATGGTTTGCATCAAGGAAGCCGTTTACTTCCTGTTGAACGTCGGTGAGTTGGGTATAGCAATAGCCTTGGAATGGCGCTTTCTTGATCTCGGCGATGAGCTTATCTAGACGGATCAAAAGCTCTTCTTCGCCAGCCGCGGCGTTGTTATATCCCCAGCATCCGCTATCCAAGCTGGATTTAAGGGAGATACCACCGAATTCGGACATGATGAGGGGTTGGTTATGGTATTTTTCTCCGTTAGCGAAAACAGGCCTAAAGGTCTGGAAGGCCGTTTCGACTTTCTCTTTGGCGTAACGAGAAGCAAACTCAACGCCATCAAAGGAATAATCGTGGATGGAGATGACATCCGATTCGGTCAAATTCTCCCAGCCATCATTGGTCGAAACCAAACGGCTGTTATCGAGAGCTTTCGTTAGGTAATACGTTGATTTCGCAAGGCTTTGCTGACTAACGTCGGTCGCGATTTTGCGCACGCCCCAACTTTCGTTGAAGGGGACATAGACGATGACGCTAGAGAATTTCGATGCCAATTTCACCGCTTCCACCCATTGGGAAGAAAGCAAGGTCGCTTCTTCGCGGCAGAAATTATAGGCCGAGGGCATCTCACACCACGTCAAGAAGCCGAGTTCATCCGCGAAATAGTAATAATAAGGGTTCTCAATCTTTTGATGCTTTCTCGCACCATTGAAGCCCATCTCTTTGGCTAAATAAATATCGTTACGTAACGCATCAATGCTTGGCGCGGTTAAGCCAGAATCCTGCCAATATCCTTGATCGAGAACGAGGCGTTGATAGACGATTTTGTTATTAAGAAGAATTGTTCCGTCTTTCGAAATGGAGATTTTTCTCATGCCTAGGTGAGTATGGAACTTATCGACCTCTTTCCCATCGGCAAGAAGAACGAATTCCAAATCATAAAGATAAGGATGTTCTGGCGACCAGAAGGTATCTTCATCTACGAAATTGCTTTCCATGAAGCAGACGCGATAACGCGTATGCCTGCCATCAAGAGAGACCATCTCTTCTTTGACGAGTTTGCCATCATGGCTAGCCCGGATGATCGCTTTATCCGCCAATCCTTTCATGGTCACAATCTCGCCAAAGAAAGAATTGGTGTCTATATCTGGGGTAATCGAATAATCATCAAAATAATCTTCCCCTGCTTCATCGATGAAGACGCTTTGCCAAATGCCGCTATTGGGGGTATACCAGCAGCTAAAGGGTTTACCAGTCCAGGATTGCTTGCCTCGAGGAAGGCTTGGATCCAAAGGAGCATAGCAGCGAACAACGATGACGTTATTGCCGACCTTCGCAAATGGGGCGATATCCGTTACAAAAGCAGAGAAACTGCCAATATGGTGAGCAACATGATGACCATTGACCCAAACATCGGCTTCATAGCAGACGGCATTAAATCCTAGAAGCAAAGACGGGGTGACTTTCGTCAAATTGACTTCCTTTTTATACCAGATGACATCGCGATGTTCTTTTTCACCGATGAGGCTATCTTTGTATTCGTAAGAGAAGGGAACGCGGATTTTTCTATCCCATGGCCCTTTTCCTTCGCTCATGCCTTCTTTTTCCAAGATGCGGCCTTCATCGAAAGCGAAATCCCAAACTCCATCTAATAGAAGGAATTTCTCTCTTTGGAAATGAGCACGCGGGTGTCGAGTTTTTTGTTCCATAAAATACTCCTTATGCATTTCTAATTAACATGGTTCCGTCTTGCTTTAAGATGGGGTGGGTAGATGCATCATCCCAAATCACCCCATGATCGGTATAAGTGCTTAAAATCGTCGTCCCATAATGGGTCGCGTTTTGTAAGCCGATCGCAATCGAGACATTGTCCAAAGCCTCTTCTTTGCTTAAACCAAGCAATTCATAGGTGACGAGCATATCGATTTGATAGCCGTCATATCCGTCGTGGTTTGACCGATATTTCAAATCGGAGGAATAGCTAAATAACGAAGTTGATGGCCACGTGCGTGTATATTTGTTCGTTGTGGCACTGCCTTTTTGGATGAAAGCATCCCCGATAGCAGGAACGGCAATCTTATAGGTGTTATCAAGAAGGGTTTTTTCTTCGTCGATACGCTTGCTGATAATGAAGGAGACGTTATCGCGGTAGAGCTCGCTTTCCGCAATATCGAACCCGCAAACGACGCGATCATCCACCATCACTTTCATACGAATTCCCGTCTCTTCGTAACTCATATACCAGAATGACTTTGCCCGAAGGTCAGCTAAGCAAGAAACTTGCCATTCCGTGTCCTTGAAGACATATTCGAATTCGGAAGTGATGTGCGCTTCTCCTTCAATCATTAAGAAGCTGTTCCCGCGGATTTTCGCCCCGTTGACATAGAAGCTAGAAAGGATGTAATTGCCTTTGCATTCATAATCGATGACGACGGTTTCCCCAACTGCATAAGAGGATTTCTCGGTCGAAATCACCGCGAAAGGAGATGGGGCGATCGAAACGTTATAAGTAACGACATCTTCATGAATTTTCCTTAACGAAACATCAACATAGGCATCTTGATTTGGCATAACGAAGGTCGTGTTCAATAACGGCTCGTTATTCACGATGACCTTTTCCAAAGCGTAGTCGGGGTGGATATTCGTTACATACACCTCAACTTCTTCTCCTTTTTTCGCGGAGGTTTTGGAAGTAGAAATCGAACAATAATCGTTATTAGCGACGATGATGTCGTGGTCCATCAAAACTTCGCTTTGAGAAGAGCTTTCTTCCGATCCACAAGAAATGAGGCAAGAAGAGAAGAATAGCAAAAGAGGAAGAAGGCGTTTAGTCATTGGCTTGCCCTCCTTTGTATTCGGCTTTGAGCTCTCCGTTAGGTTCGTAATAAACGGAAGAGAGAATATCCGTATGTCCTTTGAAGGAATACGTGAATTGATTTTGGATGTTATAAAGCTCGCCCGAAGTCGTGCAGACATAGTTGACATAGACTTGCTGATTGAGCTCATCAAAGTTCAACAAAGCAACCAAAGAAGCAGCGCCTCCATACAAGATGCCTTGGGCGTCGATGAGCATGCAGGTGATCGTGTTGCCATAATCACCGACGTCAGTGCGAACGACGATGTCGTCATAAGGAACGTGGCCGTTGAAAACCATGAAGACGTTTTTGTGCTTGCGAATGACCTGGTTCCACATGTCATCGGCGTCAACGATGTTGTTGTAATTAGCAAAGCCGCAGGAGGTGGCTCGAGCCGGCTTCCCGCCAGCAAGGCGCTCCCCGTCTCCGCCAATATAGGCGTGGGTATAGACAATAACGCGGTGATCTTGGAAGCGAGGCTCGCTTAAGACCCCGTCGGCCCAGGAAAGCACTTCGGGTGTAGAGCCAAATTCCATGGAAATAACGAGGTATTTGACTCCCGTGGTTTCAAAGGTGTAGTAGGCGTTTTGCGTTTGCCCTTCTTCATATAGCCCGCCAAACCATGAGAAAGAAGAAATCTCTTCCGCGGTGAAATAACGGTTGTAATTAGTTAAAGCCCGGGATTTGGAGCAATTGTCATCATAATCATGGTTGCCAGGGGTCGTAACCCAACGCACGCCTGCCTCGGTTAAGTTGTTAAAGACGTTTTTGATTGCAGGAAGCTCGAAATCCCATTGCAGCGATCCATCAGCGTTATCGCCAACGCAGATTGCCATCTCGATGTTGTAATCATCTTTCTTGGAGATGATGTAATCGCTGATGGTCGCAAGGTTGGCTTGGAGCCAGTGGGTCATAATCTGCGGATCGGGAATGATAAATAGACCGTAGTCTTGGGGTGCATAAAGATCATCGCGATAGAAATAATCGTTGCTACGGATTGTGGCATTGTTTTCATAGCGCGATTTGTCGGTAGCACCTTGGCAATTGAATGAGAAATCAGCACTGAAAAGCAGGTCTTCGCGTGTTGTTCCGGTGATTTCGTCTTCTTTGCGGTAATCTCGGGCAATTTCTGAGGAAGTTAAAGAGGAATGGTATGCGGCAACACTAGCGATTTCGCCTTTGAACGCTTTTTTATGGTCGTGCCAATTGGACCAATCACCGCCAACAATGAAACGGAAATCGCTAATGGCGTCAGTGGTCGATTTGTTTTGTTCTTCTTGAAGCGCTCCATTGATATAGAGACGGAAAGAAGAGGAAGAAGGATTACGAACAACGGCCACGTGCGTCCATTTTTCAACGGGGATGGCATAGGTAGCAAAGGTCAAATTGGCTTGTCCCCGATTCCATTGAAGGGTGATTTGACGGTTTGTATTCACCTCAAGGCGAACAGGGTTATAGTTGTAATATTCGTAATTGCTGAAGATGATGCCGCCGGGTTCGTCTTTGCTCAAAGGCCCCATTCTCACCCAAGCTTCGATCGTGTTAGGAGAGGAACGGAATTTCTTCTCTAATTCGTAGGTATAAACGCCGCTAGTGAAATCCGCGCCAATATAATTCTCGTCCACGACGGGATTATCTTCGGCTTTGATCTCTGCTTTCATCGGAAGCGAGCAAGAAGAAAGCAACATTAACGGCAACAAAGAAATTAGAATCGTTTTCTTCATAATGCCCCTCCTTCTTTTTGATTCAAAAGGCCAATTAATTCCTCCATCTCTTCGAAGGAAATTTTTAAATCCTCGTCCCCAATCAAAACGCGCAGAGCTTTTTCATTGATCCAAGGGAAACGAGATTCGAAGTCAGCGACATCGATTCCTTTAGAAGCAGCAAATTGATAAAAGACTTTGTTTCCGCGTAAAACGGATGCGGGCGAATTCAAACTGATTTGAGTCGGATAAGGAAGCGATTTTAAAGCAACGGGCTCTTTCTTTTCTTGGAAGGGCACTCCTTCTAAAGAAAGGGAAAGGACTTCGATGACGTCGTGGACGTTCTTAGCTATATAGAATTGATATTCGCCTTCTTCTAATTGGAAGCTATCGCTTTCTTCTTGATAACTCTTTAACGCGGAAAGCGAAATCTCCACACAGCATTCTTTTTCCGACTTCGCGGGTACGAAGATCTTCTTAAAGCCCTTCAATTCTTTCTTGGGGCGGTAAATCGATGATCTTTCTTTTCCAACATAGATTTGGATGACATCTTCCCCGTCTCTAGCAGAATCGTTAGAAACCGTTACATAAACGCGGATGACATCTTCATCTCGTTTTAGATGAATATTTCGATAAGAGAAAGACGAATAACTTAGGCCAAAGCCAAAGGGCAACGTAACCCCATCATCATGGAGATCATAATATCGATAACCAACATAGATATCGTCGGTATAAAGGGTCTGATAGACGTCCTTTTTAAGATGCTCAGCATTATGGGGGTTGGCTAAGATGGAAGAAATCCAAGTTTCTGGTAAACGTCCGCTTGGATTATGGATGCCATAGATATTACGGAATAAGGCTTCTGCTTGTCCTTCTCCAGCTAGATAAGTGATCACCATGGCCTTAGAAGCCCCGATGATATCTTTGATATCAACAACGCTTCCCGTCGTGAGGATAACGCCAAAAACCTTGAAGACCTCCCCTGCCAAGTCGATCATTTCTTTTTGAGCCGAGCTCAACGAAATGGTGGAACGATCAAATCCTTCGGATTCGTCGAATTGATATTGGCCGAGGAAGAGGAGAACTTTATCAAATTTGCCTTGATAGGCAAGAAGGTCTTCTTTGGTGATTTGAAGCCCATTTTCGTTGAAGCATTCCAGGAATTCGTAATGGAATCCTCCGCGATTTAAAGCATCGAGGAACGTATCCTTTTGATAAGCATTAACAAACCCGGATCCGTTGCCAACGAAGCGAGAATGGTTAGCAAAATAACCAAGAACAAGAACTTTGTCTTCTTTTCGTAACGGCAAATAATGGTCTTCGTTTTTCACCAAAACCATGGTTTGTTCGGCTAAAGAAACCGCCTTGGAATGGAGGGCATTCAAATCGAGATCTTCTTTACGCTTGCTTCCTTTGAACTTTTTGATGGATGCGTAAAGGACATCGTCGTCATGACGGAGATCTTCGTCATCAAAAGTCTTTTGATAGCCGCGATCGATATATTCATTCGACATCTTGGTTTTTGGCATTTCCAGGCTAATACCGTTCTTCAAGGCTTTGCCTTTATCGGAGATGCCACACCAATCCGACATGATGAGGCCGGAGAAACCAAATTCTCCCCTTAATTTCTTTTGAATCAAATAAGGAGATTCATTCACGTATTCGCCATTGACGCGGTTATAAGAAGTCATGATGGCCGTCGGCTTAGAACGCTGCAAAGCAATTTGGAAGGAGCGGAGATAAATCTCATTCAAAGCCCGTTTGGAGACGATGCTTGAATTGATGGTCCTCGCGAATTCTTGGGAGTTGCAGGCATAATGCTTTAAGCACGCCCCTACTCCGTGTTCTTCTAAGCCATTGACATAAGAGGCAGCCAAAACGCCGGTTAAGAAAGGATCTTCGGAGAAATATTCAAAATTCCGTCCGCACAAAACATATTTTTTGATGTTGATGCCAGGGGCTAACAAGATGTTGGCTCCATGGGCAAGGCATTCTTGAGCAATTGAGGAAGAAGAACCATAAGCGACATCAGGATCAAAAGAAGCAGCCAGTGCACTAGGCGTAGGCAAGCACACCGTTTGGATCAAATCTTGTTGATGAGTGAAATCGTTATCCTTGGGTTTGCGGAGGCCACTAGGACCATCGTTTAAAACCACAAGGTTGTCCTTGTCTTGGAAAGAAGCAATCTCCCAAGCGGAGAGCCCAGTCAAATAACGATATCGTTCATAACGCTCTTCTTTGTCCATAGCCCCTCCTTTCTTATGCAAGATCCTCCAAGCCGAAATAAAGCTCAGGCTGGTTTTCCAAATGGTCGCCAATAGCAGAGCCGCCTTTATAGGCATAATTAACGGAGGAATTTCTAACCCCATCCGTCATGGAGATATCATCGTAGGCAAACATCAGTTTGATGGCAGAAGGATCGACGATTCCCAAATCTTCAAAAGATAGGTAAAGTTCGGCAATTAGATTGGATGAGCCTTTGCCGTCGTTAACGATGCCGTTGGTTTTGACTCCATATAAGGCATCATCCATCTTTTTGCGGTAGACGAGGTTATTACGGAGAAGTTCGTTGTCCGCGCTATCTAACGTGGTTCCTTCAGGATAAACGCGAAGGAGGCTAGCGGAAGATAAGGCAATCGTTTTGTAGCCTTCTCCTGTCGAAAGATAGACACGGATGTCGTCGTTATTGCCTTTTTGGCCCATGTCGCCACTATGCCAATTCTCGCCATCGGTATAGATGTCTTCGTCTTTGATATCAAAGCCGAAATAGATGCCTTCTTCATTATGACGGACGTAGATGTTGCCATTGCCCTCAAAGAAGGATAAAGGCGTCTCCCCTTTGTATTCACTTAGATTCTTATCGACATAGGAAACATTGTTTTTGACGTTAACCGAAATGGGATATTGATTATTTTTGCCAACAGGGGTCGCGGAAATCGTTTGTTCCCCTAATTGGTTTTCGTTATAGGACGAATAATTGACTTTCACGTATCCGTCTTTGCCGTTAGTGAAATCAGCTTCAACATAAGTTGGAAGTTCAACTTTCGCGCCAAAAGGAACATCGAAAGAATCCACATCAAGGTGATCGATTTGGCGAACATCGTTTTTGCCACCTAGAAGCTCTGCCACAATACGTTGGCCAAGGATATCATTGCTTTCCGCGTTGAAATGCCATGGCTCAAAGGTGTTGGTATATAAATCGCTAGTCGAAATAAAGGAGGCGTGTGCGGAAGAGCCGGCTTTTTGCTGCGCTTCTCTCAATTTATTTGCATACATCGCACTATTGGTGAGCGCTTCGGTAACGACGACCGGAAGATTGCTATTGCCAGCATAGGAGCGGAAATCATCAACGAAATGAACTAATGCTTTCTCATAGATCTCCATATTGGGAGCGAATTTGGCATCTTGTTCCCCATGGACAAAGGCTAGTCCATCGATGACGGAACGATATCCATAATCGGAGAGCATAGAAACCGTGTTATCAATAAGCTCATAGAGATTGTGAGTTAAAGGACCCGTGCCTTCGTTTTGCTGTGAAAGATCAAGAGAAGATGCAATCTCGGGATCGGAAACGGAGGAAGCAGAATACCAATGGTTCAAGAGCGTGGATCCGCTAGCCGTATATTTGACGATGACCGATTTATAGAGGGCATTTCCTTTGGGATAGAAGCTTTCTAATGTCTTCCCCATGCCGATTTCTGGCCCACATTCGCTTGGATAATCGCCAAAGCCAGGACCAAGAGGGTTAATGACCACATCATCGGAAATGGAGGTAGGGATGTTATCAAGTCGATCCATGGTCAAGCCATCGGCAATGATATCGACGTCTTCGTTTTCTTGACGGTCATCGTCATTTAGATCCGCGACCAAAGCCTTTCCTCTAGCCCCGGATTGCCCAGCAAGGATAATGAGGTGGACGGTATCTTCCTCCGAATAACTGGTGCTCGTAGATTCTTTGTTGCCGCAAGAGAAAAGAGTCGGAAGAAGAAGAGCAGACGATAGAAGCAAGATGTTCTTTTTCATAACTATTTTCCCAATATGGCGATCTCGTTGATCTGACCACCCTCGAACAAATCGAAGCAAAAGGTGACTTTTTTAGCTTTAAATGGCTTGGTGATATCGACCGTAATTGCGCTATGAGGGAAGATGAATTCCGTCTCTTCGTTTAAATAGCTCGCGAAAGAGAATTGCGGGTAGGTAACCGCGTTCCCGCTTTGGAAATCCACGTATTTCCCCCCGCCGATCGCGTGATCGTAATAAGAGCTGTTATAGATAGCAAAACCACCGATTTCGTATTCTTTATCGAAGGTCATTTCGATATAGGAATAACCTTTGCCAAGCCCTACTTCTTGGCTTTCGTGCTCCAAGTTATAGCTGCGAACGTCATAAAGATCATTCACGGCTTTCACGTTTGTGACATTTTTCGAAACGACGGTTGCGTTTTCCGCGATGTTCTTATAGCCAGAAATCGCTTCGGGCAAACGCTGGATGGAATAAGTTGGCCCAACGGCAAAGGGGACGCCATCCTCATCGAAATTAAGGTAATCGAAAGCAAAATAACGAGGCGTCCATTTCATTTCGTTATTCCAGTTACGGTTTTGATGGGCATGATAGCCAATCATCCATTGGTCGCCACAACGGAAGAAGCAATGATGGCCAGTCCCGGAAGCAAATCCGCTCCACTGCTGATAGAGATCGGAATCGCTAGAAGAAGGACCAGGATAGCCAAGCAATAAATTGGTCCAGCTTTCGCCACGGACATAGGGCTTCTCAAATTCGCCTAAGGGAGAATTGCCGATGGCGTAGCATACGTCATAATATTTGTTCCAGCATCCGTTGACGGAATAGGTCAAATAATATTTGCCTTTGTTTTTGATCATGAACGGCCCTTCGGTAATGGGATGGGAGCCGCGAAGCCTTTCCCACGTCAATGGGAAATCGATGTTGTCCGAGGTGGAAATCGCCCCTGGTTCGACAAGGACTTTATAAGTAGACATGTCAATCTGATAAGGATTGATCATTCTGGCCCCGACGATGTAATGGGAACTAAGGCCGGTAACGCTGTAATAGATGTAGCGTTCTCCATCATCGTCAGTAAAGACGGTGGCGTCTAGAACGTTATAGTTGGGGTTAAAATCGGTGAAAACAGGCGCATCAATTCCATTGACTGCATCATTGACCAAAGGTTCATAGGGGCCTTCGATCGAGGTGGAGATGGCTACGCTATTGCGGCGGATGTTGTTTTCATCCAAGGCGCTGTAATACATGTAATAGACGCCGTCGAATAAATAGATTTCCGGAGCATAGACCTTTGGAGCAGTGTCGTTTTCCCAGCCATCAAAATTCAAAGGCTGGAAAATCGATGTATGGAGTCGATAAGTGGTGAAATCTTCCGTGACATACATATCCACTTCGGTGCTGCTTCTATCGCTAGTCCCGACGATGTAATAACGATTGTTTTCAGTAAAAACGAAGGGGTCGGGAAGAGGAACGTCTTTAAGTTCGTTGACATACCATTTCGATTTGTCATAGGAAAGTTTTCCATCTTCATAAGTGGTCGAATGGTCAATATAATCAACCCCTTCAACGAGTTTGGAATCAACGTTCGGGCTAAAA
>ODAI011197597.1_pt1 | contig 14287 bp, 14 predicted proteins | sample 1539321 | NCBI WGS metagenome assembly ODAI01 (sample SAMN02144231, study PRJEB22623) | gut metagenome | biome: sheep rumen | host: Ovis aries | place: New Zealand
ATAAAAACCCCGTAAAAACCGAAAAACGGCACTTTATAACAGTTTTTTGGCAATTATTAAGGCAAATTTCAAAAAAGACAAAAAACACCTAAAATATTGATTTTTACCGCTGTTTTTATTTAAAATACGGAGTTTTCGACTAAAATATAGGCAAAAACGGCGAAATAAGGCATTGCAACCTTAAATACGCCGTTTTTTAGCCGATAATCGCCTTATAGGCTCGCTTTCTTTTAATTCTACTTAAGCGCTACGACTTAGTTTTCCACAATTCCACACCCGCATGTTGATAAATAATCGAACTATAGACCGACTTATCAAAAATTTTGCGTTTTTTTGGTTTTTAATTTACAACTTAATATTATTTTTAAAAACAATATGATTAAATTATACTTTCATTTAATGATTGCACCGCATATAAGTAGTATTAAAGTGAAAAAAGAGTAAAATAATCAAAGACTTTTGAAAGGTATAACAAAAAGCCTTACGCGCGGGTAATAAACTCGGTTTCAAAAAACGATATATATAAAGCGGATAAACGGCGGCAAGTTAAAACTTGCCGCCGTTTATCCGCTCTACGTCGTTTTTATTTATTCGTTTTACAAATATGGATATAAATCGCTTTTTTTAGCCGTATGGTTTTTAATTTCGCTTTTACGCCAATAACGCAAGGGAGTGCTTTAAACGCTTTACGGTTTCTTCCTTGCCGAGAAGCGCCGCGATCTCCGTCGCGCCGCCCGGCGTTACGCTTTGACCTGTAATCGCTATTCGCATTATCCATAAAAGCGCTCCGCTTTTTACTCCGAGTTCCGCCGCCTTTTCGCTTAGTTTCGCGTATAGATTATCGTTCGAGAAATCGTCGGTATTTTCCGCAAATCCGATAAGTTCCGGCAAAAGCGTTTTCGCCAACGCAAAATCGGTCTTGTTCTTTTTATTGAAAAACAACTCTTTATCGTAGTCTCCGAAATTCGCGATCGGGTCGATCTTTTCGGGTATCTCGCCGAGCGTCTCCACTCTCGGTTGCATAAGCGCGGCGACTTTTTTAAGGTCGAATTTGCCGTTCGCCGCGGACTTTTCGATATACGGGAGCGCAAGCGCGTAAAAATCTTCGGGAGAAAGCGCGCGGATATACTCGCCGTTAAGCCATTTGAGTTTAACTTCGTCGAATATCGACGGCGAACGCGATATACCGTCGAGCGAGAACTTTTCGACCATTTCGGCAAGCGTCATCTTCTCGGAATTATCCTTAGGCGCCCAGCCGAGCAGGGCGACGTAGTTGATTATCGCCTCTTTAAGATAGCCCTTTTTGACGAAATCGTCGAAGTTAGCGTCGCCGTAGCGCTTGGAAAGTTTGCGCGTGGCGTCTTTCATTATGGTTGGGAGATGTATATACTCCGGTCTTTCCCAGCCGAACGCGTCGTACATAAGATTGTATTTCGGCGTGGACGAGAGATATTCGGTGCCGCGGATAACGTGCGTTATGCCCATTAAATGATCGTCTATAACGTTTGCGAAGTTATAAGTCGGCATACCGTCGCTCTTTATCAGTATATTATCCTCGAGTTCGGAAAAGTCCACGGTAATATCGCCGTAGATAAGGTCGTGATAAGTGCTTTTACCCTCCGCGGGTATATTCTGCCGAATAACGTATGGCTCGCCCGAGGCGATGCGCCTGTCGACTTCTTCTTTCGACAGTGAAAGACAATGCTTATCGTACTTTCTGTTGCCGTTCTCGTCGGTAAGGCTTTCCAGACGCTCTTTCGAGCAGAAACAATAATACGCGCCGCCGCGTTTTATGAGTTCTTCGGCGTATTTTTTATAGATTTCTTTTCTCTCGCTCTGGATATACGGACCGTAGTTTCCGCCGATATCCGGTCCCTCGTCGTAATAAAGACCGCTGTCTTTAAGCGAACTGTAAATAAGTTCGACTGCGCCTTCGACGAACCGTGCCTGATCGGTGTCCTCGATACGCAAAATGAAGTCCCCGCCGTGGTTTTTGGCGTAGAGGTAAGCATAAAGCGCGGTGCGAAGTCCGCCGAGGTGCATAAAGCCGGTAGGACTCGGTGCAAATCTCGTTCTAACTTTAGTCATAAACTATCTCCTGTATAATAAATTCAATAATTCTTTGAGCCTTCCGCTCTCGCGATAACTGTAAAAATTATCCCCGGCGACGATCAGATGATCGTAGAGTTTAACGCCTAAAAACTCAAACATTTTCAAAAGCGCAAACAGCGCGTTGTCGTCTTGCTTGGACGGTTGTGTAAATCCCGACGGGTGGTTATGCGCGATAACTATCTCGCTGGGTTTTAGCAAGAGGCAGGTTTTATGCACTTCCGAAAAATCCGCCGCTACCATTACCGCGCTGTGTTGAGAGCAAAGTTCGCGTTTTAATATCCGCCCGAACTTGTCGAGATAAAACGCGTAAAAACACTCGAACGGCTTATTAGCCAAATTTTTCGTGAGAAAGGGTTTTACGCGTTCGAGCGAATAACACTCCAACGCCTCTTCTTCGTCGCGGGCTATATCCTTTATCTTTCCGATAACCGATAAAAAGCAGGCGACGTTTTTGCCCACGCCCTTTATTTTCTGAAGTTCCGCGGGGTCGGTGTTAAACACGTTTGAAAAGTTCCCGTACCTGTCGAGCAGATCGTGCGCGAGCGGGTTGGTATTCTTTTGCGGAATAGCGTAGTAAAGCAAAAGTTCCATTATCTCGTGGTTGCCGAGCGATTCCGGATGCGAAATAAATCTGTCACGCATTCTCAGACGGTGATGAACGTGCGGATTTTTATCGTTTTGATCTTTTTCCATAAAAAAATTCGATTTCCTTTGCGTTTTTATTTTACCACAAATTAAAAAAAGTGTATAATGAAAATATAATAAATTTAAAAATTTCGGGAAATTATGGAAAATTATTTTGAAAAAATCAAAGAAAGTTTAAAAAAACTCATCTCTATCCCGTCCGTTCAGGGCGAGCCGAAAGAAAACATGCCATTTGGCGAAGGCGTCTATAACGCTCTTAATTTTACGTTAAGTCTTGCCGAAAGCCTCGGGTTTAAGACAGTAAACTACGATAACTATATCGGCGAAGCCGTCTACGGCGACGGCGAAGAGGAAATGGCGATACTCTGTCATTTGGACGTAGTTCCCGTCGGAAAGGAGTCGGATTGGACTTACCCGCCATTTTCGGCAACCGAGGCGGACGGAAAAATTTACGGCAGAGGCGCTACCGACGATAAAGGTCCCGCGATAGTATGCCTTTACTGCATGAAAGCGTTAAAAGACGAGGGGTTTTTGCCGAAAAAGAAGATTAAACTGATATTCGGCTGTAACGAAGAGAGCGGCTGGGGTTGCATAAATCACTATAATAAGGTTGCGAAAATGCCCGAATTCGGGTTTTCGCCCGACGCGGATTTCCCGGTAATTTACGCTGAAAAGGGAATTATCCACGTCAAGTTTCTGTTCGATAAAGGCGGCGTGGAAGATATACGCGGCGGCGAAGCGGTAAATATGGTTTGCGACAAGTGCGAAGCCGTAGCGGAATATTTTCCGGACGTTGCGAAAAAATACGGAGTTAAATTATCGGAAAGCGGTAAACTTTTAACCGTCGGCAGGACGGCGCACGGCTCTACGCCGGAAAAGGGCGTAAACGCCATAGAAATAATGCTCAATTACCTCACGGAAACTAATTTAACGGACGATAAAATAAAAAAATATCTCTTTCTCGACGAACTTTCGCTTAAGGAAATATCCGACGAGACCGGAAAATTAACTTTAAGTCCGAACGTCATAAGGATGGAAAACGATAAAATAGCGGTTATAGCGGATATACGTTTCCCGGCAACGAAAACGAGCGACGAAATTCTTGAAAAATTAAACTTTGCGCCGTATGAAATACTTTCGCTGCAAAAACCGCTCTACAACGATAAAAACAGTTTTCTGATACGGACTTTGTCAGAAATATACAACGAAGTAACCGGTGAAAACAAAGAGCCGATAGCGATCGGCGGCGGAACGTATGCGAGAGCGCTTAAACTCGGCGCGGGTTTCGGTCCGGAAACCGAGGACTTCAAAATACATCAGCCCAACGAATTCGTTTCTGAAGAAAATTTAAAACTACAATTCACTATTTATAAGAAAGCGATAAAAAAACTATCCGAATAATAAAAAATAATCTCAGACGATAATTATGGTATACAACGATTTGCCGCCGCTTGAAAAAAACAGGACCTGCGCCGTTTCCGGCCACAGAATTTTAAGCCCTTCATTTAACAAAGAAAAACTTTCTTCAGACCTCGAAAAAATAATAAACCGCGGATTCGATATCTTCCTTATAGGTATGGCGACGGGTTTCGATCTGGCGTGTTTTTCGGCTCTTTTGGATCTGAAAGCAAAATACCCCGAATTAAAACTGACTGCGGTTATTCCTTGTCAAAACCAGAGTTATAAATACACGACGGAAAATAAATTATTATACGATAAAATGGTAAGACTTGCGGATTATAAAGTAATTCTTTTCGATAAATACGAAAACGGCTGTATGCTTAAGCGCAACGATTTTTTGATAGCAAACTCTTCGCTTTTATACGCGTATTATCTTAATTCCGGTCGAGGCGGAACGTTTTATACGATAAACCGCGCTAAAAAAGAAGGAATACCCGTTACTTTTTATTAAAATAAAATTAAAACCAAAAGTTAAAAAATACGAGGCAATATTAGAAAAACCGTTTTATAACGGTTTTTTTCTTTCCAAGCCCCTGCCTCTCGGATAAAGGTCGGGAGTATTTTTTATTTTTTCTATTTCTACGATAGTTCTCGACATACGTTCTTCGCCGAGAAAATATTTTTTGACCGAAGTTATCTTTCCTCCCAAAATTTCCACGGCGTTTTCGGCTTGTTTAACCTCGTCGTCGGCGCTGCCTTTATAAGCGATGAATTTTCCGCCTGTTTTTACGAGCGGTAAACAATATTCACAAAGCGTGTTGAGCCTTGCCACCGCCCGCGCTGTGGATAAATCAAACTTTTCTCTGTACTCTTTTTTTCTACCTAACTCTTCCGCTCTCGCGTTTATTATCTCGCAGTTTAAATGTAAAATATCCCTTAGTTTTTCTAAGTATTTACACTTTTTACCGGTAGATTCGACGAGGGTAAATTTAAGGTCGGGGCGCTCTATCATAATAGGCACTGACGGAAACCCTCCGCCGGAACCTATCTCTATAACCGATGAGTTATCAAGAAAGTTATCTACACCTTTTAAACTGTCGGCAAAGTGTTTTAAATAGACTTCCTTTTCGTCGGTTATGGAAGTAATATTGAAAACCTCGTTGTTTTTAATCAGTTCTCTGTATAAAATATCGAATTTATCCGCGTTTTCTTCGGCTATTTCAATATCGGTGTATTTCAAAATAGTTTTCATATCAAAAATTATATCATTTTTTTTTAGAAAAAACAACCTTTTTTTTCCTTGCTTTTTTTATAAATATTATATATAATATTATATAGAATTGAGTATGGCGGAAGATTTATAAACATCGCTAGATTTTTTTCCACAATTCTGTCAACAACAATTTAATAAGATTATAGCGGTCTTTTTAACGGATTTCAACAAATTAACGCCGCTATTATTATACTAATAAATTAATAATAAAAAATAATAACTTAAACTAAAGCGGTCAAAACGCAAAAACTAAAAGAGGAAAATTATGAAAACAGTCGTAAACGGAACGGATTTATCTTCGGCGGTGGCAAAGGTATCGAAAGCGATAAGCAACAGGACGACCAACCCGGTTTTGGAGTGTATAAAACTCTCGGTCAAAGGCGATTTATTGACGCTTACCGCGACCGATATGGAAATAGCGATAGAAACTTCCATCCGCGCCGAAACGTTTATGGAAGGCGAAACTCTCGTTTTAGGAAAATTATTTTCAGAGTTCGTTAAAAAACTCGAAGAAGAAGATCAGGTCGAACTCAACATGACCGGCGACGACGGCAGGCTTAAAATAGTTTATTCTTCGTCTGAAGTGTATTTGTCTTGTCTTTCCGCGGACGAATTTCCGTCTATAAATAAAGAAATGCGCGAAAAAGCGTTTTCTATACTCCAAAAAGATTTCAAAGACGTTATTGGCAAGACCGTATTTTGCTGTTCTCAAGACGAAAGCAGACCCATTTTAAAGGGCGCTTTGTTAAACGTTAAAGACAACGTTTTAACCTGCGTAGCGTTAGACGGTTTCCGCTTGGCGCTCGCAAAAAAGAATTTAAGAAACTCTTCTTCAGACTTTAAAGTAATAGTTCCAGCAAGAGCGCTTAACGAAATAACAAGGCTATTAGACAGAGACGAAGAAGAAATAACCTTTATTTCCGAGGACAACGTCTTATTGATAGAAGTTGACGGAACTACGTTTACCACGCGTCTTTTAGAGGGCGAATTTATAAACTATAATCAGATAATACCTACCGAGTTTTTATCGACGGTAAGGGTTTCGCGCCAGGCGTTTTTGAATAGTTTGGAAAGGGCTACCGTAGTTGCGAAGGAAATGAAGAATATAATAAAACTCGACGTAAAAGAGAACTATATAAACGTACAAGCCTCTTCCGAAAGCGGAAACGTAAACGAAAACGTACTTTCTTCGCTCGAAGGAAAAGATATTTCTATAGCGTTCAACGCGAAGTTTTTATCCGACGCGTTAAAGGGCGCGGGCGACGAATTCGTCAATATTTACTTAAACGGCTCTATCTCGCCCTGCGTTATAAAACCGTATTCCGGCGAAGAATACCTTTATTTGATACTTCCTATAAGAATTGCGGCGTAAACAGTTGACAAAATAAAGCAAAATAAGTATAATTTAGAGCGATACGCTTTTTTATAATCAAGTCGGTTCGTTTCTTTAATCGCTTACGAAAAAATTAATTCTCAGCGTGTTCGGATGCGGATTGCCTTGGCTGAAAAGAAAAAAAATAAACGGAGAAAATAAAAATGAAAAGAACTTATCAACCGAAAAAAAGAGTAAGAAATAAGGTACATGGTTTCAGAAAAAGAATGTCGACTAAAAGCGGCAGAAACGTACTTAAAAGAAGAAGAAACAAAGGTCGTAAGAAGTTAAGTTATTGATTAAGAGTTTAAGACTTAAAAGAAACGGCGATTTCGACAAAGTTTTTAAAAACGGAAAGAAAGTATATTCAAAGAGTTTACTTTTTATATATCTTAAAGAAAAAAGCCTTAAAATCGGCTATTCCGTAAGTAAAAAACACGGCAAAGCCGTCGTCAGAAACAGAGTAAAGAGATTACTGCGCGCCGCGATGCGTGAAAACGTTTCGCTTATTAAGGGGAGTTATTATATAGTAATACTGCCTAAAGTAAGCGAAGATTATTCTTTTTCGGCATTTAAAGAAGAAATAAAAAGAGTGCTTGAAAGAGAAAAAATTTAAGATATGAAAGCAGTTTTTATAAAAATTCTAAAGTTTTATAAAAAGTACGTATCGCCGGGAATAGGAACGGGCTGTATATTTACGCCCACTTGCAGCGTTTACGCGATAGAAGCCCTTGAAAAGCATAACGTTTTTATAGGTTTGGCGCTCATCGTGTGGAGGCTTTTAAGGTGTAATTCTTTAAACGCAGGCGGGTTTGACCCCGTCCCCGACAGAAAGAGCGTGGTAAAGTGGCTTTATTGATAAAAAGGTAACGCAATGTTTTTTGAAAACGTATTGTCTTTGGTAACCGTAACCACTTTCGGTAACGGTTTCGGCGAGGCGTCATTAAGTTATGAATGGATTTACCGCTTTATATCGTGGCTGGTAACTTTTGCCGGAGATTTAGGTCTCGGGATAATTTTGTTTACGCTCGCATTAAAACTCGTAACCCTTCCGCTCGATATAATTTCGAGGGCGTCGATGAAGAAGAATTCCTTAAAAATGGAACTGATGAAAGACGATCTCGAAAAACTTCAAAAACAGTACGCCAACAACAAAGAACTGTACCAGCAAAAAATGATGGCGCTCTATAAAAAGAACGGCTATTCCGCGTTTTCGGCGTGTCTGCCGACTATTATTACGCTGGTGTTTTTCTTTATAGTACTCGCGGGCTTTCAGTCTTTCTCGCGCTATTACGAAAAAGAAGTTTTCAACGAGATGGGTAAAGCCTATACCGCTAAAGTTCTCGAAATTTCCGACAGCGGGGTTATTATAAAAGACCCGTCGTCGGATAAAAACTATAATATCAATATAAACGCCGTTTTGAAATCGAGCGGTTACGCCGCGAAATTTTACGGCTATACCGAAGAACAGAATATCCGCGAAGATATTTATTCAATAGACCTTTTGTCGTTTATAGCGGATACCGCGTTTTTATCCGAATACTCTTTAACCGACTATTTCACGACCGATTATTATAATTACGAAAATTCGGAGTTAAGAGCCAACGTCAACGCCGACGTTCAAAACGCGATAGTCAAACTTTTATCCGCGGATAAGATTTCCGAACTTAAAACCAAAGAATTAATCGAAGAAAAGGACGGAAAATACGAGATAATCGACTTAAATAAATTCTATGCCGAAATAAAAGACTTATCCGCAGCCGAATACTTCAAACAAAGCGGCGAGAACTATATTATAGATTTTGAAAAGGTTTTAAACGACAACGACAATGCGGATATAAAGACGCTCTTTGAAACCGAGGCAAACAAGACCGTTTCGGAAAAATCGATAGAAAAGATCTGCAATAAATACGTCGAAACGAATATAAAGACTCCGGCGCGCGCAGCGGCGAAAGACGCGTATATAGAATACCGTTCGCATTCCGCGATAACGCCCTGGATAGAAAACCTTTGGGTAGTGGACAGTCCGTTTTCGAGGGCAATACCGACTTACGCCGAGTTTAAAACTCACATGCAAAACAAGAGCGAGAATATCGGAACGCTCGAAGAGGCGGACTATAACGAGATAACCTACGACTTAGACGACAGAAAGCAAACCGGTTTCGGCAAGGGCAACGGCTTATTCATATTGGTAGCAATTTCCATACTTTCTATGTTCGCCTCGACAATACTTTCTCAAAAAATGCAGAAAACGCAAATGCAGTTATCCACCGTAGACGGCGCGAACGGCACGGCTTCGTCCTCGCAAAAAATGATGACCTGGATGATGCCGATAATGTTCGGTATATTCGCGTTCATGTATTCCGCGGCGTTCTCGCTGTATATGATAACGAGTACGTTGCTTTCGACCGGCTCGACCCTGCTTATCAATATGTTCGTCGAGAGGGGCTTTAAAAATAAGATAGAAAAGGAACTCGCTGAAAAAGAAAACCAGCGCAGATACGGCAAAAGGAGATAAAAATGGCAATTTATTACGGTAAAACGGTAGACGAGGCTATAATCGAGGGTTTAAACGACTTAAAACTCGACAAAGCGCAGGTTGAGATCAACGTTTTAGAAGAGCCTTCCAAAGGTTTTTTGGGCATAAACGCGAAAAAGGCAAAGGTTGAAATAAAGCCGGTGCTTTCTGACGGCGAAAGGGCGGTAAGGTTTTTAAACGGACTGTTCGACATAATGGACGTAACCGCGAAATGCGACGTCGAAGAGACCGAGGAACGTATCAAAATATCCTTGATAGCGGAAAACTCCTCGTCGCTTATAGGTTACAGAGGCGAAGTTTTGGACGCTCTTCAATGCTTAGCGGGCGCGATAGCGAACACGGGCAGAGACGAATACAGACGCGTAGTAGTCGACTGTGAGGACTACAGAGAAAAGCGCGAAGAAACTCTCATATCGCTCGCGCACAAACTTGCGGCAAAGGCAGTAAGAACGGGCAGAAAAGTAACGCTCGAACCGATGAATCCTTACGAGCGCAGAATACTTCACTCCGCGCTGTCGGACAATACCGAAGTCAAGACTCAGTCCGAGGGTAAAGAGCCGAACAGATACGTCGCGATAATCCCGAACAATTTAAAGCCGGGGAAAGGCGAATTTAAGGAACGCAGGAACGGCGACAGAAACGGCAGGGGCAGAAGAGACCGCCGCGACGAGACTCCGCGTCAACCGCGCCCGAAAACAAGTGGATTCGGCACTTATCTCGGCAACAGTTTAAAAGATAAAGACGAGTAAAACAAATAAAGACAAAGGCAAGCGCAATTGCGCTTGCCTTTTAAAATCCGCAAAAATCATATTGAAAAATGCGAAAGAAAATATGAAATATACGCTCGTTACGAGGGAATAAAAAGGCGAGATTACCGAAAAGATTATCTCTGTCATTGCGAGGAGCGTAAGCGACGCGGCAATCCCCTTATAGAAATTCGGGTTTTACACCGGAGGGATTTTAATTTTAATTAATTGTGTCGCTTTGTCAGAAAAAATAAAATTTAATGCTCGGTAGCGGCATAAAGTCTTGTTAGGCTAATAAAGTGCTGAGTGATAAAATATACAAAATCAGCCGAAGTTTTATGCCGTTCTTCGCCCATAGACAATCGATCTTAAATATAGTTTTGTCACATTAATTTTTTAAGTATATGTGACATTTGTCACATTAATTATTTAAACGTATGTGACATTTTGTCACAATCGCTTGATTTTTTATGTGACAAGTGCTAAAATATAGTCAAAGGATAGAGCATATGCTGAAAGAAATCAGGTTAAAAAAGGGCTTAACGCAAGAAAAAGCCGCAAAAATTCTCGGAATAAGCAGAAGAACTATCATGCGATATGAACAAGGCATAACGCAATTATCAAGCGAAAAACTGCAGCTTTACAGCAAAATATTACAAAATTATGAAGTAGTCGACGAACAACACGGAGTTTTAAGCGTTGAAGAGATAAGACGAATATGCGAGGAAGTTTTCAAAGATTACGCCGTAGAATATTGCTATCTTTTCGGTTCTTATGCAAAAGGTAAAGAGCGTGAAACGAGCGACGTAGACTTGCTTGTTAATTCTACCGAAAAGGGCATCCGCTTTTATGAAATGACGGAACTTTTGCGGGAAAACCTCAAGAAAAAAGTTGATTTATTAGACGTCAGTCAATTAAACGGGAACGTTGAGTTGACGCGAGAAATTTTAAGGGACGGCATAAAGATTTATGGATAATATAAAAGGCGATAACTATTTTCTTGATAAAATAATCTCCGACCTTGAGTTTATAATCGCGCATACGCAAGGGAAAACGCAAGCGGAAATCGAAAAAGACGAATTGCTTGTCGATTCTATGCAATTTCGTTTGATCCAAGTGGCTGAAAACGCAGATAAACTCTCAGGCGGTTTCAAATTAAGACACAGCGATTTACCGTGGCGAGCAATAAAAGGCATGAGAAACGTTATAGTTCACGACTATGGAGTAGTCGATATGACGATCGTTTGCGATACGTTACTTAATTCTATTCCCGAATTATATGACAACTTGAAAGATTTAATATAAATATATAAGCCGCGGGCGCTAAACTTAGCGCCCGCGGCTTATATATAAATGTCACAAAGCCTTGATTTAACCTTAAGTCGGTGTTAAAATTCAGAAAAAAAGTATGCTGACGAAAGTTCTCGCCCGCATACCGATTTTTAGTATATTAAAATGTTTAAACCGTTTTTATTTCCGTCGCCGCCGTGCCGCCGCTTTTTTTATTCTCGTAGTCCTCTATAGCCGCCTTTATCGCCTCTTCCGCGAGTACCGAGCAATGCAACTTTTGCGGCGGAAGTCCTTCGAGTTTTTCCACTACCGCCTTGTTCGTAAGTTTCAGCGCCTCGTCTATCGTCATGCCCTTTACCATTTCCGTTGCGGTCGATGACGTCGCTATTGCCGCAGCGCAACCGAAAGTCTTGAATTTCGCGTCGGTTATTATATCGTTTTCTATCTTTAAAGTTATCTGCATTATATCCCCGCAAGCGGCGTTGCCGACTTTTCCCAAGCCGTCGTAATTTTCCACTTCGCCCACGTTTTTGGGGTTTTGGAACGCGTCCATTACCTTTTCGTTATACATTTTATCTTTCTCCTTATTTTGTCGTTGATAAAGCCGCCCTTTATACGCTTTTTATATCGCTTTGCAATTTAAACAGCGGGGACATAGCGCGCAGTCTTTCGACGGTTTCTTTTAGTTTTTCTACCACGAAATCGACTTCTTCTTCGGTGTTTTCCTTGCCGAAAGTAAAGCGGATAGTGCCGTGCGCCGTCTCTTCTGATACGCCTATCGCGAGCAGAACGTGCGACGGTTCGAGAGATCCGGACGAACACGCCGAGCCGGACGAAACCGCTATCCCCGCGAGGTCGAGCGAAAACAGTATGGATTCGCCCTCGATATATCCGAACGAGAAGTTCGCGTTGTTCGGCAGTCGTTTTTTGCCGTCTTTCGGACCGTTCAACTTCACGAAGGGTATTTCTTCGGTGACCTTTTTAATGAATTTATCGCGGAGAGCGGAAACGTATTCCGCGTTCTTTTGTAGGTCTTTTTCGGCAAGCCTTAGCGCTTCGTAGAACCCGACGACTGCCGGAACGTTTGTAGTTCCGCCGCGTTTAGTGCGTTCTTGGTGACCGCCAGAGATAAGCCTGTCTATTTTTACTCCGGTTTTGATATACAGCGCGCCGATTCCTTTCGGACCGTTAAATTTGTGCGCCGAAAAACTCATCGCGTCCACGCCGAGATCGTTTACGTCGACGTCCAGCGCGCCCATAGCCTGTACGGCGTCCGTAAAACAGAATATTCCGTGCTTATGCGCTATTTCCGCTATTTTCTTGATAGGCTCGATAGTTCCGATTTCGTTGTTCGCGAGCATACACCCGATAAAAATCGTGTCGTCGCGAATAGAATTTTCAAGTTCTTCAAGGTTTATAAAGCCCTCTTCGTCCACTCCGATATACGAAAACTCAAAACCGTCTTTTTCGAGTTCTTTTGCCGTAGAAAGCATCGCAGCATGCTCGATTTTAGAAACGATAAGGTGTTTGCCTTTGCCTTTAAGCGCGCGGCAAATTCCGCGTAGCGCCCAATTATCGCTCTCTGTTCCGCCCGAAGTGAAGTATATTTCCGACGGTTTTGCGCCGATTAGTTTCGCAATTCCGTCTCTCGCCTCGTCGACCGCCTTTTGCGCGCTTCTGCCGAAAGCGTGCTGACTGTTCGCGTTTCCGTAAATCTCGGTAAAGTACGGCAACATCTTTTCCAAAACCCTGTCGTCGAGTTTCGTCGTCGCCGCATGATCGAGATATATTTCTTTCATAATCAAAGTCCTCCGCGGCAAGAGCCGCTAAAACCTACCAAATTAGTAGGTTAAACTTATTATAAACCTAAAGAAGAGAAAAGTCAACTGAATTAGGAAATAAAATTTTAAAAATCGGTAAAAGTGGCGACAATATAATCAATATATAATATATAAGAAAAAAATCGAAAAAAGCGAGGAAAGCGGCGGACGGTGCGTCGCAACAACATTTTGTGGTATAAAACCATAAAAAACGGAATATGTAGTGCGGTGCGAAAAAAGTTAAAAAAAGTCGAAAAAATTTTTGAAAATATCGTGAAAAACAGTTGACAACGGAAAATAAAAGTGGTAAGATAAACGCACGCTTTGAGGCACGGAAAGGATATATTATCCCGACGAAAAAGTCAAGAAATCTTTTTTAAAAACAATAGAAAAATGCTTGACAAAGGATGTCGAATGTGGTAATATATAAAGGCTGTCGCGAGGCAGAGGCAAACGGGAGTTTGCCAGGAGCAGATTAAAAATTGAATAGAAGGAAACGAATTGAGAGTACGAAAGTACAAAAGTTTCCGTTAATTTCAAAAAGAGTAAACACTCTAAACAGTCATACGCGAAGACGAAAAAATAGCGAAGTGCTAACGAAACGTTAGAGCAGTTGTGGAGTAGAGATACTTCACGGCTTTAAGAATATTAAACTCAAGAGTTTGATTCTGGCTCAGGACGAACGCTGGCGGCGTGCTTAACACATGCAAGTCGAACGGAAGTAGAAATACTTTAGTGGCGGACGGGTGAGTAACGCGTGAGCAACCTGCCCTTATCAGGGGGACAACACAGAGAAATTTGTGCTAATACCGCATAAAGTTACGGATAGGCATCTATCCGTAACCAAAGATTTATCGGATAAGGATGGGCTCGCGTCCCATTAGGTAGTTGGTGAGGTAACGGCCCACCAAGCCGACGATGGGTAGCCGATCTGAGAGGATGAACGGCCACATTGGAACTGAGAGACGGTCCAGACTCCTACGGGAGGCAGCAGTGGGGAATATTGGGCAATGGGCGCAAGCCTGACCCAGCAACGCCGCGTGAATGAAGAAGGTTTTCGGATTGTAAAGTTCTGAGATGGGGGACGAA
>ODAI010230172.1_pt1 | contig 14286 bp, 12 predicted proteins | sample 1539321 | NCBI WGS metagenome assembly ODAI01 (sample SAMN02144231, study PRJEB22623) | gut metagenome | biome: sheep rumen | host: Ovis aries | place: New Zealand
AGGTATTTTCAAATGAAAATTGCTTTAATCAACGAAAACAGCCAGGCTGCAAAGAATGGCATTATCGTAGAAACACTCAAGAAGGTTGTTGAGCCTTTAGGTCACGAAGTATTCAACTACGGTATGTACAGCGCGGACGATGCTGCTCAGCTTACATATGTCCAGATCGGTATCCTCGCTGCAATCCTTTTAAACAGCGGCGCTGCTGACCTCGTAATCACAGGCTGCGGCACAGGCGAGGGCGCTATGCTTGCTTGTAACGCATTCCCGGGCGTGCTCTGCGGACACGTTGTTGACCCGACGGACGCTTATCAGTTCACACAGGTAAACAACGGCAACTGTATCGCACTTCCCTTCGCTAAGGGCTGGGGCTGGGGCGCTGAACTCAACCTCCAGTACGTATTCGAGAAGCTGTTCGTTGACGAGTGGGGCGGCGGCTATCCGAAGGAGAGAAAAGAGCCTGAGCAGAGAAATGCTAAGATCTTGAACGAGGTTAAGAAGGTTACTCACAGAGATCTTCTCGACATTCTTCCGAACCTTGACCAGGATCTCGTTAAGGGAGCAGTTGCAGGCGAAAAGTTCAAGGATCTTTTCTTTGCAAATGTTAAGTGCCCTGAAATTAAGGCTTACGTTGAAAAGCTCGTTGGTTAATTTTTGAGCATTTTAAAAGGCTGCATACGCAGCCTTTTTTTATTGCCTTATTTGTGCGGCAGATATTTTTTGTTTTTAAAATACTCATTGGTTTCCTTTGCAATCACACCGCTTAACGCGAGAAGCGCAATTATATTTGGTATTGCCATAAGTCCGTTAAATATATCCGCTATTGTCCATACTGCCGAAACAGTGAGGTATGGGCCAATAAACACAGCCGCAACATACACCCATCTGTATATTTTAACGACCGTCATATTTCTGTTTGAAAGATATTCAAGACATCTCTCACTGTAATAATCCCAGCCGAGTATTGTTGTGAATGCGAAGAACACAAGGCATATCATAAGGATAAACGCCGGAATTGTTCCCGGGAGGAACGAAAGTCCGCTTTGGAATGCATCCATTGTGATTCCTACACCCGCAAGTCCTTCTTTTGCCCAAGAGCCGGCAATTACAATAGAAAGTCCTGTCATTGTACAAATGATAACCGTGTCAATAAATGTACCGGTCATTGTAACAAGACCCTGTCGAACTGTGTCTTTGGTTTTAGCGGCAGCCGCGGCTATAGGCGCGCTACCAAGGCCTGCCTCATTCGAGAAGATACCACGCGCAACACCCTTTTGAGCTGCGACAATCATAGCGCCCAGCGCTCCGCCGGCAGCAGCCTTCAGACCAAATGCGCCCTGTACTATCTCTACTACCGCAGAGGGTATCCTTTGTATATTGCAGGCTATAAGCACAAGCGCAAATACAACGTACATAACAGACATAACAGGTACGACAATCTCAGACACTTTTGCAATTCTCTTTATGCCGCCTATTATAACAAACGCAACGGCCGCCGTTACAAGAATTCCCGTTATAACAACCGTCCAGGAATAACCGGTCCCCGCGATTGTAAATGCCACATTCGCGCTCTGCGGGTCAAAGAAGTTTTGAACCGCTGTGGAAATACCGTTTATCTGGGTTATTGTTCCGATACCCAAAACTCCGGCAAGCACACCAAACAACGCAAAAAGCTTGGCGAGCCACTTCCATTTTGCGCCCATACCGTTTTCTATGTAGTAAAACGGGCCGCCGAGGACGTGTCCCTCGTCATCAATCGTTCTGAACTTTATTGCCAAAAAGCCCTCAGCGTACTTTGTCGCCATACCGAAAATCGCTGCTATAATCATCCAGAACAGCGCGCCGGGTCCACCGGCTGCGATAGCGGTTGCAACGCCGACAATGTTACCTGTTCCGATTGTCGCGCTCAAAGCCGTACAAAGCGCGCCGAATGAGGAAACCTCGCCCTCGCCGCCTTCCTCGTTCTTCACCATAAATTTAAGCGCCTTACCGAGGTGCTTTACCTGCAGACCTCTTATGCGGATCGTCAGGTAAATTCCTGTGCAAATTATGAGCAGTATAAGCGGCACGCCCCATACAAAGTCGTCTACCGTGCCAAGAATATTGTTTATCTGTTCAAGCATTTTAATCAGCCATCCTCCCTCTCAAATTTCAAAAAGGCTGCCAAGTTTACGCCTGACAGCCTTTAATGCTATTATTTAAGCCTCGCGGTGCTTCTCGAAGCACTCGCTGCAGTATACCGGCTTGTCGTTCTTCGGCTCAAAAGGAACAGTGTCAACCTTTCCGCAGTCAGCGCATACTATCTCAAACATCTGACGATTTTTGCGGAAGTTTTCCTTTCTTGCTCTGCGGCAGTCCGGACAACGCTGCGGCTCATTCTCGAAGCCCTTCTCAGCATAAAATTCCTGTTCTCCTGCTGTGAAAACAAACTCATTTCCACAATCCTTACATACTAATGTCTTGTCCTCGTACATAATCGGGTTTACCTCTCTTTGATTATTTGTTTATTCTGTGCCGTCGTTACTCATCAGCGCGCCGTTTAGCTTCTTTTTTATACGCTGTACGGCATTGTCAACCGCCTTGACATCCTTACCGAGTCTTGCCGCGATTTCACTGTAGCTAAGCCCCTCAAGATGCAGCACAAGTACCTGCGCTTCGAGCTTCGAAAGCACCTTGCTTATTGTGTACTCCATACCGTCAATATTTTCCCTGTCTATCACAATCGCTTCGGGGTCCTGAAGCTCCGTGGCAGCCATAATGTCTAAGAGCGTTGTGTCGCCATCATCGTCATAGGTGCCCTTGTCCAGTGATACATAGGAATTTAAAGGCTGATGCTTTTTTCTCGACGCCGCCTTGACGGCTGTGAGAATGTGACGCGTAACACATACACCTGCAAAGGCCTTAAAGAACGGCAGCCTGTCACCGTCAAAATCGGTGATAGCCTTATATAGCCCTATAAAGCCCTCTTGTATAATGTCCTCATCGTCAGCTCCCGCCAGAAAATACGGTTTGGATTTTGCGTAAACAAGATTTTTGTAACGTGACAACATAGCTTCAAGGGCTTCCTTGTCGCCGTTTTGCGCCATTTTTACAAGCTCCTCGTCGCTTAAACTGTCAAATTTGCTTTCATCCATTTACGACACCCGCCAGTATTTCTTTCCGATATAAGTACGGCTTGCAGTATATCACATAAATCACCGATTGTCAAGTTTAACGCAAAAACACCGCCCAAAGGCGGTGCTTTAAGTTCAGATATTTTATTCAGCCGCAGCTTCACCGGCCTCGATTGTTTCATCATCCTGTGTCAGCAATTCCTCCGGCTGTGATTCCTCTGCAGTTTCGGCAACATCGAGATGTGACTGAATGATTACCGTTTTCGCGTCCTCATCCCAACCTACGTAGCAGCCTAACGACTCGCTTATCGCGCGAATCGGAACGAGCGTCTTGTCATTTATAAGCTGAGCCGGAACGTCGAGCGCTTTTTCCTCACCGTTTACATAGAACCGGTCGCTGTTTATCGTCATATTTATCGTGGTGTCCTCGGTCGTGGCAACGATTGACTGTACGTCGTTCTCATCTATCCACTCAACCTCCGCGCCTAAAGCCTCAAAGATTGTTCTCATCGGAACCAACGTTCTTCCGTCAATTATAACAGGATCCTGCAGCGGGAACTGAAGCGTCTGACCGTCCAGCACAACCGTTACAATGTCCGGCTTAACCTTAAGCTCCTCAAGCTGTGAATTATCCTCAAAAATCACCATCGGCTTATCTGAAAATCTCACGCCCGTAGCGCGGATATACGTGACATTCTTTATTCCTTTTGCAGTGAGCTTACACTCGTTGTCGTTCCACTCACCCATAATCCTCTTGCTCCAGGTATCCTTGCTTATTTCAACCTCCGGAGCAAATGAACTTATTGCCGCTGCTGCCGCTGTCGCGCAGTCAGCATAGCCTTCCGGATTTACCGTAGTTTTAAGGCCGTCTGCCATTGTGTAGGAATAGTACGTCTTGCCGCCTGCCCAGACTTTTTCCTCAATGCCGTCCTCATTATCCTCGCGGTGAACCTGGAAAACATCATCAAATACGTCCGTTTCAGCGTTAAGCTCATAGAAATACATATTGTACTCATTCATCGTTTTGCTGTAGGTTTCAATACCGATAAGCGTTACAGCGCCTACGGGAACGGTAAACACATTTGCGTAGGAGTCGCCGTAGTTGGCTATAAGCGGATGGTTCGCGTCACCCAGGAATACAACGCCCGCAGGCTCCACCTGATAAACAGCAACGCCGTTTGCGTCAACAGTCACAAGCTCGTTATCGAAGTCGGCGTCTATGTCAGCGTAAAACGCCGAGATAAGACCTGAGAAATAATCGTTTATATTCTCATACTCGCTCTCGTGTCCGACAAAAGAAGCCGCAAAGTCGCAGTAACCCATCTGCGGGCCGAGAACAGTTGATACAAATTTGTTGTATGCGTATATATTATCCTTCGCCATTGCCGTGGCGCCAAAAAGCGTTGCTCCGGCAAGAATGGCGCATAATGTCTTTTTAAATTTCATCTCAAATTCCTCTTTCCCTGTTTTCTGTCGTTTATGACAATTCATTAAATAGTATAGCATAGCAGAATTCAAAAATCAATACCGCCGGTCTTTTTGTTATTTTTTTGAAAAAAAAGAACGCCGGAGCGTCCTTTTTTAAAATTTGAATACAACCTTTGCGGCAAAGAAAAGCATTACGACTATACCGAGGATAATTCTGTACCAGCCAAAGGCCTTGAAGTCGTGCTTTTTGACGTAGCTCACAAGGAATTTTATGGCATACAGCGAAACCACATACGCAACCACCATTCCCGCAAGCAGTATCATCCAGTCACTAAACGGCATCATCAGACCCGCCTTTAATATCTTTAAAAGACTTACGCCGAACATAACCGGTATCGCCAAAAAGAACGAAAACTCCGCCGCCACAGCGCGCGAACAGCCTATCAGCGTCGCGCCTAAAATTGTCGCGCCGCTTCGGCTTGTGCCGGGGATTATTGAAAGCACCTGAAACATTCCTATCATAAGCGCAGTCTTGTATGTCATATCACCCATACTGTTAACGGTCTTTTTCTTGTTCATATTCTCGACCACGATAAAAGCTATACCGTAAATAATCAGCATTGCGCCGACCACGTACCAGGTTTCGATTGATTCCATATAGTCGTTTAAAATAATTCCGATTACCGCCGCCGGCACGCACGCGACAATGACCTTAAACCACATCTGCCACGTGTCGCGCTTCTCACGTTTCGTCTTTGTCGGCGAGAAGGGATTAAGCTTATGAAAGTACAGCGTCACCACCGCCAAAATTGCGCCGAGCTGAATAACATAGAGGAATAAATCCGAGGACGTGAAGGTGTCGTAGTTGTTCATAACGCCGTTCACGAGAATGAGATGTCCCGTCGAACTTATAGGCAGCCATTCGGTTATGCCCTCCACTATTCCAAGTATGATTGATTTTATAAATTCAAAAATAAAAATGATAATCCCTCCCCGTTATTCCTTGTCCATAAGCGTCTGCGCGCAGCTTATGACAAGGTCGGCCGTGCCGTCTATACCGAATTTTTCAGCGTTGACACACATATCGTAGTTGGACATAACGCCCCAGTCGCGGCTTGTGTAGTAGTCGTAGTAGGTGCGGCGCTGCTTGTCGGTTTTTATAACCTTGTCGCGCGCCTTTGCCTGCGTGATAGAGAGCGCCTCCATTACACGCTTTGCACGGTAGTCAATACCGCCGTGAATAAACACATTCAAAAGCTCTACGTCCTTTTCCTCCTCCAGCACGTAATCGGCGCAGCGTCCGACAATTACACACGAGCCTTGCTTCGCAATCTCCTTTATAACCTCCGCCTGCGCGATAAAGAGCTTATCGTTTATGGGCATTTCGTAGTAGATAGGCGCGTTAATGCCGCGGAGCGAGTAGTTTCCGCTTGCTAAAGAATACAAAAAGCTGTTCGTTGCGTGTTCGTCAACCTCGCGGAGCGCCTCGTGACTCAGGTTGCTTTTCTGCGCCGCCATTTCGACAAGCTCCTTGTCATAAAACGGTATGCCAAAGTGCTTTGCAACCTTCTCACCCACATCGCGGCCTCCGCTGCCGAATTGTCTTCCTATCGTGATAATCAGTGACATATTGTGTTACCCCTTTCTTATATATGTAAATTGTTTTATTCTTGTCCGAGTCTTCCCTGCTCCTCGTTGAGATCGGTGAAGTCTGTCGTTTTGTAATATTCCCAGCTTTCGTTTACCTTTTGAACGTAGCTTCGCGTTTCGGGGAACGGTATATAGTAAAGTGTTTTACCGTCCTTGCTGCAATCAGGATTTTTGAGCCAGCTGTTGATATTCCCCATACCCGCGTTGTACGCGGCAAGCGCGGTGTCAACATTCCCGTATATATCTATAAGGTGCCTAAGATAGTGGCAGCCAAGCATTATACTCGTTTCCGGGTCTGTGAAGTCATAATCGCCCTTTATTTTCATATCCCTCGCCGTCCAGTCTGCAGTTTCCTCCGTCATTTGCATAAGCCCGTAGGCAACGTGTGACTGAGCTTCCGGTACGAAATTACTTTCTATGTGTATAACAGCCATAACAAGAAACGGGTCAAGGTCGTTCTCACCCGCGTACCGGAGGATATAATCCCCGTATGCAATCGGATATTTAACTCTTTTCGCCGTTTCGACTCCCTCGTATGTTCCGACAACTATACCCACAACGCCGCAAATAATTGCGACACATATGAGTACGGTTTTAAGCATTTTACTTGACAAATCGGAGAACGCCGAAGCAGTTTTGCTGCCCTTTCTCAATGCATCATACTCCTTTTAGTTTATTGATAAGCTCTCGAACCTGTTGTTTTAATTCATCTATATCTCCGTTGTTAAAAATATGATACTCGGTTTTTTCGATATAGTAATCAACAGTCGGCTGTGCGCTAAGGCGTGTGCGCGCTTCCTCTTCGGTCAGATTGTCACGTTCCGTTATACGCTTTACACGTGTGCTCAAATCAGCCGTAACCGATACTGTTGTTTCGCAAAGCAGGTCAATACCGCTGCCTATCAGAACCGCGCCGTCTATGCCGATAAGCTCCGCCGCGCTGTTTGCTATAAGCCGCTCTGTTTCCGCTTTAATATACTTATGCGTTATGCGGCTGAGTAATGCGGTTTTTTCCTTGTCGGCAAAGGCAATGGCCGCAAGTCTTTTTCTGTCAAGGCTTCCGTCCGGCTTCAAAATCTCCGCGCCAAACGCCGAGCATAGCTCACTTAGGCATTCACTGCCCTTTTCCACTACCTGCCGCGCTATTTTATCTGTGTCAATAATGTATACTCCCATTTCGGCGAGCATTGCCGAAACGGTGCTTTTACCGCTACCGCTGCCGCCTGTTATTCCAAATACTCTCATATATTCTCAATCTGCCAATCTATAGGCGCTTTTCCCATTCTTTCCAACATACGATTCGCCGCTTTAAAGTGTCCACAGCCGAAAAAACCTCTGCTCGCCGACAGCGGGCTTGGGTGCGGAGCTGTCAGTATTTTATGCTGCGGATTTGTTATAACCTTGATTTTTTCCTTTGCATTGTTGCCCCAGAGCATAAATATTACAGGATCCTCACGTTCGTTCAGAAGTTCTACAACACGGTCGGTAAATATCTCCCAGCCCTTGCCGCGGTGTGAGTTCGCAAGACCGTCACGAACGGTAAGCGACGAGTTTAAAAGCATTACACCCTGCCGCGCCCATTTTTCAAGATAGCCGTTGTTCGGAATATAACATCCAAGCTCATCCTGAAGCTCCTTGTACATATTGAGAAGCGACGGCGGTATTTTGACGCCCTTTTGTACCGAGAACGCAAGTCCGTGAGCCTGTCCTTCCTCGTGGTACGGGTCCTGGCCGAGAATTACCACCTTTGTATCTTTGTACGGCGTCCATTTTAAGGCGTTGAAAATGTCGTACATATCCGGGTGTATACTGCGCGTTTTATATTCTGTTTTCAAAAAGGCGCGGAGCCGTTGATAGTATTCCTTATCGAATTCACCCTCAAGGATTTCATCCCAGTCATTTCCGATATCGACCATTTCCGCACCTCCAAATCTTTACATTCTGTTATTATACCACATATTCACAAAAAAAGCAAATTTTTGTGAATCCTATATTTCGACAGAATAAAAGCGCCTTCGGCGCACGCCTTACGGCGGGCAGAGAAGGATAAACGCTTTTGTTTTCGCATCTGCGCTTTCTGAGCGAAGCGAAGAAAAAATCGCAGGCGCATTAACATTAAATCAAAAAAGCCGCTCTAAAGGAGCGGCTTTTGGTTTTGAATTAGTGAACAAGAGCAAGCTCTGTATCCTTATCGAAGATATGGAGCTTATTTGTTTCAAACGCAACCTTGATTGTATCGCCAAGCTTTGCAGTTGAACGCTGATTTACCTTTGCGGTGAAGTTCTCGCCTGCAATCTGGAGATAAAGGAACGTTTCGCTTCCCATCATTTCTGTTACTTCTACGTAAGCGGTTGCAACAGAATCCGGCTTTGAAGCGATAAATGCCTCATCATCGTGAATATCCTCAGGTCTGATACCGAGAACAACTTCCTTACCGAAGTATCCCTGAAGCTCCTCTGTTACCTTACCGTCAGGAATTCTGATCTTGTTGTCGCCGAATGAAGCGTATACGCCGTCAGCCTCCTTGGAAAGCATAGCGTTTATGAAGTTCATCTGCGGTGAACCAATGAAGCCTGCTACGAATACATTGCAGGGCTTTGTGTAAAGGTTAATCGGTGTGTCAACCTGCTGTACAATACCGTCCTTCATAACAACGATTCTTGTACCCATTGTCATAGCCTCTGTCTGGTCGTGTGTTACGTAGATGAACGTTGTCTGAAGCTTGTTGTGGAGCTTCTTAATCTCTGTTCTCATCGCAACTCTGAGCTTAGCGTCGAGGTTTGAAAGCGGCTCATCCATAAGGAATACCTTCGGGTTACGCACAATAGCACGACCCATAGCAACTCTCTGTCTCTGACCACCCGAAAGAGCCTTCGGCTTTCTGTCAAGAAGATGCTCAATGTCAAGAATTTTAGCAGCTTCCGTAACGCGCTTCTTAATCTCATCCTTCGGAGTCTTGCGGAGCTTAAGAGCGAATGCCATATTATCATAAACAGTCATATGCGGATAAAGAGCGTAGTTCTGGAAAACCATCGCGATATCTCTGTCCTTCGGTGCAACGTCATTTACGCGGCGTCCGCCTATGTACAAATCACCCTCTGAAATCTCTTCAAGACCTGCAATCATACGGAGAGTCGTTGACTTACCGCAGCCGGAAGGTCCGACAAGGATTATAAACTCCTTATCCTCGATATCAAGCGTTACATCGCTGACAGCGGTTACGCCGCCTGCGTATCTCTTGTAAATACCCTTTAACTGTAAATCTGCCATAGTTTTAGTCCCCTCTCATCATTATTATTTCCCGCGGAATAAAAATTTTCCGCAAAAATTAAGTGTTGATTATTTTATCCTGTACACTTTCGATGTATATATAATAGCACATTTAAATCCAAATTGTTAGTCGTAGATTATACAAAAAAATTTTTTATTCTTTAGTAAAAATCACTAAACATAAGGTTTTATCGTATTTTTATTCATTTCCGTCATCTATTTCCGCGCTGTCGGTGGCGTACGCCGGCTCGCCGGAATTCTGCCATAAGAACGCGCGGATATTGAATCTGCCGCCGTTAGCCATATGCTCAAATGTGCCGCTTCTGCCCCGCTTCACCTCAATCAGTCTGCCCTCATTGTCATACAGAGCCGCCCAGAGCATTACCTCGCCCTCCTTGCCGCGCGGAACGGTGTAGTCTGCGTTGTAGCTTATTTTGCCGCCGTCGTGCATACCTTTCAGTCTTATGCCGTTTGTGTCCGCACCCGTATACGTATCAAAGTCAACACCGGTCACAATAAATCTGCCATTCGGAGTAACTGTTTTTACGCTGCCATTCAGAGTAAGTTCAATATCGCCGTCCTTAAACGGTACTGAAACAATATAATCGCCGAATTTGTCCGACACCGTGTTGTATTTTTCACCGCCGACAGTAAACGTGAGTGTTTTATCAGTGACAGGTCTGCCGCCGTTTTTAACGGTTCCGCTTATAAGCAGCGTGTCAGAGGAATTCGTGTTGTACTTCATCGCTTTCTGACCCTCGACCGCCTTACCGTCAAAGTCGAATATGGTTGAGTTCGGCACAACGTTTCCGTCTGAGTAATCATCGCTTTCCCTTTGTGCCCAGCCGATTTTATACGCGTCGTCGTGTATCATAACCGGATCCCAGTAGCAGTCGCCTATGCAGCGTCCGCCCGATACCTGTTTTAATTTTGCGTAAAGCTCCGTCAAAAACGCACGCTGTCCTGCCTGCGATTCGCCGTAAATATTCTGATAATAGCCGCTGTTTTCAAGCTGTCCATGCCATTCTCCGCCCTTTTTATACTCGTTCCAGTTATAGCCGGTTTCCATTACAATAACGTCCTTGTTATACGTGCTTATCAGCGAATTGAACTCGCCTACAACGGTATCTATTGACACATCGGCATTATAGAACGGATAATATGAAACGCCTATAACGTCATAATCGGTCTTGGAGAGCAGCGACATAAAGGTTGGCCGCTTGGAGAGCTTTCCGCCGTTATCACTGTGCAGGATTATTTTCGTTTCGGGTGATACCTCTCTTACCGCCCTTGCGCCTGCGTTTAAGAAGCGCGCAAGCATATCGGCGTTATTGTACATTGCGCTGTCCCACATACAGGTTTTATCCTTCTGATTACCAAAGAACAAGCCAACCTGAATTTCGTTTCCTATTGACACATATTCCGGACGCGTTCCCTGTTCAATGAGCTTTTGCATAACGTCCTTTGTGTATTCGTAGGTTTTGTTTTCAAGGTATGCGTATTTTGCTTCACCGCTGAGTTTTTTCGCTGTTATCTCCTCCTGCCAGCGGTGCGGGATTATCTGCTTCTCACCGTCAACCCAGTAGTCGGAATACGCGAACGAAAACAGTATCTGCATACCCTTTTCCTTTGCGCGGCGGGCAAGCTGCAGACAGTCCTTTTCGGTCATAAAATATTCGGGCAGGTAGTATGTTCCGTCACCGTGACCCTTGCCGGGGTCGTCTAAAAGGCGTATTCTTGCGAGGTTAAATCCGTTTTCCGCCATGATCTGCAGCGCGTCACCTTCTGTTCCGTCCGCGCGGTAAAATTTACCGCCCTGACTTTCCACATATGTGAGCTTTGAAATCTCGCCGCCCTTTAAGAACTCAACGCGCGTATTCTCCGACGGTGTGAGCGCGAAATTATCAACCGTCACCGTCGCTCCGCCCTTTGCGTAAACGCCAATCTCGCACCTGCCGTCAACCACGGTTACATTCGGCACAACCACTGTTCCCATAGCCGCTGTCTGCGGTATTGCTGCAGTCGCGGTTGTGTGGTCGTCGGTCTTGGCGTAAATATACGCCTCGCCTTCTATATTTGTTGTTTTGGCAAGCGCGGTCAGGTTGTATTTACCGTCCTCCAGATTTGTGACCGTTTGGTTTACGGTGTCGCCCTCTGCCGGATTTGTTATGGTCAGCACACCGTCATTTACCATAGCAGTGCCGTCACCCGTTTCCGACCAGCCGGTAATGCCATCATCAAATTTTGAATTTGCTATACCGCTCGTCATCTCATATTCTTCAAGCGACACATCGTCAATGCAGGTTGTAACGCCGCTGTCCGACCATACGTATACAAACAGATGATTGGTGGAAACAGAGCCGTTAAAATCAACGGTTACAGTATCCCAATCTGAATTTGTAACGTCCGCCGAGGCAAGAGTCGCACTTGACAAGTCGCCCGGATATTCCGCGTCACCGTTTTGCAGGCAGAGCTTTACGGAACCGGTGGTTTTAACCTTCGCCGTCAGTCTGTAAGGTGTACCCTGTGTAACCGCGACATTCTGCCCTATTCCTGTGCCGTTCACACTTGCGTAATGATTGCCGCCGTCCTCAACTATGCTGCCGCCTGAAATCCATTTATCATATGTTTTGAATTTCCAGTCGCCTATTTCGGTAAGCGTAACACCGTCAAAATCACCGTTCTTTATCAAATTCACCGCCGCACCTCCGTCAGCAGATACTATGCCGCACGAAACAGCGGCCATAACCGCAGCTACCGCGGCGCTTATAATTCTATTTCTCATTGCTGTGTACCTCCGAAAATCTATACCTATATTATACAATGTATTTGTTATTTCCCTCAATATCCATTGTGACAAAATTACATACGGATTTTTGTTGTTTTTTACCCATACAAAAAGGAATGTTCCCTTTAGAACATTCCTTACTTGGTATCGCTGTAGAGATATACCCACAAAATCGTGAGAAGCGCAACGGCTATGCCGCCGCCAACGCATATTATCGGCAGCTTGCTGCCGCCGTCAAACACCTTCTTAAAGGTGAACATCGGCTGCTTTGCGTTGCTTTGCGGCGTGTCCTTTAATGAAAGCGTACCCTTTGCCTTTTTATAGAGCAGTGTGTTTCTGTCATAATCGGTTTTAATCTGTTTAAGCTCCGTATCCGAGAGCGGTATGCAATCGGTGCGAACCTTCAAAATCTGGTATCCGTCCGGCGCGTCGTCACTGCGCTGCAACAATGCGTAATTATAATACGAGCGGTCGGTCGAAAATCTTACATAGTAGATTTCATCACCTAAATGGTACGCTTCGGAGATAAGGTAGAACCTGTCGCCGTCCGGTCTTACGTCCACCGCCTCGCGGTATGCATCCATACTGTTGTAGCTTGCTATATCAAAGTTTGTAAAACCTGTCACTGTCGCAAGCACCTTTTCCAGCTGCGCTTCATCCTCATCGGAAAGACGCTCGGCGATATTCTCAAAGGTTACGCTGTCCGCCGACGCGTTTTTGAGTGAATCGAAGAAATTATTGAGCTGCTTGTTGAAGTGCGAAACGTCCGTTCCCGGATGGAAATAACGCTCTGAAAAGTCGGCAACACCTATTTCCTCAGTAATGGCAGGTGTTTTTACATATCTGAAAGCGTCACCGTCAATCGACGTGTAGTAGTCCTCGTGCTTCAGGACATCGTTTTCAAATATCTTATAAATAATGTAACGCTTAGTGCCGTTGAAGCCCATTGAGAACGTTCCGACCTTGCCTTCCGTCAGAAGACGGTAGTTTACGTCAAGAATGGCAATTCTCTCTGCCTTGTCTTTTTCCTCGTTATACTTCCATATGTGGCAGGAGGCTATTGTGTACTCAGGGTCGGCAAGGAATATAACCAGATACGGCTCCTTGCCTTCGTCGAAGTTTACAACCTCGCTGTACATAACGCCCTTAGGGTACGCGTCGCCGTTTTCAAAATACCACGTTCCGTTTTGATTGGCTGTTGAAAGCGTTCCGTAGGTGAAAATATAGTCGTTCAGGGTGTACGCGTACACAGCCGCAAGACGGCCGCTGTTGTCCTTCTCCTCCGCGCCGCCGAAGTTAAGGCACGATATTGCGACAAAAAGAGCGCACATTGTTGCAATTACGCGAAATATACTCTTTTTCAACACCGCACCTCCTTTTATCCTATACTTACCCTATTGTTTACATAATTCTATGTTTTATTATACAAGGGGTAATGTAACATTTCAACTTGATTTGTTTTAAGAGCGTATTACAAGAATGTGTCAAAAACTGTATTTTTATGCATATAAAAACGGCTGCACCCGAAAATGCAGCCGTTAAAAAGGCAATTTTATTTATTGTTTCTCACGAATTCTATAACGTCCTTCATAGCCTCGTCCACGGTCTTGTCGGTTGAGCTTTCGGCGGTTCTTTCCTTATATTCAACCATACCTTCGCCAATTCTCTTGCCTACAACAATTCTCACCGGAATACCGATAAGGTCAGCGTCCTTGAACTTAACGCCCGGACGCTCGTTTCTGTCGTCTAAGAGCGCGTCAATTCCCGCGGCTTTAAGCTCGTTATAAATTCTCTCCGCCTCGTTTACCTGCTCCTCGTTCTTCGCGTTTACGGGAATTACGATAGCTTCAAACGGAGCGATTGCAACAGGCCAGATTATGCCGTTCTCGTCGTTGTTCTGCTCCACAGCCGCGCTCAGACAACGCGTAACGCCTATACCGTAGCAGCCCATTGTTACGACCTTTGACTGTCCGTCCTCGTCCTGGAACGTAAGACCGAGCGCCTTTGAATATTTTGTGCCGAGCTTAAAAATGTGAC
>ODAI010570929.1_pt1 | contig 14286 bp, 11 predicted proteins | sample 1539321 | NCBI WGS metagenome assembly ODAI01 (sample SAMN02144231, study PRJEB22623) | gut metagenome | biome: sheep rumen | host: Ovis aries | place: New Zealand
AGCCATCGGTTCAATAAACAGCGTTGCTCCGGAAGATGACTGGTCATGAACAAGGCCGGGAACACTGGACCTGTATTCCGCACGCACCGGCAGCACATACCTGTCTCCGCGCATGGTAATGATCGGATCCTGCAGGTATTTCTGCATAGCGGAAGAATGGATCATCTGGTTCAGTTTCTCTTTGATCCTGTCCTGTGCGCCGCGCAGGTGCCTCCGGATATTCATCAGCTCGGATGATGCCCTGTCAGCAATCTCGTCTTCGGACAAAATCGCATCCGTGATATCCTTTTCCAGGTTCCTGGCTGTAAATATCCCTTCTGCCCTGGATTTCAGGATCGGCGTATTTTCCCTGTCCGTCACCAGTGCGTCCCGCGCGGTGCGGGCCGCCCGCAGCATTTCCGCAATGCTCAGGAGCATACCGGCGCTCAGCGTTCCGCCTTTATCGCATATGGATAAAGCCGGTCTTACATCCGGAAAGGACGCCATGGGATGTCCGCCGACATACCTCAGGATGACCGAAGCTTCCTCCGTCTCTGCCTGTGCTGCAAGCACATCCGACAGTTCATCCAGCGGTTCCAGTGCCCTGCACTTTTCCGCTCCCGTTTCCGTCAGTGCACCTTCTGCCAGCAGGTCCCGGATTTTTACGAACTCCAGTACCCGCATCGTTCTTTCGCTAATCATATCCTCACCCTAAAAATGTAAACTTTTCAGCTTCCGGCCGGCTGCCGGTTACTCCACCGCCCTGTTCCAGTGTCCGCCGGTCGCTTCCAGCCCTGTCTTTTTCCCCATCGCAAACGCATTGAGAACCTGCTCTGCCTCTTCTTTGTTTTCCGTCGTTAATTCAACAAGGCGGAATCGAATTCCTTTCCTGTCTGTCCAGTCCGTCGGCAGCATATTCATGAGCCGGATCCTGCAGCCTTCAGGGAGCCGCTGCCTCAGCAGCGGGAATGCATGCCCCATGGTATCCTCCAGCAGGTTTCCCTCCAACGCGTCCGGATGATGTACGTCGCACATCCGGCAAGCGCTGTGCCCGTCTTTGCATCCCAGCACTGTCCGGGCCGGGCAGTGCGTCAGCAGCATCAGCTGCGTACGCCCGAACACCGTTACCGCAACCGGCGGATTGTTTGCCGTCAGCTCTTCCAGTTCTTTGCCGGTAAGCTCCGGTGAAGCTGTTACAAAAATGCACCCCGCTTCCAGCAGGAAAGCCGCCGCCTGCCGGTTCATCACCGGGATTCCGCTGCCTGCGCCGTAAGCAACCGGCCAGCTGATACCCAGTTGTCCGATGGATCCGAGCACCACCCCGCCGAGCCTGGCCCTGTATTTCTCCGTCAGCTGCCGGATCGCCTGCAGCGTGTCTTCCCTGCAGACCCTCGGCAACTGCAGCCAGTCTCCTTCAGGCATACCGGCAAGCAGTTCTTCCAGCGCATTTTCCCGGAAATCCTCTGGATCCCAAATAACGCGAAACCCATGTGCACGGGCAAGGCCTGCCTGCTCTGCAGTCCTTACGACAGCCATCGGCGGCAGTTCGCCTGCCGGCAGTTCTGCCGGCAGGACTTCGCCTTCATCCCCGCAATCCGGAGCAAAAGCTTTTTCCCTTGCTTCTTCCAGTGCGGCCAGCGCTTCCCGCCGGAGGCGGTTAATCTCCGATACAGGTACAAAAGCCCTTTCCGTTTCAATCCGGATTTCTCCGGGATCAAACATTGTATCGCCTGTCCTGCGCAGGTTCCGTTCCAGCTCCGCCGCCAATGCCGGGCGTGTTTTTGCCTCGGCTGCAATATTTCCGCAGGCAGCCGCTTCGTTTTCCCCGTCTGTAACGCGCAGCATCAGCGGTTCCCCGGCCACCGCCCTCAGCACCATATCCGCGGTAACCCGGCGGCAGGGCATTTCAGCCGCTTCCCGCATCTGTTCGGCATCCGTCAGGCGCGCGGCTGTGTCCCCGACCTTTACACGCATGCCCTCCCGAAGCCTCACATGTGCAGTCTCACCGGCAGGTACGTCCCTGCCTGAATAAATCAGGCTTTCTGCCGCTCCGTGTCCGCGGAATTCAATCTCGTCCCCGTTATGCAGTTCCTTTTCAACCCGAAGCTTTGCAAAACGCGCGTCCGCCTGTTCAACCCGCCCGATCGCAAGCCCGCAATGGCTGACGCGTTCCGCATAAATGACGTCTGCGTCCTCGCATCCAAATGCGTATCCTTTCATGAAACCGCCCCGGTTAAATATCTGCAGGAGCGATTCCTTTTCCTGCCGGTTTGCCCGCCGGAATGCTCCGTCCGTCAGGCTGTCAAGGCCCTGCCGGTAAGCAGATGACACTACGGCAGCATACTCCGGGCGTTTTGCCCGCCCTTCCAGTTTCACGGAAGCAACGCCCGCATCCTGCAGCGCAGGAAGTTCATCCCGCAGGCAAACGTCCCGCGGGCTCAGCCAGGCACCTTTTTGTCCCCTGTATATATATTCCCGGCGGCACGGTTGGGCGCACCTCCCCCGGTTACCGCTCCGTTCCCCGGCCATGCTGGAAAACAGGCACTGTCCGCTGACTGCCACACACTGTGCGCCGTGTCCGAACACTTCTGTTTCAATGCCCGCCTCGGCACAGCGGCGTATTTCCTCCAGGGAGCATTCCCTGGCAAGTACCACCCGGCTCATCCCCTGTGCAAGGCACCAGGCCGCTCCGGTTTTGTTGTGTATTGTCATCTGCGTGCTTGCATGCACCTTCAGTCCCGGACAGAGCGAACGGATCATGCGCAGGATGCCGGCGTCCTGCACCAGTACAGCGTCCGCCTGTACCCTGCGCATCAGCCGGATCACATCGGCAACTTCATCCAGTTCCCTGTCCTTTACCAGGGTGTTCAGCGTCACATAAACCCGCATATGCCGTGCATGGGCATAACGGACTGCTTTTTCCAGCGCCTGACGGTCAAAATTACCCGCGCCGGCCCGCGCGCTGAAATCAGCATACCCGAGGTATACCGCGTCCGCGCCTGCAGCATCCGCGCGCTCCAGTGCTTCCCAATTTCCGGCAGGTGCCAGGTTTTCCATTTTTTTCTTCCTTTCAGTTTGCGGTCTCAGCGCTTTTCAGTCATTTTCTCCATGCGCTGCAGCAGTACGCGGTTTTCATCCTGTGCCCTGAGGAGGTCTTCCGCCAGGCGGAAACAGGTCAGCACCGCTGCCTGTGCTGAAGGCAGGTTCGTCATGGCTGCTGTCTCGCTCAGCTGCCGGTCCACGTACGCTGCGACGCGTTTCACATGTTCCGGCGGATCTGAAGAAACCAGCGTATATGGTTTCCCGGCAACTGTCACAGTCATTTTCCGCTTTTCCATTTTTCCTTATCCTCCGACATAATTCCGAAAAAACGCGGAAGGAGTCAATCCCCCTTCCGCGCCGTAAAGCACCGGTCAGATCTGTTCAAACGGATAAACCTGCCCGAAAGTGTCCACCCGGACAGATTCCATTACCTGCGGTTCCAGGGGCTTGTCCGAAGAATCCCGCGGACTTTTTTCGATCTCCTCCGCGGCTTCCATTCCCTCGAGCACCTTGCCGAAGGCAGCGTATTGCCCGTCCAGGTGCGGACTGTCGCTCGTCATGATAAAAAACTGGCTTCCGGCAGAATCAGGCATCATGCTCCGGGCCATGCTCAGCACGCCGTAGGTATGCTTCAGCGGATTCTGTACACCGTTTGCAGCGAACTCACCTTTAATGCAGTATCCGGGACCGCCGATACCCATGCCGCGGGGATCGCCTCCCTGGATCATGAAACCCGGGATCACCCGGTGGAAGATCAGCCCGTCATAAAAGCCGCTGTTGGCCAGCGCGACGAAGTTGCCTACAGACTGGGGCGCAACGTCAGGATAAAGCTCCCCCTTCATTTCTTTTCCGTTTCGCATCTTTATGGTAAATACAGGGTTCTGCGCCATATTGATTCCTCCTTTGAAAACCTCGCTGAACCGCTCGGGTTCCGCGTCCCTTCCGTATAAATACGGGAAACAGGCCTATTCTATCAGTATTTTCCTTTCATGGCAAGCGTTTTGACATTGCCCTCCAATCCCGTTATAATCTCCTCACGGGGCTTTCGTCCCGGCAGCATCCACCGAAACTGGAATCGGCTGTTTTGCATCAGCCGCCGACAACTGGTTATTGTCCCGGAAAGGATACAGATATGACAATCATTCATCCAGCCCAGCCTGTGAACGGGCTGAATCCGGAAGATGTGTTTTACGCGGTTGACGACCTCGGAACGCAGACCGGTTATGGTTTTATCCTTTATCAGTACCAGCCCGGCCTTTATCCGGACTGTCCGGTAAACCTCTATTTTTCTATCGACGGCGACCCCGCTTCGCGGTATCTGCTCTTCGGTGCCCTTGTTGCGCGTGCACGGATCCTGCAGAATGTTAATCCCCAGCTGCGTGCCCGCCTGTATACCAATATTGCGCCGACGGATATGCAAATGAAGGATTTCTATCTGCATAACGGCTTCGACTGCGATGAAACGGACAGCATCCTGCAGCTGGCAATCCCGTTCGGCGACGGGCGGATTCCGATGAGCTGCACTGTCGCGCCGACCCCGCTGCACACCTGGGACGAGCAGAACAGCCTGGTCTACCGCCTGCAGATGAACGAAATCACTTTTGTGGACCTGAACTATCTGCAGTCCCTGATGCACCTGCCCCATTTCATGACGCTCGGCCTCTACCGCAATGCGGTGCTGATCGGCGAAGTCATCATGGCAGGCCAGGGAAACACCTGTGAACTTGTCGCCATCTACATCGAGCCGGGCAGCAGGAACCAGGGCATGGGCAAAGCGCTGCTCCACCGGATGATGGCCATTATGGCCGCGGAGGGCGTTTCTGTAATTACGACGCGGATCATGAGCCGGAGCCTGCCGCAGCAAAAGCTGATGAACGACTTCGGCGCCACTGTGCTCGGTGTCAACATGGTCTTCCCGGGCATGTACCTGAACTGACTTCATCCGGACAGGCGCGGACATCTGCAGTGTCCGCGTTTTTGTATGCCTTCCGGTATATTCACGCCTGCCTCCGGATGCCCGGAAAGTCTTGACGAAAAAACATCCCGTGACTATAATGTCTCTATCTGTGTTTCGAAGGAGGAAACGATTGTCATGAAATCCAACAGAAAGCGCAACGGCGGGAAGACCGGAGCTGTCGTGGCGCTGTGCGTGGTGCTCGTCATCACGATCCTGCTTGGCTGGATCGGGCTGACCGGGCTGAGCATTCCGCCGCGCGGGCTGTACAAAGTGCTCAACTGGCTGCCGACGACGAATGCCGACAACTGGCCTGAATCCCTGTCCCTGGGCCTGGACCTGCGGGGCGGTATGTATGTGGAATACTCCGGCAAGGCGCCGGAGAACTCCGAAGCCAACTTTGACGAACTGGTGGAAGGCACCATGTCCATCATCCGTTCCCGCCTGAGCGACAAAGGCTACAACGAAGCCAATGTCCAGCGTATCGGCGTGGACGGGATCCGCGTGGAAATCCCGGACGTCCAGGACGATTCCGTGCTGGACCTGATCGGCGCGACCGCCGACATGCAGTTCCTGGATCCTGACGGCAAACTCATTATGAAGGGCGACAAAGTCAAGCGTGCCGTATACGCCTATCAGGACGGCAAGCATGAGATCGCCTTCGAGCTGACGGACGAAGGCCGGGAGCTCTTTGCTGAAGCGACGAGCAACAACGTCGGCAAGAGAATCAAGATCACGCTGGACGGCGAAACGCTGATCGACGCCACCGTGCAGACGGCGATTACCGACGGGCGCGGCGTCATCACCGGCAACTACACGCAGGAAAGCGCTGTCAACACCGCCGCGAAAATCCAGAGCGGTGCGCTGCCGCTGGAACTGACACAGCAGAAGGTGGACAAGGTTTCCGCCACGCTGGGGCAGGATGCGGTATCCTCTTCCGTGAAAGCGGCACTGATCGGCATCGTGCTGATTATGCTGCTGATGATCTTCCGTTACCGCCTCAACGGTGTTATTGCTTCCTGGGCGCTCACCCTCTACATCATCCTCCTCTTCCTGCTGATTGCACTGTTCCACATCCAGCTGACCCTGCCGGGCCTGGCCGGTGTGGTGCTTGGCATCGGTATGGCCGTGGATGCCAATGTTATCATCTTTGAACGTTTCAACGAGGAAGCGCGCAAAGGGCGCAGCGCCAAGGCTTCTGTCCGGGCCGGATTCAAGAATGCCATGTCCGCCGTGCTTGACGCCAACGTAACAACCCTGATCGCAGCCATCGTGCTGCTGATCTTCGGAACCGGTTCAATCCAGGGCTTCGCCAAGACCCTGCTGCTGGGCGTCGTGGTCTCCATGATCTCTGCGATCCTGATCACCCGCTTCCTGATGAACCGTTTCGTGAATGCCGGGGCAACGAAGATGTCCCTCTACACGAAACTGAACGCCGGAAAGGAGGTCGAAGAGTAATGGTTATCAAGAATCGCTCAAAGATCTGCCTGATCATTTCCGGTGCGATCATCCTGATTGCGCTGGTGCTGACCCTCTGCGGCCGCGGCATCAACATGGGTATCGACTTTGAGGGCGGCCTTTCCATGCAGTATGACCTGAAGACAGCGGCCGGCAAGGAAGACGTTGAGAACGTGCTGAACGCAATGGGCGTCGGTACCTATACCGTCGGCGTCCAGGGCGCCGGCGGCAACGAAATCAACATCCGGATCAAGGATGTTGCGAAGGATGATATCCAAAAGGTGCAGGCTGACTTCGAAACCGGCATCAGGGAAAAATACCCGGAAGCCGAATCCATCGGGGATGTGAACTATGTCGGTCCCGTTGCCGGTGCCACACTGGTCAAGAACGCGATCGTCTCTGTGCTGCTTGCTTCTGTGCTGATGCTGGTATACATCGCCATCCGGTTCGATTTTAACTCCGGCCTTTCCGCCGTATTCGGCCTGCTGCACGACGTGCTGATGATGCTGAGCTTCATGGTCATTTTCCGCTCCGTCATCCAGATGAACTCCTCGTTTATCGCCGCGGCGCTGACCATCGTTGGTTATTCCATCAACAACACAATCGTCATCTTCGACCGCATCCGTGAAAACGCGAAGAAGATGCCCACCGTCCCGAGGGAAGAAATTACCAACATCTCCATTCGGGAAAGCCTGGGCCGCACGATCTGCACGACCATCACCACCCTGATCACCATTGTTGCACTGTGCATCCTGGGCGTAGCTTCCATCAGGGAGTTCGCACTGCCCATCATCGTGGGTATCCTGAGCGGTGTATACAGCGCAAACATGATCAATGGTTATGTATGGGCATTCCTGGAGGAAAAGCGCCGCAGCCGCAAGGCGAAGGCCTGATTGCCAGGGAAAACACGAAGGGGCTGCGGACACGCAGTCCCTTCATGTTTCGGCGCCTTTGGCGCGTAAAAGGAGGATATCATGGATTTTATACCCCGCGGCACACCCGACCTGAGCCCTCTGGGGACTTTCCCCGGTTGGTTCAGTGCGCTGCTGCGCCTGCGGGGCATTGAAACGGAAAGTGAGGCTGCACGGTTCCTTTTCCCGTCCCTGGACGACCTGCACGATCCTTTCCTGCTCGCAGGGATGGACCGGGCTGTGAACCTGATCCGCCGTGCGGTGGAAGCAGGAGAGCGCATCATGGTTTTCGGGGATTACGATGCGGACGGCGTATGCGCGACAGCGATCCTGCTTGAAACCCTGACTGAAATCGGGGCACAGGTATCCTTCCGCCTGCCCTCCCGCCAAAGGGACGGCTATGGGTTAAGCGAAAACGCTGTGCGGGAGATTGCTGAAAAGGCACAGATGCTGATTACCGTGGACTGCGGTATTGCCAGCTGTGCGGAAACAGCCCTGGCAAAAAGCCTCGGGATGACAGTCATTGTGACGGATCACCATCAGATACCGGAAAAACTGCCGCCGGCTGATGCCATCGTGGAACCGCTGCTTGGCGCTTATCCCTGCCCGCACCTCTGCGGCGCAGGCGTGGTGCTGAAACTTTGCCAGGCCCTGCTGGGACGGGCAGGCGCTGAAAAGCGGCTGGATCTTGCCGCCATTGCTACTGTGGCCGACGCAGTCCCGCTCACAGGTGAAAACCGGGTGATCGTCCGGGAAGGCCTCCGCCGGATCGGGCGCACGGCGCGGCCGGGCCTGAAAGCACTGCTGGATGTCTCCTCCACGGTGCCGCCGCTGCGGGCAGACGATCTCGGTTTCCGGATCGGTCCGCGGCTGAATGCCGCAGGAAGGCTTGGGGAAGCCGATATCTGCGTCCGCCTCCTCCTGACCGGCAGGGAAGAAACCGCCAGAGCGGCGGCGCAGCAGCTGGAAAGCATGAACCGCAGCCGCCAGGCACAGGAAAAGGAGATCACTGCCGCAGCGCTCGCCCTGGTTTCCGGGGAGGCCGCCCCGGAGGACCTTGTGCTCGTGGCAGCAGGGAATAACTGGAATCCCGGGCTGATCGGACTTTCCGCCGGAAGGATCTGCGAGAAGTTTTCCCGGCCTGCCGTCGTCATTTCCGTGCCGGCCGACGGCAGCGCGGCTGTCGGCTCCTGCCGTTCCGTTCCCGGCGTCAATATTTTTGAAATACTGCAGGCGTGCAGCAGCCTGCTTGTCCGGTTCGGCGGCCATGAGCAGGCAGCAGGCCTGACAGTGCTTCCGGAGAACATTCCTGCCCTCCGGAAGCGGCTGAACGAAGAAGTCCGGAAAACAGCAGGCAGTACCGGCTTCACCCGGGAAATGATGTATGACCTGGCTGTGCCCTTTGCCACATGGAACGAGGAAAGCCTGGCCATGCTGGACACCCTGGAGCCGACAGGCTGCGGCAATCCGCCGCCGGCTTTCCTGCTTCCCGGTGCCTCGATCCAGAGCCTGCGCCGGGTTGGAAGGGACGGAACGCATCTGCAGATCAGTGCCATGGATGAAAGAGGCACATACGTCCGCGGCATTGCTTTTTCCCAGGGCGACGTGGCTGACCGTCCCCTGTCGGACGCAGACCTGCTTTATACACCGGCGCTGAACCGCTTTAACGGGCGGACGTCCATTGAGGCGCAGGGGCTGGCCATTCGCGCCGGCTGACTGTCCGTCACGCACCGCTCACGCAGCGGTCCACTCGCACAGCACAGTGCTGTGCATGAAGGGAGGGATTGCAAAATGGCATTCACATCCTACGAGGCAATGCCCCTCGACCAGATGCTGAACAGGGTGCAGAAATACCACCCCGGCGACGGATACAAACTGGTTGAACATGCCTGGAAGTTTGCCGAGAAGGCCCATGAAGGGCAGGTACGCAAATCCGGGGAACCGTACTTTTCCCATCCCTGCCTTGTTGCCTCCATCCTGACAGACCTCATGATCGATCCCCCGACGATTGCCGCAGGCCTCCTGCATGATACAGTGGAGGACTGCGAAGATATTACCATCGATACAATCCGTTCGGAATTCGGCGGGGAAGTTGCTGACCTGGTGGACGGCGTCACAAAACTGAACAAGCTGGATTTTGCCAACCGGGAAGAAGCCCAGGCGGAATCCCTCCGCAAAATGATCCTGGCCATGAGCAAGGACATCCGCGTCGTGCTCATCAAGCTGGCGGACCGGCTGCACAACATGCGCACCCTCCGCTTCCAGCCGGAGGAACGCCGTGTCGCCATTTCCCGCGAAACGCTGGATATCTATGCGCCGCTGGCGCATCGCCTCGGGGTTTACGCCCTGAAACAGGAGCTGGAGGATCTGAGCCTGAAGTATATTGATCCGGAAGGCTACAACCGTATTGTCCATCTCGTGGGAATGAAGCGGGCGGAACGTGAAGAAAGCATCCGCCTCGTCATCACGGAGCTGAGCGAACGCCTGGACCAGCAGCATATCCATTATGATATCGACGGCCGGTCAAAGCATTTCTATTCCATCTACCGGAAAATGGTCCTGCAGCAGAAATCCTTCGACCAGATTTACGACCTCATCGCCATCCGTGTCATCGTGGATACGATCCCCGACTGCTATACCGTGCTGGGCATTGTTCACACCCTGTGGAACCAGGTGCCCGGACGTTTCAAGGATTACATCTCGGTGCCCAAGGCAAACATGTACCAGAGCCTCCATACCACGGTGGTTGGAGGCCGCAAAATCCCCTTCCCGTTCGAAGTGCAGATCCGTACATGGGAAATGCACCGCGTCGCGGAATACGGCATTGCAGCCCATTGGCGGTACAAGGAGGGCGCCACGGGGGAAGATAACCTGGACCATAAGCTGTTCTGGGTGCGGCAAATGCTGGACTGGCAGACAGAAACACGGGACTCCCGTGAATTCCTGGATACCCTGAAAACAGACCTCTTCTCTGAAGAAGTGTTCCTCTTTACACCCAAGGGCGACGTCATCTCCATGCCGAAGGGTGCCACGCCGCTGGATTTTGCTTATCGCATCCATTCTGCTGTGGGCAACCAGTGTGTCGGTGCGCGGGTGAACGGCAAGATTGTACCGCTTGACACTGCGCTGGAAACAGGCGACCGCGTCGAAATCATGACCTCTGCCTCCTCCAAGGGGCCGGGCACCGACTGGCTGCGGATCTGCAAAACGCCCCAGGCGAAAGCCAAGATACGCCAGTTCCTGAAGAAAGCGCTGAAAGAAGAAAATATCGACCTCGGGCGGAGTATTATCGATAAAGAATGCTCCCGCCGCGGCGTAAAAATGAGCGATATCGCAAAGCCGGAGTACTACGAACCGCTGCTGCGGAAGTATGGTTTCCTGGACTGGGAGGATATCTGCGGCGCGGTAGGCTACGGCGGCATGGCGGCTGTGTACGTGGTCTCCCGCCTGATGGAAGAACAGAAGAACAAGGAAACGCCTGCCCAGAATATCAAGGACGTGAAAGACCTTGTTTCCGGCGAGCAGATGCTCCGCCAGCGGCGGGCACATCACGGCATCGTCATGACCGGCAGCGAAGACCTTGATATCCCGGTGCGGTTCGCCAAGTGCTGCAGTCCCGTACCGGGTGACGAAATCGTCGGTTATATCACCCGCGGGCGCGGCGTCACAATCCACAAAGCTGAATGCGCCAATGCTGCCGCCGGCGAGGATGAACGGAAGATCAGCGTGGAATGGGCCATCGAAAGCGAAGGCACCTTCTCTGCCGCCATCACTGTCGTGGCATACGACCGCGTCAATATGCTCGGCGAGATTGCCACGATCATCGGGGAAAACAATGTTTCGATCCGTGCCGCTTCCATCCAGGCCAGCGGAAAAACGCGCATCTCCACCCTGCGCCTGACACTGGACGTCCATTCACGCGAGGAAATGGACCGCGTTATCCAGGCGCTGCGCAACAAGTCCGATATCCTCGATGTTTACCGGACAGCCACCTGATCCGGCTGCCTGAACCCGTTTGCTGAAAACCGGCTGCCAAAGGCCGGCTGAAAGGAAGTTTTTCACATGCGCTGTGTTGTCCAACGCGTCTCCTCGTCCTCCGTCACCGTGAACGGTAAAGTTTCCGGCGCCATCGGCCCCGGGCTGATGGTGCTGATCGGCGTCTCTGCCGACGATACGGAAGCAGACCTGAAATACATGGCGGAAAAGGTGCCGAATCTTCGGATCTTTGACGATGAGAACGGCGTCATGAACCGTTCTGTCCTGGACACGGGCGGCAGCATTCTCGCTGTTTCCCAGTTCACCCTTTACGGGGATGCCCGCGGCGGCCGCCGGCCTTCCTATATCCGCGCTGCGAAACCCGATAAAGCGGACGTGCTGTATGAGCAGCTGATTGCACGGTGGCGGGACAAGGGACTCCGCGTGGAAACGGGGATCTTCCGCACGGATATGCAGGTTTCCCTCGTGAATGACGGTCCCGTCACCATCCTCCTCGACAGCGAAAAAAGCTTCTGAAAGGCGATACTATGCAGATCCGTGAACTGACAGTCGGTCCTGTGGGTACCTGCTGCTACCTGCTCTTTACAGAAGGTGCTTCTGAATGCATTGTCATCGATCCCGGAGCTGAGCCCGGCCGTATCCTGAAGGCTGCCGGGCCCATGAAGATTGCAGCAATCCTGCTGACCCACGGGCACTTTGACCATATCGGTGCGGCTGCTGAAGTGAAGCAGGACGATACGCAGCTGCTGATCCACGAGCTTGATGCACCGATGCTGTCCAATCCGGACCTGAATGCTTCAAACCTGCTGCTCCGGCAGGCCGTCACTGCGCCGGACGCAACCTGTCTTCTTCACGAAGGGGATCGCATGGTGCTCGCCGGCCTTTCCGTGGAAGTTCTCCACACGCCGGGTCACACCCCGGGCAGCGTCTGCTACCGGATCGAAGGCCATCTTTTCACCGGTGATACACTCTTTGAGCATGGCTGGGGCCGGACGGATTTACCCGGCGGAAATGAGCACGACCTGTTTGCTTCCCTCCGCCGCCTGATGCCCATGGTCAGGACGATGCCTTTCCATCCCGGGCACAATGCATAATTGTGCCGGGCCGGTTTCCCGTTGTCTCCGGCAATCCTCCCCGTACCGTACCGAATGACGCAATATGCAATACGAATAAACAATGATGAATGCTGAACTGACCGCTGCCCTTGAAACGATCCGGCCGGAGCTCATGACTGTGACCCGGCTTTTCGGTTTGCCGGAAAGCATATGGGACGATACGCCGCGGTATATCCCGGCCGCAGAAGAAACAGGCGGGAATTACCGCATTACTTTCACCGACGGCTGCGAATCCGCCACCCGTACTGTACCTGTCCCCAACGATCCGGATCCCCGGGTACAGGCGCTGCATCGCCGGCGCGCAGCCCGCAGGCTCTGCAAGCAGGCGCTCTATGATCTCTGCAGGAAAACAACCGGCATCCACCCTCCCTGGGGCAGTATGACCGGTGTCCGGCCGACCCACCTGATGAACGAAGCCCTCGCGGATGGGCTTTCACCGGAGGAAGCTGTAGACCGCCTTGTCCGGGATTTTGACGTCCTGCGCCCCAAAGCGGAGCTGCTCGCGGAAATCGCGGCCGTGCAAAGCGCTCTTCCCGCACCCGGAGACGGCTGGATGGATGTATATATCGGTATTCCCTTCTGCCCGACCCGCTGCGCTTACTGTTCCTTCTCCTCCGGGGAAATCGGGGACGGCCGCCTGGTAGCACCGTATATGGCTTCCCTGGCAGAGGAGATCCGCGCCTGCGCACCGATGATTGCCGGAACAGGACGGAAACTCCGTGCCCTGTATATCGGCGGCGGTACACCTACCGCACTGCCCGAAAAGGCATTCAGGGAAATGCTTTCCCTTGTATGTGAATACTTTCCGGGCGCGCTGGAAACCACCGTCGAAGCAGGCCGGCCGGACAGTCTTTCCAGGGATAAAATCCGGGCTGTTCAGGAAGCAGGGATCTCCCGGATTTCTATCAATCCGCAGACCATGAACGACCGGACGCTGCGCGTCATCGGCCGTGCGCATACCGCGCAGCAGGTCCGGGATGCTTATGCCATGGCGCGGGAAGAAGGCGTCCGCCATATCAATATGGATGTCATTGCAGGGCTGCCCGGGGAGGGAGAAGCGGATTTCCGCCATACCATGGACGAAGCTGTTTCCCTCCATCCCGAAAGCCTGACCGTCCATACGCTGGCCATCAAGCGATCCTCCCGGATGTCGCTGGAAAATGCGCCCCTGCCTGACGGCATGCTGACAGCGCATATGGTCGCCCTGGGCCTGGAAGCCGCCCGGGCCCTCGGTATGGTTCCCTATTATCTTTACCGCCAGAAATACATGGCCGGCAACCTGGAAAATACCGGCTACGCCCTCCCCGGCCACGCCTGCCTCTACAATGTGGACATGATGGAGGAAACTTCCCATATCCTCGCCCTTGGCGCAGGCGGGATTTCAAAACGGATCTGGCCGGAAGAGGGGCATATCACCCGCGCGCCCAATGTCAGCAACATCACGGAATACATTGCCCGTACCGGTGAGATGATCCGCCGCAAACAGGAACTGTTCCTCGAAAGCATTCCTTCCTGATCAATCCAGGAATGCCGTTCCGAAGGACATAAAACAGCCCCGTCGCAAGTAACGGGACCGTTTTTCAATGACTCGGAGGTTCAGAAGCGCATCCGTTCTTCAATATAGCTGCGGACTTCGCTGATCGGCACCCGCTCCTGCTGCATGGTATCGCGGTCGCGGATGGTAACGGTCTGCGTCTCCTCAGTTTCGAAGTCCACGCAGATGCTGAAGGGCGTGCCGATCTCATCCTGCCGGCGGTACCGCTTGCCGATGGATCCCGTTTCATCGTATTCCACAGGGAAATACTTGCACAATTCCGCATGGATACTGCCG
>ODAI012305573.1_pt1 | contig 14285 bp, 17 predicted proteins | sample 1539321 | NCBI WGS metagenome assembly ODAI01 (sample SAMN02144231, study PRJEB22623) | gut metagenome | biome: sheep rumen | host: Ovis aries | place: New Zealand
GAATAACCGCAAGCGAATCCTCTGGGGTGTTCCGCTGGATAATGGAAGGCGCATCCCGCCTGATGGCTCAAGGGGGTGCGTTCTCCCCTTGCCCCACTATGGAAAGTGCGCTTACGCGCCTACAATCCCGCACATCCCTTTCGGGGGCGAAATACCCCGTCCGTGCGTGGATGGAAAGAAACGGCTACTCGCCTACCCCCTTATATGAAGGGCAGATGCCCGTGGTTGTGCCCCAGGGCGAGATAATGCGGGGCATCGGGGGAATTTCCCCCACATCCATATCCCGCGAACTCTCCGGCTACGGGGTTGCATCCCACCGCAACAAGGAAATCTTCTACCGACTATACGAAAAACCCAATGAATAGAATATGAAAACGAAGAACGGAAAAATCATCCTCGGTGCGAAGGACACCCGTCTTGGGAACTTTGTCCTGACCGACCAGCCCGAACACTACAAGATTGCGGACATAAGCGCAAGATTCTCGGTTCAAGTCCACAAGACCACCCTCACGGGGCGCATCATAACCCTCGCCCTCGGCGGGAAGATGAGCGAGAACTACCTTAACAACCTCTGCGTGACCCTTTACGAAGCCGCCCTCACCGCACACGATACGGAGAGTATGCAAGGGGTCATAGCCGCCTGCCGTGGCGCGATTGACCGCCATCCCGAACTCTACGGAAAGAGTGGAGATGGAGATGAAAAGGCTCTTGAAGAAGTAAGGGCGGTGCAGGAAGTAATCGAATCCGCAACCGATGAAAAAGGAAAGGATTGAGATAAACCATACGGAAGTCCGGCAATACGCCAAGACCGTGCAGAAGGGCGGAGTGCTCAAGCCCCGCTTCTGGGCGCAGCGCATCGCAAACCATATCATCCGCAATCTCCAGAACGACCTACGCGCCAAAGGACTTTCTATGGTGCAAGTGACCGAGATGCCCGACTGCGCGGAGTTCCGCGTGGTGATGAGCATAGAGTGTATGGTGATAGAGAAATCCCGCAAGGCGGGGCAACCCCGAAGGCTCTTTACCGATGATGAGGTACGCGCCATCCGCGAGAACCGGTGGTGGGGGCCGAAAGAGGTGAAGGGTCAGTTCGGGAAGGTCGTGCCCGTGGCGGTGCTGACCGGCATCCGCAATAGAAACTTTTATCCTGATGTTGAATAGGCCATGATTGGAGATAGAGTATGGGTGTTTCTGCCCGAAACCCAGAGGATAGCAAGGGCAACGATAATTGTGGAAAGTCGGGGCTTCCAATCCGTGATTGCCCGCCTTGACCATAACGGAGATGAAAGGGTTTTCTACAAGAATTGGTCTTGTTTCAAGACAAGGAAGGCTCTATGCGAACACTATTGTGAAATCTTTAGTGATAGCGAATAGCCTATGAGTTGCATCTGGGGTCTGCTCAAAGGTCAAAGGCATTGCGAACTCTGCGCGGTGATGTACTGCAACGACAGAGAACCCAAGACCATTGTCCGCACATCATATAGAACCCAACCAAAGAAACAACAAGATGAGGATACTGATTAACACCGAAACCCTGCTTGCCCTCGGCTTCTATTGGTCGAGGGATATATGGGTGCTGAAAGCCCAAACCCGCATTGGGTGGAAGCCGGATGGCACTCTCATCGTAGGCTACCACGAATGGCCGAAGAAAGTGACCGACCTTGCCGACCTTATTGCCATACTGCATACACTATAAAAAACTCCCCCTACCAACGGCAGAGGGAGCCAACCAAAAAATTTTGCTATTACGAAATACTGACAAAGCAAGGCATTATCGGCAAACGCAACAACGATGCAAATATAGCAAAACTTTTTCATAAAAACGGAAAAGGGGGCGCAATCTCTGCGGCCCCTTCCTTTGCTATGGAAAAGAAAAGAAAGTATCGTCACTCCGTAGGCGGGAAATGGTATTCTGCGTAACAAAGGCATTGGGGATGCAAAAAAATAAACGGCTCGTCTATCGGTATGGGATAGCCCACAAGCGAATCGCATTCGGGGCAATCGTAGTTGCTCCCCCTTCTGCGGATGTAGAATGCCGCACCCCGATTGGCGTACATCCTCTGCTCGGAAAGCATAAAGGCTTTCGTGATGATATAGACCGCAAGCACCTTCATAGCATTGGGGATGTTTCGCTGATAACCCCGCCCGAACCTGTATTCGTTGGGGTCTATCATCTTCGCCCTTATAGCATCCCTCCACATAGGCGAGGTCTGGGGTTCGTCAAGGTTGGATGCAATCTTTGCGAGGGCATCCGCCTGGCTCCAGCCGTTAGCGAAGGCAATCGTAAGCCACCCTTCAAGGAGTTTCTTGAGGTTGGATGAGTGCATATCAAACGCCCAGAGCATCCCTTCGTTCTCGTTCTCCACACTCTCCACTATATCCTCATAGTCCTCATACTCCCCGTCAAGAAGGGCGAGGGCATCCCGCACCCTCTGCCTTGCTATCTCCGCACCTTTGTCGGAAAGCCCCCGAAGGATTGCGTTCACCCTCTCGTCAAGGTCGGGGAAATCCTCAAAGCGGAACTCCCCCTCCACGAACTCCTTATATAGATACGCGAGTGCGAGTATGCGTGTGACCGCATCCAAGACCGCATCCCGCATAAGGGGTGCGATGCCCGTAAGGGTTGCTATGAAGTCCTCACGATCCATTACTCTGCGTTAGTGCGTGACCTTGCTATGACATTCGGGTCTGCGGTTGGCTGAACCCCAAGAAGGGCATCGTGTTCCTCTTGCAGAATGCGCTCGTTCTCGCTTGCCACTCCAAGACCCATATCGGTAGCCCTTTCGGTGGCGGTTCTGCGGGAAATCGCGCCTATGCCCTTGAGCTGGACGAGGGCGTTAATGTCATCGTTCTCGCTCATAAAGACAAACGGCTCTATCTCAAGTTCCACTCGGAAATCCGCATACTGCGCGGACTTCCCGACCTCTATGCTCCATCCGTAGGTGAAAAGGCGGGAAAGGCGTTGGAGTGCGGGATAGAAGTGGTCGGCATCATCCTGACCCTTGAGGTAGGAATCTGCGAACATCGTGCGAACCGCAAGGCCGGAGAGGTCTGCGCCACTCTTGATTTCGGGGGTTTCCACCACGAAACTACCCTTATACGCCATCTCCTTGAGCCATTTGAGCTGCGTATCCACACTACCCGAAGAATCTGCGGGTTCAAGGAAGGATGCCTTCGCATTGGGGTCGGAAGATTCAATGAGCGAGGGCGTTCCGTCAAAGTCGGTGGTGACTTTCATATCCGTTCCGAAGGCAAGGAGTATGCGGAGCGCATAGGCTCGGTTGTTCTCCGAAAGGTCGGAAAGGGTGGATTCTATCTTGTCTATGCAGTCCTGGCTCTGCGCCCAGAACGGCTCCCCGTAGCGGTCATACACTATCGGCACTTCCTTGAATCCGTGGGGTTTCGGCTTTGCGTCCATCACCCACGGGGATGCGCCAACGGACTTCTTCGCCTTTGCGGTAAGCCCCTTGAACCCCTTGAGGTCATAGCGGTAGCGCATATAGTTCTTGGCATCCCACACATCGAGGTACTGCACCATCTCCGTTCCGTCATCACTCCGCACGGAATACTTGCGCCCGAATAGTGCGAGTTCTCCCGAAACGGGGTCATAGTGGGGATAGAGAATGTCGCCCTTCTCATAGGAGAGTGCCCGCCAACCGAACTTGCCGTTGGAGATGTAGAGCGCGATAGCGGAATCACCCACCTTTCCGTCTGCGGAGATGAGGTTGGAAACGGACACCTCCATCCCTTTCTGCGCCCAACCCTCTACCCACGCAGCGAACTTCGCCTGCTGCTCTGCGCTTGCGTTGGCCGCGAGGATTCTCTTGCGAGTGCCCTTTCCCGTGAGTGCCACCGTGCGCTTGAGGTGGAAGATGGACTGCAAGGGGATGGATGTGCGGGAGAGGATTTTGGCGTGAACCGCACCCTCGGCATCCTTGTTGAACGGATTGGGGCGGTACTTGATGGAGTTAATCTTGTGTGCGGATACATTGTACTCGCGCAGGAACTCCGCCTGGGAAAGAATCTGGTACTTTACCACACCCTCGTTGTAGGGTGCGACACCGCTTGCGGCAGCGAGTTTTTCCATCCCGACAACCAAGTCCTCGGAAGGGAGCAACCGCTTGAACGGCTCTTTGACGAGTATGTCGGAAGGGGTGTAGTTGGAAAGGTCTGGTGTTTTCATCGTATGCTGTATGTCTTGTGTTTACTAAATTCGGAAACCTCGCACGAAGGCGTTGAACCCCGTGTGCTGCATCCCTTTGGGTTTTTCTTCGGAGATAAGCGAAACGAGGTAAAGGAGTGTTTCAAAGAAGTCAGGGGAACTGCCGCCCAGGATATTCTTCATCTCAACCTTGCCGATAATCTCTTTGGGGTTTTCCTCGGTTTTCCACTTCGCCACCATCCGTTCTATGAGAAGGTACTCACGAAGGGAGATGAAATCCCCGTGCCTTCGGAACTTGCGCCCAAGAAGGCTCGTTTCTATGGAAATCTTGCGCCTTTGGATAAGGTCTATGAGCATCCCCATACACTCGCTCTTGAGGTTGCGGTACTCCACCTTGTCGCGGGCTGCGGCTCGGTTGTCAAAGGGTCTTGCCCCTTGCAGTTGCTCGGAAGAACGCACGGCATTACCGATGCCGTTGGTATCAAAGGTAAAGTCCTCTATGGCGACTTCGTTCTTCCGCAGGAAGTCAAGGATGCGGGCTATGAGTGCTTCGGTGGAAAGCCCTGCCACGGCATCTATGTCAACGATATGGTATCCGTCTGCGGCTATAAGCACGGTGGCATCACCGCGTAGGGCAATATCCCCTGCGGCCACTCGCCTTCCCCTCTGCTGGGGTTCGTTTGCGAAAAATTCTTCCATATCGGAAATGGAAAGGAGCGAACCGCCCTCCTCCACATCGCGCCAGATGCCCCGAATATCGTTGACGGTGGACTTGCTACCGCCCGCAGATATGCGGTTCATATACTTGGGGTCGGCAATATGGAGAATCTTGTTCTCCGCGAAGTTGCCCTCAATAAAGGCGAGAGAGGTTATGTAGTTGCGATACTCTTTGTCTGGATCATCACAAAGGGATGCAATCTTGCGCCTTGCTGCGGGATTCTGGTACACTTCCTCCGGGGAGTTGCCCCAGGCAATCTCGGTCACATCTTCCCCATAACGGCAGAAGTAGCGGATTTTGCCACTCCTTTCGGGGATAACGGTGTCGGTTTCGGGGTCTATGTACCAATCAAGGAAGTGGCGCAACTTGTTGGACTTGCCTACGGGGTTGCAAGTGCAGATGAATCGTGCGGGCACACCCGTAGTGCTTCGGTTGGAGGGAATGAGGTCAAATATGACATTCATATTCTCCCTTGTGAACTCGGCAAGTTCCTCAATCAGTATATAGGGCATCTCCGCACCACGGAATCGGTCTTTGACTTGGCGTAGGTCTGCAAGGTGTTCCATCTTCATAGTAGCACCCGTGCCGCCATAGAACTTGATTTCAAACGAGGTGTCGGCAAAGGATGCGAACCCTCGGAAGATTTGTTTAGCCGACTTATATACGCCGCGTTTAACATCTGCCTCCAACCTACGGAAACCATACATATTCACATCTGGATTGAAGGAGTAGTCAAGCGCACCCATCAGCCCTATGCCCGTCTTTCCGCAACCGCGAACCCCGCCCTCAATGATAATGTCTGCCTCGCAAGTGAGGACTTCCTCTTGAAACCCCGCCTGGGGGATGAGATTGTAACTCCGTTTGCCTTTCTCCTTGAGTTTGAGGTTTTCAGCGCGTAGTTTCTCTATGTACTCATAGGAATACACTTCAAGCCCATATTGCAGGAAAACGGGGTCGAGATATTTCTTTTCTTCCTCCGAAGTCATAACTTGGAACAAATAAAATGAAATTTTGTGAACAAAAATGAACACCCTTTCACAATAATTCATTTTTTCATAAGTATATTTGCCTTGTGGAGAACGAGAATACCGATACCCAAAAGAGATTCTGCCGCTATTGCGGTAGCCGTTTGATGGTTGATGTTCTCTCTCTGCACGGTAGTATGGCTCTTGCCGTGAAATGCACCAAGTGCAAGCGGCAGAACATCATTACCGAAACCGAAAACGAATAGCGAACCTCTGCGTTCCATAGCGGCTATCAGCGTTCCACCGCGAACCACCAGCCCGAAGATGCGACCCTTTATGGGATTGCGCCTTCGGGTTTTTTGTATAACCCAAAACAAGTTCATTGAAAATGAAAGCAAAGATTTTGAACGCGCTTAAAACCAAGTACGCAAACCTGGGGTTGGGCGACAAGGCATTTGATGGGGTTGCCTCGTTCCTTGAAAAAACCATCACCAAAGAAGAAGAGATTGAGGGAGTAATCACCCGTGAGGACACCGCAACCCTTCTAAAGTCCATACAAGGCGAAACCGATTCTCTGCGTACCAAACACGCACAGGCGGTCAAAGACTTCGAGGACTACAAGAAGCTCCATCCCGACACCAAACCTGACAAGGACAAGGATAAGGACGAGGACGACCCCAACGAACCCGAATGGGCGAAGGAACTGCGAAAGCAGAACGAGGCCATCCTTGCGGCACAGGCCAAGCGCGAGAAGGATGAGAAGGATGCGACAACTCTCGCATCGGTCAAGTCCGCACTCGAAAAGGCCGGTTGCACCAATGCCGGAATACTCAATCTCACTTTGAAGGGATTTGCCCTGAAGGAGAACGAGAAAGAGGAAGATGCGGTGAAAAGGGTGACGGAGGAATACAATGCGAACATCAAGGCCACTTTCGGTGAAGGTGTTGTACCGCCCGCAGGCGGTGGCACACAGACACCCGATGCAAAGGCCGCAAGAGAAGCGCATAACGAATATCTCCGCAAGAGGGGGCTTCTGCCAAAAGAAGAAACTACCAACTAATCCCTAAAAATTATGCCCAGTTCTTTCAACGCATTTGGATCAAAGGGTCGTGAAATTGGCGGCCCCAATCCCGTTTGGCTCGGAGTTCCCACTCCCGTGCCCGTAGGCGGTACTTTGGCCTCGGCATACGCAGTTAAGGGTGCGCTCTACGGAGCAGGCTTCCCCGTCAAACTCGCATCAAAGGTCATCACCCCCTTCATCGGCTGGAAGGTTGTTTCCTTCACCGCAGCCGTTTCTCCCGCTACCGAAGATGTTATCGTGGTAGAACCCGCGAAACTCGGTAACGCAGTCATCGTTCCCGCAGCGGATGACCTCATCCAGAAGCTCGGCTCCACCTTCGCCGCCACCGGCAAGGCCGCAGTCGTGGCATCTTGCACCCTTCTCACATCTGGTGACAACGAGGGTTGCTATGAGGTGAAAGTCCTTCACTCCGCAACCGTTGACGACCTCACCGAAGGTGACATCATCACCCTCTCTGCCGCCACAACCGCAGGTTCGAGCAAGTCCATCAAGGTTATCCCTAACGGATACCTCTGGAACGATATTTACCTCGGCGAACTTGAGGACAACCTCGCCGCCACAGGCGCAGTCATCGAACACGCCCCCGATGGAATCCTCATCGACCTCACCCCTGCTGCCGATGTGAAGGCGCAGATGAAGGCCGCAGTTCCCGGCGTGTATCAGTTCACCAATGCTTAAACAATAAGGAGAAAAGATTATGAACGCATACGATATTACCTTCTATGACCTTCTCTCCCGTGCATTGGGTGAGAACACCAGTTCCGCGCTCCAGAGTTTCCTCGATGAAACTATGGCAAGGAAGTACAACGCCCTCCAGCTTGACGGATTCGAGTTCGATCCGTTCATGCAGGACGACTTCACTTTCGAGCAGATTGTTGCCGAACTCGGCATCAACGCAGCAGCGCAGTATTATGACCTCGATTCCCCGGCCATCCCCGACAAGGCAAGGTCGATAAAGGCTTATACGGGCAAGATTCCCCGTATGAAGAAGGTCGAATACTTCAACGAGGACAAACTCCGCAAGATGCTCATCGTGGAGAATCGCAAGGATGTTTCCGCAGACCGCATCGCAGAGATTGCCTATGAGCAGCTCTTCATCACCGTTGACAACCTCGTTGGCGGCCACACCAATGCCCTGACTTTCCAGAGGCATCAGGCCATCTCAAAGGGCGAGTTCGCCATCAACAGCACCAACAACCCCAATGGTATCGCTGGTGTCAAGGTTGACTACCATGTTCCCGCAGCCAACAAGACCACCCTCCAGGGTACTGCCCGTTGGTGGACTGATTCCGGCCGCACCCAGGAAGGTGGCAATGCCGACCCCGTTGCAGACTTGAGGGATGTTGTGGAGAAGGCTCGCAAGGCCGGTGTCCGTGGACACTTCGAGGTAGAACTTGACTACTTCAAGGAAGTCCTCGGCCACAGCAAGGTCGTTGCCGCCCTCGGTGTCGCAGTTCTGCCCACCGCAGCCGCAGAAACCCAGGCCGCATACGCAGGCGTGATGGGATATGAGCGCAAGAAAGAGGTTCTTGAAACCATCATCGGTGCGCCCATCAAGACCATCGACAGCATCGTGGCCATCCAGAAGGTCGATGCCTCCACCAAGAGCATCATCAGTTCCAACACCCGCGCATTCGAGCAGAATGTGTTTGTGTTCGTTCCTGACGGAACAATCGGTATCGTAAAGACCGTGCGCCCCATCGCAATAGATGGCGGTGTCTATGGTCAGTTCTACGATGGCCGCCTGCTCCTGACCATCGGTGCAGACTATGTGAAGAAGTGCCAGAGTTACAACACGGAGATGACCTCGCTGGCCCTCCCTACCGCAGTTAACTACTTCTGGTATCTGTTCCCCAACGCCTAACCGCGTGATTGCGTGAATCCCCTAAACGAGAGTGAAGATGGCTATAAGAACCATAAAGGAATGGCTGAAAGCGAAGGTTGCCGAATTTGATTTGAGCGACCTTACAATAGAATCCATACTGATTGACAACGGAGTGGCGTGTGACACCCTCCTTCTTGACGCAAGCGAGAAGCAGAAAGACCTCACACTCGCGGATGTTTATATGGCTCTCGCCACTTCACCCTCGAAGTCGGGGAGCATCTACGATGCGGATGGCGGCTGGCAGAAAGGTCGCGCAACCAAGAATGTGGTTGACCGCGAATGGTTCCGCAAGGAAGCCAACCGCCTCTACCTCAAGTGGAACTCTCCAAAGGCTACCACCTACGGAGAGATTGTGCTGAAAAAACTCTACCGCTAATGTCCTACAATCCCAGATGGCCGCACACCTTAAAGGCATTCAAGCCCGCCCTTGACGAGTGGGGGATGCCCGTGACGGACGAGGATGGCAACCCCGTTCTTTCGGAGCTGACATTCGAGAGGGTGATAATGGATGATGATGACAACCCCGTCTTTGATGATGAGGTGATGCAGACGCAGTCCGTTACCGAACTCCCCTGGGGATACCGCACCTCTACGGGCGGTATCAAGGATAGCGGAGAGGTGTTCAAGGCAGACTTCAAGTTGTCCTGCCCCCTGATTCTCAATGCGATTGCAGAGGGAACGAAACTCGCCCTCACGGACTACACCCACACCTTTGAGGGAATAGTCAAGAAGGTAACGAGTTACAACTGGGGCACGAACATCTGGATAGATTGTCCGGGGAACAATGTCGTACCTTCAGCGCAATAATGCCACTATCCAAAAGGCTTTCGCCCGACTTGCCAAGAGCGAGGAAACCATAGTCCGTAACGGAATTGTGGCACTTGCCGAAGCGGGGTTGGCGTACCTCATAGAATCTCACGATTCTTTCGGGGATATGCGCCACACAAGCGAAACCGACACCCTCGCCTACGCGGTAGCGCACGATGGGGTTGTTTTCAAGGGCGAATACCTTAACGGAGGGGATGCGGATATGCCGGGCAATGCCCTACAAACCGCAACGCAGACGCTTTCGGGCACAAAGGGATGGTGCGCCATCATCCTTTCGGATATGAAGGGCTGGTATCGGGTAGATTGGGAAATGCACTTTCTCCACTACTCCATAGCGCAGATAAAGCAGAATTTCCATTCGTTCTTCAAGAGAATCAAATGACAGACAAGTACAACATAACCGAAATAGAATCCGCTATCGTAGCGGTGTTGCGAGAGGGTGGAGTGAGTGCCAATGTGTTCACCAACCGCCCCCGCAGCAGCACCAAGCCCCTTGCCGATTTCGTGGTGGCTCACATCACGGGCGGCGTGGTGGACAGGTGCGCGGTTGGTGAGTGTGTCGTTTCCTTCTCCCTCTTTGCCCAAGACATAGAGAACATAAAGAACTCCAAGAAACTCTCCGTTCTGCAAGACCGCCTTTTCTCCGCACTCCCCTATGAGTTCGGGAAGGTGGTGTTCAAGCCTTTCTCCAAACGGATCGTTGGTGACACCCCCGATGGTGCGGGGTATCACGCAAGGGTTATAACTATTCAAGCATTCATCAAAAACGCAGAATAACTATGGCAGCAACTCTTACCCAAGCAATGCTTACCGACCTCAACACCGGCAATGCCGTGTTGAAGCTCCTTCCCTACACCCCCGGTACGGGTGTCAACCTCGCAGTAAGCGGTGGCATCGACTTTTCGGATGCGGATGAAATCTTCACCCTTGAGGATTCCTTCCAGATTACGAAGGATGCCCCTTCTTTCAATGCCATCCGCATTGACCAGAAGCACCGCAAGATTGAATCGAGTGTCACCCAGGGCGACAACTACACTATGGTTGGCAACATCCCTTCCATAGCCACCGCCCTGCTCGACTTCGCATTCGAGCCTGTGACCGAGGCCGTGACCGTCAAGGATGGTAGCGACACCTACACCGCCACCGCAGCCCACAAGTTCGGCAGCAAGGAAGCAGAGTACACCGTTCTCGCCCGTTCCCAGAGTGGCAACACCGCAATCGTTTTCGCCCGCGTGAAGTTCGTGTTCAGCGAACCCCAGCACGAAAACAACACCACCCCGACCTATGTGTCGTTCAATGCGGTGATGCTCCCCAACGAGAGCGCAACCGGCGACTTCGTGGCACTTCCCACCCACACCACCGCATAAGCGAGGGTCGTAGGACAATCGTCAGGGGATGGGAGTTTTCCCCATCCCCTTTTTTAATTGAGAGAGTATGAACCAACCCAAACTATACTCCCGTGTCGCACTCGCGCAGATAGAAGCCAACAAGCCGGACTATGTGAGCATCCCCGGTAGGCGTGGGCGCATCAAGATTGGATTTCTGCACGACTACACTATCCAGAAGATAACCGAACTCCTGCTCAAGCGGGAGGAACTTGAGGAAAGCGCAAAGGAAGGCGATGCGAATGATGTGATGCGCTCTGCGGTAAAGCACCCCTATTTCTCCATCAAGATGGCGGCTCTTGCCGTGCTTAACTCCCCCTTCAAGATAGCCCTTTTCTATCCGCTAAAGTGGCGGTGGTGGGCGTTTGTTCGGAGATTCAACGAAGTGCAGATGGCATCGGTGACGATGGCAATTCAAAAAAAAAATAACATCGTACTCGGTGATGTACTATCACACTATCGAGTGCTGGAAGGGTATGAGGACGGATATGATGAGGATGACAAAGGGCGAAGTAGAGCAATCCCTTCGAGAACACACACGGGAATGATGGCATCCTTCGTTAAGGAGTTTCCTTGCTATGGAGATACCCGATGGATTCCGTTTGTAGGAAGGATAGTGAACTATACCGCAAGATGCGTACTGACCATCCAGCAAGTCCAACTGATGCAGTCCGACCTGCCACATACTCTCCTTAACCATAAGAAAGATACGGGCAAGGGTGCGCCCGGAACTGCACCCAGAGTTCGTGCGGATGACCCCGCATTTGAGTTGCAGCAGAAGGCGGTGGAGAAAGCCCTTGCAAGGCGCAGGGCGAAAGCGGAAGGGCGCGAACCTTATACGGTTGATGAACTTTTTAGAAAGCAATAGCATATATGGCTAACGGATCAATAGACAATCTTAATTTCAAGATATTGCTTGATGATTCGGAGTTCAAGGCAAAGGTAAACTCCAGTATCAGCGAGGCAAAGAGGTTGAACGCAGCTCTCACAAGCGCATTCAATATCAAATCTTCCAATGCTAACCTTGCCACCGCCAACGGGGAACTTGAAAAGGTGTCCGTAAAGGCGCAGAAGGCAAGCAAGAGCGCAAGTAGCCTTTCCCGCGCTTGGCTCGGCTTTACCGCAGTATTCTGGAGTGTCGTTTCCGTTGTCCGCATCTTCACGCGGGCAATAGGCTCGGCCATCAGGAATATAAGCAACTTCCAGCAAGCCAACGCCAACCTTGCCACCATTATGCAAGTGAGCCGAAAGGAGATTGAGGTGCTGACAAACGATGCCCTTATGCTTGGGCGCACAACGGAGTGGACTGCATCGCAAGTGACCGAACTCCAGACCGCCCTCGCCAAACTCGGCTACACCATCCCGCAAATCCGCAATATGCAGGAGAGTGTTCTCCAGTTCGCCACATCGGTTGGTGCGAAACTCCCCGAAGCGGCTGAACTTGCGGGCGCATCACTCCGTATGTTCGGTATGCATTCTTCGGAGATGCAGAAGGCTCTGGAGATACTGACCGCATCCACGAACAAGACCGCCCTTGACTTTGAGAAGCTGAAAATCTCTCTCCCCTATGTGGGTTCGGTTGCTCACTCCATCGGCTTTGACATTGCCGAAACCGCATCCTTGCTCGGTGTTCTCGCCAACTCTGGGTTGAACGCATCGCGTGTGGGTACGGGATTGCGCCAAATCCTCATAGAACTCTCCAAGACCAACGGAAAACTCCAGACCGCTATGGGCGGGAACATCAAGACCTTTGATGATTTCGTGAATGGTCTGCAACACCTTCGTGACAGGGGCTTTGAAGCGGGCGAGGCGGCTAAACTCGTTTCCACCCGCGCGAGTAATGCGCTCCTTATCCTCGCCAATGGTGTGGAGGATATACGAAGGCTCAATGGCGAGGTACGCAACACCGATGGATTGCTGAAAAACATCCAGAGGGATAGGCTTGACACCTTGCACGGAGCAACACTCCTACTCAAGTCCGCTTGGGAAGGACTTATCCAGACCTTCCGCGATTCGGCTGGGCCTATGAAGGATGTTGTGGATGGCCTCACAAGCATTGTCCGTGCCCTTTCCCTTGCATCATCCCGTGCCAACCGCGTAGCACAAGGCACGAAGGATGTGATGGGTAGCGATGAGCTTACAAAGCGGTTCAAAACCCAATTTGAGGACTTGCTGAAAAACGGAACACCCGTAGAGGAAGCGGCCAAGATAGTCCAGGATTCAATGCAGAAGTGGTTGAATGGGGCGTTTGGCGACCTTGCGGATGCACAGCATAAGGGGTATAGCGAAAGCGGCTGGAATCGGGCGTTGTATGGCAACCCCATAACGCACTTCTTCGTGTCAAGGAAAATGGATCGTGGCCGTGCCGCCAACGAACAAGTGGAAGCGGTGGAGAATGCGATGGATGCCGTTACCGCATATATGGCCAACCGCGCAAAGGAAGAAGCCGATATTGCCGCCAATAACTACCTTGAGGAATGGAAACTAATATTTGATACGAAGGGCGAGAAAGCCGCCCGTGCCGCTATGAATGCCGTGACGGGATATGAGAACATCAAGTCGCGGATGGAGGCTTATATGGCAGAAGGCGGTGGTGAGGGCGCAAGTGAAAGGTCAAAGGCAGAAAGGGATGCGGCTGCGAGGGCGGCAGAGGCGGCAAGGAGAAAGCAGATTCGGGATTTAGAAAGCCAGATAGGACTTCTCCGCACTTTCAAGCAAGCCTACGATGACCTTGCGAAAGCGGGGATGAGTGGTGGCGAGGCAGAGAAGTTCCTTCTCAACATCTTCCCCGACTTTGCGGACATTATAAAGACTGCGGACTTTGACAAGGCCATAACGGAGCAACTTGAAAAACTCAAGACCCTTGACCCCGAAGCATACAAGAGCCTTGCCCTTTCCCTCGGCAACGAAGGTCTTGCGAAGGCTCTCAAGGAACTTGCGGAAGCGGGCAAGGAGAACAAGACCGTAGAACCCCTCTCGCAGTCGCAGATAGACAAACTTGCCGCCGTAGTCTTTAAGGACAAGACCTCACACCTCTCGATGAAGGGGTATAAGAACAAGTCGGTATTCAGCATAGCGGACATAATAAAGGAACTCAAAGACCTTGAACTGACCGCAAAAGACTTGGATGCCGACACCCTTGAGAAGATAAAGAACGGACAGCTCACCCTTGAGGGCTTGCAAAAGACCTTTGAGAAGATGCGGAAGGAAAAGACCGCAGAGGCGGCTGGCGCACTCGCCCAGCACTTCAAGATTCTCGCA
>ODAI011778456.1_pt1 | contig 14284 bp, 15 predicted proteins | sample 1539321 | NCBI WGS metagenome assembly ODAI01 (sample SAMN02144231, study PRJEB22623) | gut metagenome | biome: sheep rumen | host: Ovis aries | place: New Zealand
CGCTCTTTTCGGGATGGAACTGGGTAGCAAACACATTATCCTTCTCGACCGCAATATCGAGCTTTGCGCCATACTCCGTATACGCGCTCACAATGCTCTCATCCTCCGGCACAATATAATACGAATGAACAAAATATACATACGGCTCATCACCGATGTTTTTAAGTATTTTACTGTCCTTTGTAACGGTAATGCTGTTCCAGCCCATATGCGGAATTTTAAGCCCCGTATCGGGTATTTTTACAGACTTACCCTTGAAAACACCTAAACCTTTTACGTTCGGTGTTTCCTCGCTTTCCTCAAACAGCATTTGAAGCCCCAGACATATTCCCAAAAACGGATTTCCGTCCGAAATAACCTCTTTAACTGTTTCCGAAAGACCGCTCTCCCGAAGACACTTCATCGCGTCACCAAACGCGCCCACGCCGGGCAAAATCACCTTATCTGCATTTTTTATCTCGTCCGCATTACCTGTTATAACGCAATCCGCGCCGAGAAAATCAAGCGCGTTTTTAACGCTGTGCAGATTGCCCGCGCCGTAATCAATTATCGCTATCATTGTTCCACCTCGTCCGGGAAAATCAGTTCCTGCGCGTAGGGGAGCGAACGCGCCCAGTCTATAAACGCCTTTGACCATTCGCTGAGTTTATGGAAACGCCGCTGTCCCTTAGAGCACATAGCCAAAAGGTTTTCATACGACATTGTGACAGTGCGCGTCTGGTTCCACGAGGACGGCAGCCAGCGGATAAGCTCTTTCCAGTATTCCTTGTCTTTTGTTTCGAGGTACTTAACGCGCATACTCTCCAAAAACTCAATATGCTTGTCTATCATATCGCCCAACTTTACACCGTCATAGTCAAGGTCGGGGTTGTAGTCGTCAATTTCAAAGCACTCACGCGTAATCGGTGTTGACGCGAGCTTGTGCATAGTCGAGGTCGAATTTGCGACCGTGCCTACCTTGTACGTGTCAAACTCTTTCCACCAGTATAAGGGGCCCGTAATATCCACCGAAACAAAAATCTGACGCATAAACTTACGATGTTCATTACCCGACTTTATGAGACGGCTCGCAAGGTCAAGGTCATTCGGTCCAACGGTTATCTGACCGTTTTCCTCAACAGTATCATTCTTCCTCCAGCTTTCAAGCGGGTTTCTCATACCGTGCATCGCGCGCGCAAAGCCGTAAACCTCTGTATTTTCAAACTTCATTATACCTTACCTTCCTTTTTCATCTCCAAGTATTCATCAAATGTACACATACGGTCTATTATTGTGCCGTCATCCTTAATGTCAATAATTCTGTTCGCAACGGTGTTCACAAACTCGTGGTCGTGCGACGCGAAAATAACGTTACCCTTGAACGCCACAAGACCGTTGTTGACCGCCGTAATAGACTCCAAATCAAGGTGATTTGTCGGCTGGTCAAGTATCAGCACATTTGAGCCGTATAGCATCATGCGCGAGAGCATACACCTTACCTTCTCCCCGCCGGACAGTACATTCACCTGCTTGAACACATCATCGCCTGAGAACAGCATACGTCCCAAAAATCCGCGTATATACGACTCGTTCTGCGTTTCAAAGCCCTCCGCGCTGTATTGACGAAGCCAGTCAACAAGGTTTAACGTGCAGCCGTCAAAATACTTTGAATTGTCCTTTGGGAAGTAACTCTGCGAGGTGCTGACGCCCCACTTAACCGTGCCGCTGTCAGCTTCTTCTTCACCTGCTAAAATTTGAAGCAATGCAGTAATGGCAAGTTCATTTTCGCCGATTATCGCAATCTTATCATCGTGGTTCATCGTAAACGAAACATTATCAAGCAGCTTCTCGCCGTTTATGGTCTTTGAAACGCTGTCAACCGTAAGTAAATCCTTTCCGGCTTCTCTGTCCATTTCAAAGCCGACAAACGGATACCGTCTTGATGAAGCCGGCAGCTCCTCAACCGTCAGCTTGTCGAGCATTTTCTTACGGCTCGTAGCCTGCTTCGACTTTGACTTATTCGCCGAGAAACGCTGAATGAAGGTCTGTAATTCCTTGATTTTTTCTTCAGCCTTCTTGTTCTGCTGCTTGATTAAAGCCTGTATCATCTGGCTTGATTCGTACCAGAACTCGTAGTTGCCGACATACATCTTGACCTTTGAATAGTCTATGTCAACAATATGCGTGCAGACAACGTTCAAGAAATATCTGTCATGCGAAACGACAATAACCGTACCTTCAAAGTCCAGTAAAAAGTCCTCAAGCCATTCAATCGCCTGCAAATCAAGACCGTTCGTAGGCTCGTCCAGTAAAATTATATCAGGGTTGCCAAACAACGCCTGCGCCAAAAGCACCTTTACCTTGTCGTTACCGTCAAGGTCGGACATATTCTGGTACATAACGCTTTCCTCTAAGCCAAGACCCTGCAAAAGCTTTGAAACGTTCGACTCAGCCTCCCAGCCGTCCATCTCTGCAAATTCGGCTTCAAGATCAGCGGCTCTTAAACCGTCCTCGTCGGAAAAGTCCTCCTTCATATACAGCGCGTCCTTTTCCTTCATTATGTCATACAATTTTTTGTTGCCCATAATAACAGTGTCAAGAACAGTGTACTCGTCAAAAGCAAAGTGATCCTGCTTTAAAACGGACATACGGCAGTTCGGGTCAATAGAAACCTCGCCCGTTGTCGAGTCAAGCTCGCCCGAAAGAATTTTCAAAAAGGTTGATTTACCGGCGCCGTTTGCGCCTATAACGCCGTAGCAGTTGCCGGGTGTAAATTTTAAGTTAACGTCTGAAAACAGATTTTGTCCGCTGAAGTTCAGACTTACATTAGTTACCGTAATCATTTAAATTCTCCCATAAATATTGATTTTACCAATAAATTATACTATAATAATAACATAATTGCAAGAAAAAACCATTAAATAAGGGAAGAATATGCAAAGTACAAGATTTTTAAAAACCGGAATAACCACCGGCACCTGCGCCGCTGCGGCGGCAAAGGCGGCAACACAAGCGTTGTTAGATGATGACGTTGTGATAACAACAAGAGTTACGCTGCCGTCGGGTGAGGCGGTTTCTGTCGATATTGAGGACACTAAAATTGAAAACGACACAGTCACCTGCACCGTAAAAAAATACAGCGGTGACGATCCCGATATAACCGACGGCATTATGATTTACGCCACAGTCCGCAAAACGGACAGCGGCATAAAAATTGACGGCGGCGTTGGTATAGGCCGCGTAACGCGTGAAGGCCTTGACCAGCCGGTGGGCGCGGCGGCGATAAACAGCGTTCCGCGTCAGATGATACGAAACGCCGTTACCGAAATATGCGGCGATTATGACGGCGGTATTGAGGTCATAATTTCCGCGCCGGAGGGCGTGGAAATCGCGAAAAAAACCTTCAATCCGCGCCTTGGTATTGAGGACGGAATTTCAATCCTCGGCACAAGCGGAATTGTCGAGCCAATGAGCGAAAAGGCGCTTCTTGACACAATCTTTTTAGAGCTTAAAACACGCCGCAAGGAGGGCGACACAACCGCAGTTCTTGTACCGGGAAATTACGGTGAGGAGTTCGCGCAAAAACAATACGGAATAACAAAAACAGTTACGTGCTCAAACTACATTGGTGACGCGATTGATTACGCGACAGACCTCGGCTTTACAAAAATTCTTATAATCTCGCATATGGGAAAGCTCGTAAAGCTGGGCAGTGGCATAATGAACACACACTCAAAATACGCTGACGGACGAATGGAAACACTTGCGCTTTGCGCCGCGCTTGCCGGTTTGGGGGACATTCAAAAAATCCTTGACTGCGTTACCACAGACGAGGCGTATGAATATATCAGGGACACAAAAACAATTGACATACTTATGACGCGGATTGACAGCTATTTAAAAAAACGCACCGGCACGCAAATCGGCGCGGTGATGTTTTCAAATAAGTACGGCGTATTAGGAAAGACGCAGGACGCGGATAAAATTATGGGAGAAATATAGATGGTACATTTTGTAGGCGCGGGAAGCGGCGCGGCGGATTTAATAACGGTGAGGGGCAAAACGCTTCTCGAAAATGCCGACATAATAATTTACGCCGGCTCACTCGTAAACCCCGACCTTTTGAAATACGCAAAAGGGGACACTAAAATATACAACAGCGCGACGATGACACTTGATGAAGTTGTAGACATTATGAAGCAAGGGGACACTAAAACTATTGTCAGACTTCACACCGGCGACCCTTCAATCTACGGCGCAATACGTGAGCAGATGGACGCGCTTGACAGGCTTGGTATTGAGTACGATATATGTCCCGGAGTATCGTCCTTTTGCGGCGCGGCTGCTGCGCTCAAAGCGGAGTACACGCTTCCTCAGGTGTCGCAGACGGTCATAATAACGCGTATGGAGGGCAGAACACCCGTTCCGGAAAAAGAAAAAATACGCCTTTTAGCGGTGCACAATGCGACAATGGTAATTTTTCTTTCAGCCGGCAAAACAAAGGAGTTATCCGAAGAACTCATAAAAGGCGGCTATGCTCCCGACACACCGGCTGCGATTATTTACAAGGCAACGTGGCCTGACGAAAAAATAATGCGCTGCACAGTGGGGACACTAAACGTTACAGCAAAAGAAAATAACATCACCAAAACCGCGCTTATAACCGTAGGAAATTTCCTTGGGAATGATTATGCCCTGTCAAAGCTGTACGACAAGCACTTCACAACCGGGTACCGAAAGGGTGTGATAGAATGAAAATAATAGCGATAGCCTTTACAAAAAACGGCGGCAGGATTGCAAAGCTGATATGCGATAGATTTGAAGCTGACGGCTATATAATTTCCACCCCCCCGACGGACGGGCTTAATTCCTTTTCGAGCCTGCACTCAATCACAAAAACGGCGTGGGAAAGCTATGACGCATTGGTGTTTATAGGCGCGGCAGGTATTGCGGTTCGCGCAATCGCGCCGTATGTGGACAACAAGGCAGAGGACAGAGCCGTGGTTGTGGTCGATGAAAAGGGAGATTTTGCAATACCGATTTTGTCAGGACACATAGGCGGCGCAAACGCCCTTGCAAAACAAATCGCAACAGCCACAGACGGTACGGCGGTAATCACAACCGCCACAGATATAAACAACAAATTTTCCGTTGATACCTTTGCGGTTAAAAACAACCTGCATATTGGGGATATTAAACTGATAAAAGAAATATCCTCGCGAGTGATTGACGGTGAAAAAATAGGACTGTATTCCGATTGCGAGCTGAAAAACATACCCGATATTTTCACCGATAATGCAGAGGTCGGAATTTGCATAAGCCACGAAAATAAAAAGCCGTTTTCCGTAACGCTGAATTTAATTCCGAAAAATCTTGTGCTCGGTATCGGCTGCAAGCGAAATTGTGAAACGGTTGAAGAAAGCATACTTGAATTTTTGCGTACAAACAACGTTGACATACATTCGCTGAAAGCCGTAAGCACGATTGATATTAAAAAGGATGAAAAAGGCATTGCCGTATTTTGCAAAAAATACTCACTGCCGCTTCTGACCTTTACGACCGACGAACTTAGGGACACTAAAGGTGAATTTACTTCGTCGGAATTTGTAGAAAAAACGGTCGGTGTTGACAATGTTTGCGAGCGCGCCGTTTGCGCGGCAGGTGCAGAACTCATATACAAAAAAACACCGCATAGCGGAACGGCTATTGCCGCAGGGACACTAAAAATTGATATAGATTTTGAGGAATTTTAAAATGAAATTATACGTTGTCGGAATAGGTTCGGGAAATGAAAACGGACTTACATATGAAGCGCGGAGAACCTTAGAGGAAGCCGATATAATAGTCGGTTATACAGTTTACGCCGATTTGGTCAAGGCATTTTTGCCCGATAAGGAGTATTTTACATCGGGTATGAAGCAGGAAAGGGAACGCTGCAAAAAAGCTGTGGAGCTTGCGGCAGCAGGCGCAAATGTCGCAGTGGTGTGCAGCGGTGACAGCGGCGTGTACGGTATGGCTTCGCTTCTGCACGAGCTTGCGGCAGATTATGCCGATTTAGAGGTATGCGCCGTTGCCGGTGTTACTGCCGCGCTTTCGGGCGGTGCGCTTGTCGGTGCACCGCTTGGACACGACTTTGCGGTAATTAGCCTTAGCGACCTGTTAACGCCTTGGGAGAAAATAGAAAAGCGGCTTGAAGCGGCGGCGGAGGCCGATTTTGCGATTTGCCTTTACAATCCGTCAAGCAAAAAGCGCGCCGGTTATCTCAGAAAAGCTTGTGAGATTGTTTTGAAGCACAGGAACGCTAAAACCGTGTGTGCCGCGGCAAAAAACATAGGGCGTGACGGCGAGGAATACAGTATAATGACGCTCGGCGAGCTTGCAGATTACAAGGCGGATATGTTTACCACAGTTTTTATCGGCAACTCACAGACGAAAAAAATTAAGGGCAAAATGGTAACACCCAGAGGATATAAAAATGTATGATGTAATTCTGTTTGGCGGCACGGACGAGGGACACAAAATTGCCGACTTTTTGCGCGAAAAAAGCATAAGCCATATTGTATGCGTTGCAACCGAATACGGCGCGGAAATGATTGGTAATAAAAATGTTCGCGTGGGAAGAATGGACGCGGAGGAAATGCAAAATTTCTTTAACGAACATAATCCGAAGATTGTTGTTGACGCGACCCACCCATACGCCGATAAGGTCACGGAGAATATAAAAAGCGCGTCTGTCTGCCGTTATATCCGCGTGACGCGCGAGGATGACAAAACTGATTTTGGTATTAGCTTTGACAACATAAAATCCGCGGTTGAGTTCCTGAAAACAACCGAAGAAGAAATTTTAATTACGACAGGCTCAAAGGAAATTTCCGCGTTTAGTGATTTGTCGAAAAGAGCCTACGCGCGGGTTCTGCCAACGGAGGAGTCAGTCAAACTTTGCCTTGACGCGGGCTTTAAATCGGAGCGAATTATAAGTGCGAAACCGCCGTTTTCAAAGGAAGAAAACGTAGCAATCATAAGAGAAAAAAATATAAAATACCTCGTCACAAAGCGCACGGGAAAAAGCGGCGGCTTTATGGAAAAGGTCGAGGCTGCAAGGGAAAACGGCGCGGAGTGTATAATAATAAACCGTCCGACAGAAGAAACGGGACTGACGGTAGAAGAAACACAAAGGGAGATTTTAAAACTGATATGAGTATTTCGATAGTTGGCATTGGCATTGGGGACACTAAATATCTTACACAAGCGGCGCGGGATAAGATAGATAATGCTGATATAATAATCGGAGCAAAAAGAGTGACCGAGCCTTTTTCTGATGGAAAAAAGGTTTATTTTGAATACGAAGCAAAAAAAATTGCCGATATTTTGAGAGACGCTGAATATGAAAATGCGGCGGTGCTTTTTTCCGGTGACGCGTCCTTTTACAGCGGCGCGAAAAGGCTTGTGGAAATATTCCCCGAAGCCGAGGTTTCCCCGGGAATAAGCAGCGTTTCATACTTCTGCTCGAAAATCAGACAGAGCTATGATGATATGAATATCATAAGCCTTCACGGAAGAAAATGCAATATCATCAGCGAGGTTCGCAGAAATAAAAAGACGTTTGCTCTGCTTGGTGAAAATCCGTGCAAAAAATTGTGTGAGTACGGCTTGGGGACAGTAAAAGTATGGATTGGTGAAAACCTTTCCTATGAAAATGAAACAGTACGCGCAGGAACAGCGGAAGATTTTTGCGACACGCAATTATCGCCGCTAAGCGTGATGGTAATTGAAAACGAAAACGCCGACTGCCGTATGCGTATTGGAATTGACGACAGCGAATTTGTGCAGGGCGGCGCGCCTATGACAAAGTCCTCAGTTCGCGCGGTCACAATATCAAAATTGGAAATAAAACCCGACGACATCTGTTACGATATAGGCGCAGGAACCGGCAGCGTATCTGTTGAAATGGCGCTTGCGGCATACAAAGGAACGGTGTACGCGATTGAGAAAAAAGATGATGCGTCAGACTTAATAAAGCAAAACGCGGTTAAATTTCAAACCGATAATATAGAGGTAACAGAGGGCAGCGCGCCCGATGTTTTATGCGGTTTACCAAAACCGGACAAGGTGTTTATAGGCGGCTCGTCGGGGACACTAAAACAGATAATAGAAAAGTGCGGTTGTGACCATATTGTTGTAAACGCAATAACGCTTGAAACACTTGAGGGGACATTAAAAGCATTTGAAGAACTTGGCTATGATTATGAGATTATACAAATAAGCGCAGCGTATGCCAAAAAGGTTGCCACGTACAATATGATGACAGCTCAAAATCCGGTGTTTGTTATTGTAGGCAAAAGGGGGACGCAAAAGTGAAGCGCATAATGATAGCCGGCACACACAGCGGATGCGGCAAAACAACCGTAACCTGCGCTGTTTTGCAGGCTTTAAAAAACAGAAGTCAAAACATTTCCTCCTTCAAATGCGGCCCCGATTACATAGACCCGATGTTCCACAAAACCGTAATTGGCGCGTATGCGTATAATCTTGACAGCTTTTTAATGACGGATGAAACGATTAAATATCTGCTTCAAAAAAACAGCCGTGACATAAACATAATTGAGGGCGTTATGGGTTTTTATGACGGTCTTGGTTTCACGGAAAGAGGCAGCACGTATGAGCTTTCCGAGATAACCGAAACACCTGTAATACTTGTTGTTGACTGCCGGGGAAAAAGCCTTTCGGCAATAGCTGAGATAAAGGGGTTTAAGGAGTTTAAAAGTAACAAAATCACCGGCGTGATTTTTAACAATCTGCCCGAAAAACTTTACCCGGATATGGCGCGTGAATGTGAAAAAACAGGCTTAGAGCCGCTTGGATTTATGCCGACGGTAAAGGGCGCGGAAATAGGCAGCCGTCATCTTGGGCTAGTGACAGCGGAGGAAATCGGGGACATAAAAGAGAAAATAAATCTGCTTGCGAAACAGGCTGAGCAGACGATAGACATAAACCGGATACTTGAGCTTGCTGAATGTGGGGACACTAAAACAGAAATTTCGCGTGCAGACAAAATAGCCGATGTTAAAATCGCCGTTGCGCGTGACAGGGCATTTTGCTTTTACTATGAGGACAATCTGAACCTGCTGCGTGAGCTTGGCGCGGAAATTGCATATTTTAGTCCGTTAGACAATGATGCCGTTCCCAAATGTGACGGGCTTATTTTAGGCGGAGGTTATCCCGAATTATATGCGAAGATTTTAGAGAAAAACACTGTTACACTGCAATCGGTTAAGGCAACAATTGAAAGCGGTATACCGACCATCGCCGAATGCGGCGGTTTTATGTACCTGCACGAAACAATGGAGGACGCGGACGGAAAGCCGCATAAAATGGCGGATGTTATAAAGGGCGCGTGCAGGAGAACAGACCGTCTGCAGCGGTTTGGATATATGGAAATGACCGCGCAAAAAAACAACATACTCTGCAACAAGGGTCACAAAATTTGCGCGCGAGAGTTCCATTATTTTGACAGCACAAGCTGCGGCAGCGGCTTTATTGCCGAAAAAAAGGACAGACAGTGGAATTGTATTCATACGGAAAACAACCTTTTCGCAGGCTTTCCGCATCTGCATTTTTACGCGGATATAAGCCTTGCGGAAAATTTTATAAGAAATTGTGGGAAATACAGATGTACAACTCAAAAAAAATAAACAAAGCGGTGTACAAAGCCGCAAAGGAAAAATGGAAAACAATCGCAAAGCCTTTGGGAAGCCTCGGCATATTTGAGGAAGCGGTCGCGCGAATTGCCGCCATACAGGGGACACTAAACATAGATGTTTCAAAACGGTGCGTTCTTGTGATGTGCGCCGACAACGGCGTGGTGGCGGAGGGCGTAACGCAGACAGACAGTTCTGTAACCGCAACCGTTGCAGAAAACATAGCGCGCGGACAAGCCACCGTATGCATTGCGGCAAAAACAGCAAACGCAGATGTAATACCGGTCGATGTCGGCGTGGCGCGTGATACCATAGGGACACTAAACCGAAAAATAGCATATGGCACAAAAAATTTGGCGCGCGAAAAAGCGATGACGCGAGAGGAAACCGAAAAAGCCATCCAAACAGGCATAGACCTTGTACGGGAATTTTCAGAAAAGGGTTATAAAATAATTATAACCGGCGAGATGGGCATAGGCAACACCACCACCAGCTCGGCAATTGCCGCGGTGCTTATGGAAAAGAAGCCGCGCGAGGTGACGGGACGCGGCGCAGGTTTGTCAAACGAGGGGCTTCAAAGAAAAATTGCCGTTATAGAAAAGGCGATAGCGTTGCATAAACCGGACAAAGATGATATAATAGACGTGCTTTCAAAGGTGGGCGGCCTTGATATAGCCGCGATAGCCGGTGTGTTTATAGGCGGCGCAATGTATGGAGTGCCTGTTGTGATTGACGGATTTATATCATCCGTTGCGGCGCTGTGCGCGGCGGGGCTTTGCAAGGGGAGCGCCGATTATATGATAGCGTCACATATTTCGCGCGAAAGGTACGCGGAGGAGATATTAAAAACGCTCGGTAAAACTGCCCCGATATGTGCCGATATGTTCCCCGGCGAGGGCGCGGGCGGCGTAATGCTTCTGCCGCTTCTGGACGTGGCGGTAAGCGTCTTTAAGGAAATGGCGACCTTTGAGGAAATCAATGTAGAGCAGTACAAGGAGTTTAAATAATGCTTGTTTTAGTAACCGGCGGCAGCGGCAGCGGTAAGAGTGAGTTTGCCGAAAATATGACGGTGAGCCTTGGCGGAAATTGCACATATATAGCCTGTATGAAGCCGTTTGGAGCCGAAGCGCGGCAGAGGATTGAACGCCATAGAGAAATGCGCGGAGGCAAGGGCTTTACAACTGTTGAACGCTACACAGACATAAAAAATCTCGACATAACCGGCACCGCGCTTTTGGAATGTATGTCAAATCTTTTGGCAAACGAAATGTTTTCCGGCAGCGGTGAAAACGCGGTGCAAGAGATACTTGACGGCGTTGACGCGCTTATGAAAAAGTGCGATAATATTGTAATCGTCACAAATGAGGTTTCGTCAGATGGCATCACACACGATGGCGAAACAGAGAAGTACAAAAAAAATCTCGGCGCATTGAACTGCTTTTTAGCGTTAAAGGCGGACGAGGTGTATGAGGTTGCTTGCGGTATTGCAAGAAGACTCAAAAAGGAGGACAAATCATGCATATACTAAAGGCGTTTTGCCTGGCATTTACAACATATTCAAGAATACCGATGATAAGAGTGTATCCCAACAAGGAAAATATGCGTTATTTATTGTGCTACTTTCCGCTTGTCGGCGCGGCTGTGGGCGCGCTTTTAATGCTTTGGTTCCATATATGTATTATCCTGGGCATTGACCACGCGTGCTTCAGCGCGGTTGCGGCGGTGCTGCCGGTGCTTATAACGGGCGGCATACACGCGGACGGCTACCTTGACACAAACGACGCGCTCGCGTCTTACGGCAGCAAGCAGAAAATGCTGCAAATTCTTGCAGACCCGCACGTCGGCGCGTTCAGTATCATAACGGCTATTGTGTACTTCATTCTCTACTTCGGATTTTTAAATGAAATATCAATCTACGGCGAGGTTGGAATGATCGGCCTTGGCTTTATAATGTCGCGCGCGTTGTGCGCCCTTGAAATAGCGCTTATGAAACCGGCAAAGAGCAGCGGTATGCTTTATGAGCTTAAAAGCGCAACAAACAAGGGTGTCACAATATTCATATCGGTATTTATTATAATAGCGTGCGGACTTACAATGATACTTTTAAGCGCGTATATAGGCGGCCTGGTGCTTCTTTGTCAGGCTGTGCTGGTGTGGTATTACAAGTTCTTTGTCGCAAAGAGAATAGGCGGCATTACCGGCGATACCTGCGGACACTTCATACTTATGAGCGAGCTTCTTACAGTTATTGCAATTGTGATAGGTTTCAAACTGGTGCCGTTCCTGCCGGTAATACCACCGGTTCTGACACTGATATTTTAACCGGAGGTAGAATATGATATTTGTTTTCGGCGGCGCGTACGCAGGAAAAGAAGATTTTGTAAAAAAAGATTTGGGTTGCGATAAAATAATACGCGATCTTCACCTCATTATAAAGAAAGCAATGCAAAACGGAAAAAACGCATACGAGGAAACGGAACGGCTTTTGGATGAAAACAAAGACGCAGTGTTTATAACGAACGAAGTTGGCAGCGGCATTGTACCGATTGACGCGTTCGAGCGCGAATGGCGCGAGGTGTGCGGCAGGATAAGCTGCACGTTTGCAGAAAAAGCGGACGCGGTTTACAGAGTTGTCTGCGGAATTGGAATTAAGATTAAATGAAAATAGTATTGATACGCCACGGCAAAACAGAGGGCAATATAAAAAAGCGTTACATAGGCAAAACCGATGAGCCGCTTTGTGAAACGGCGAGCCTTTGTCTTGCTTATCCGGAATGTGACGCGGTAATTGCAAGCCCAATGAAGCGGTGTTTACAGACAGCGGAATTTATATATCCGGACAATAAAGTAATAATCTGCCGTGATTTATGCGAATGCGATTTCGGTGATTTTGAAAATAAATCATATGAGGATTTGAAAGATAACAGGAAGTACATAGAATGGCTGAATTCAGGCGGCACACTGCCGTTCCCGAACGGGGAGGCGCACGGGGAGTTTGTGGAGAGATGTTTTAAAGGATTTCAAGACGTGCTTCGGCCTGAATACAAAAGCGTCGCATATGTAATTCACGGCGGCACGATTATGGCTATAATGCAATCGCTGTTTGGCGGTGATTTTTATGATTATCAGCTTTCGAATGGCTCTATGGTTGTTTTTAACTATGATATAAATAGAAAAAAGGCGGTAGACGCTTACACAAGGGAGGAAAGTGAATGACTGTCTGCAATATAATAACGGCGCAATGCGTGTCGCTCATAATCGCTTTTTTTCTCGACCTTATTTTTGGAGATCCTGACTTTCCGCTTCACCCCATAAGGCTTATTGGCAGAGTCGTATGGCTGTTTGAAAAGCTGTTCCGCTTTGTTTTCCCAAAAACCGAAGCGGGCGAGAAATTAGCCGGCTTTTTTATGGCTTTATTTACGATTATTGTTTGCGGTGGAATTCCGTTTGTTATATTGCACTTTGCCTATGGTTACAATATGATTTTGGGAATAGCGATTGAAGCGGTAACCTGCTACTTTATGCTTTCCGCGCGTTCGCTTGCCAAGGCAAGTAAGGGCGTGTATAATGCGCTTAGCAGCGGCGATACCGAAACGGCGCGCAAGCGTGTTTCAATGATTGTCGGCCGCGACACGGACAGCCTTGACGAAACGGGTATAGCCAAGGCGGCGGTGGAAACCGTTGCGGAAAATACGTCTGACGGCGTTATCGCGCCGCTTTTCTATATGGCAATCGGCGGTGCGGTGCTGGGTTGTATATATAAGGCGATTAACACAATGGATTCAATGGTTGGCTACAAAAATAAGAAGTACATAAACTTCGGCGCGTTTGCGGCGCGCCTTGACGATGTGGTAAACTACATACCTTCGCGTATTGCGGCGGCGCTTATGATAATCTCGGCAAAGCTACTCGGCTACGACGCGATGGGCGCGCTTGTTATATTTACGCGCGACTCGCGTAACCACGCAAGTCCAAACAGCGGTCAGACCGAATCGGTTGTCGCCGGCGCGCTTCGCGTGCAGCTTGGCGGTGACGCGTACTATTTCGGTGAGCTGTACAAAAAGCCAACAATAGGCGACGCTTTGCGCGATGTCACCTATACCGACATTTTACGCGCAAATAAAATGATGTACGTGACCGCGTTTTTGGCGGCGGTAATTTTTACCGCGGCGAAATTCGGCTCGCAGTACCTCATAATTTATCTTCAAAATATTATACAGGCGATGTTTTAGATGAAAAGATTTGAACACGGCGGAAATGTGTGCGGCAAAAATATACGTCTTGATTTTTCCGTAAACACAAATCCGCTTGGACTTAATGAAAAAATAAAAGAAGCGGCACAAGCTGCCGCAGATAAATACGGTGTGTACCCTGATGCGGAGTATGCTGATTTAAAATCGGCTATTGCCAGTTACGAGGGTGTGAGCGCGTCAAATGTAGCGGTGTCAAACGGCGCGTCGGAGATGATTTTCGCGGCGGTCAGGACGGTTATGCCGAAAAAAGCGCTGCTTATCGCGCCGACCTTTTCCGAATACGAGCGCGCGCTTTTGTCAGTCGGTTGTGAGATTGATTATTACGCGCTTAAAGAGGAAAATGATTTTGAAACA
>ODAI013947944.1_pt1 | contig 14283 bp, 9 predicted proteins | sample 1539321 | NCBI WGS metagenome assembly ODAI01 (sample SAMN02144231, study PRJEB22623) | gut metagenome | biome: sheep rumen | host: Ovis aries | place: New Zealand
ATGCTATGCAGAAGCATTATATATCACCGGAAAAGACTACAGTGTTGAGGAGTTAATTCAGCGTCTGCTAAAAGACCGGAGTTTTTATGAAACCTCCGGTGGCGGCGTCACGATCTCCGGAGGCGAATGTTTAAGCCAGCCGAAATTCACCTTGCACGTGTTAATGCGTCTTAAAGAAGAAGGGATTCATACTGCAGTCGATACGACCGGCTTTGCGAAATGGGAAACAATCGAAGCTGTCCTTCCATACACAGATCTCTTCCTTTACGACCTTAAACACATGGACAGCCAAAAGCACGAGAAAACCGTGGGCGTTCCGAACGAACTGATCTTAAGCAATGCAAAACGGATTGCGGATCCCAGCGGAAAGCTCCAGAACCGCATTCCCGTTATTCCTTTTTTCAACGACGATGAGGAGAATATACGAAAAACTGTACAGTTCTGCAAAGAATTAGGTGATGCAATGACAATGATCCAGCTTCTCCCCTATCACAATCTCGGAACCATGAAGTACCTCAGAATCAGTGATGAACCGGCCATGGAGGCAACACCTCCATCCGAGGAATATATGCAAAAACTGAAAACCATTATGGAAGAGTATGATCTTCCAGTCACAATTCATTAGGAGTTATGTTATGAGTGTTTTAAAATTTCCGCATCTTTTTGAACCTTTGATCATTGGAAATACGGTTTTTCGAAACCGCATCTTTGCTTCTCCTCAAGGATCTTCGTATCTGGATTCCGATCAGCTTCCGACACCGGAAATTACGGTCTTTTATGAGAGAAAAGCAATCGGCGGCGCAGCAACGACCTGCATGGGAGTTCGCAGCGTTGATCCGGTATCCGGCATGAACTTTGGTGATAACCGCGTTCTTTTAAATAACCATCGCGCAATCTCCTGGTTCAACTATTACACAAATGCTATCAGCCGTCATGGCGCAGTTCCTTCTGTTGAGCTGCAGCATAGCGGAGCCTTTTCCGTTCAGTCCGCAGTTGCCGGAAATCCAATCTACGGACCGGTTGAAGGTGAATATGGGGGAATCCACGTTCTGCCTATGACAGAAGAACAGATCGTATCGACGATCAACGCTTTTATCGAACACGCAAAGTGGGCAAAAGCCTGCGGCTTCGGTATGGTTACGATTCACGGCGGACATGGCTGGCTTTTAAATGAGTTCCTCTCCCCTCTGTTCAACACACGTACAGACCGTTGGGGCGGAAGTCAGGAAAACCGCGCTCGCATCGTTCGCGAGATCTGCAAGGGAATCCGCGAGCAGGTACCGGGACTTGTCATCGAACTGAGGATATCAGGCGGCGAAGGTGTTGAGGATGGATATGGAGTTGAAACCGGAATTGAGATAGCAAAATCGATCGACGGTTATCCGGACATCATCCATGTTTCCGTGGGACATGCAACATTCGATGAAGCATTTACAGTTACCTCTCCGAGCATGTTCCTGGAAGACGGGGTGAATGTAAAGTATGCAGCTGCCATCAAACCGCATATTAAATACAGTAAAGTCGGTACAGTCGGAGCGCTGTCTGATCCTGCTCTGATGGAAGAAATCATCGCAAGCGGAAAAGCAGATATCGTAAATGTAGCACGCGGTCTGATCGCGGATCCGGACCTTCCGATAAAAGCCCGGACAGGAAATGAACATGATATCAACAAATGTCTGCGGTGCAGTTTTTGTTTCTCCAATGTTATGGCAACCGGCCAGTATAAATGCGCAATTAATCCTGAGATCGGCCGCGAACACGAATATGCAACGGAGCCTTTAAAGGTTGCGCATCCGAAAAATGTGTTAGTTCTCGGTGGAGGCATCGCCGGAATGCAGGCAGCCCTGACAGCAGCAAAGCGCGGACACAGCGTAACGCTTGCAGAAAAGAGCGAGCGCTTAGGCGGAATCCTGCTCTGCGAAGCAAACGTGCCGTTTAAGGTTCATCTGCACGAATATATTGAAAACCAGATCCGCCGCGTAAAAGAAGCAGGTGTCAAAGTTCTTTTAAATACAGAATTGACACCGGAGCAGGCGGAAGAAATGAAGCCGGACGTCATCATCGCTGCAATCGGCTCGGCTCCGGTGGTACCTCCGATTCCGGGCGTTGACGGAGCCAATGTTCTTTCCGCAGAAGACGCCTATGTCAACACAGAAGCGCTTACGGGAAAAAACATTATCCTCGGCGGCGGCCTCGTTGGTGTTGAACTTGGCATTTATCTTAAGAATCTGGGGAAAGATGTGGAAGTTATTGAAATGGCGGACAAACTGAACTGCAGCGGAAACACGGTTCATGAAATGGGTGTGCTTGTAGAAATCAACCGTATCAAGCTTGAGACCCATACCTCCACCAAAGCACTTCGGATCGAAAATAACGGTGTGGCCTGTGAAGGCCCAGATGGCGAAGTCTTCTTCCCGGCAGACCATGTCATTATTGCAGCAGGCATGAAAGGACGTCAAAAAGAAGCTGCCGCATTTGCGCAGGCTGCTCCTCTGTTCTACCAGATTGGCGACTGTCTCGCCGCAAAGAATATTTATGAAGCAAACCGCCTGGGATATCAGGCAGCAATGGAAATTGGAACCCGTTGGTAAAAAAATACAGGAACGTCAAAAATTGACTCCTGTATCTTAAGTGGGGATTCCCGGCAACTATGTCCCTTTATGTGGACATAGTTGCCTTTTATTATATGCGTTTATTTAGATATGCAGGCAGGCCTGGAATGCCTGATTTACTGCCTCTGAAATCGTTCCCGCTTTATTATTGCAGTCACCGACGATTGCAACACTCGTCTCAGCGCAGGAATGACGAAGTTCATCCACCAGTTCAAAGTTCGGTCGTATTCCCATTGCATGAAGAACCGTATCCGCTTTGAACTCTTTCAGTTCACCGCTCTTTATATCCTTGGCAATAACACAGTCATCTTTAACTTCCTGCAAAGCCATTCCATAAACAATATCGAACTCTACTTGATCTTCTTCTTTTTTCTTCAAAAGATCTCTGGTTGACATAGCAAGAAAACGAGGATCCGGCTGTTCCATCATATCGATAACCGTTACTTTCTTTCCAAGCTTTCCGTAGTCTAATGCAGCCTCTAAGCCAACCTGGCCTGCGCCTACGATCACGATCTCCTCGCCAACCGGAGCATTGCCAAGTTCAGCATCCGGAGCCCATGATACGTGCGGTTTATGAATACCCGGAACACTTTCCGGAACGATTGGCTCACCACCAACAGCGATTACAACCGCATCATAGTTTTCCTGATCCAAAATCTCCTTCGTGCACGCTGTATTCAGCTTGATCACTGCGCCCTTCTCTTCGCATTGTTTCGCAGCATGAAGGAGCCACTTCAAATAATCCTTTGCATCCACTTTAAACGGAGGTGCCTGGGCACCGATCACATTTCCGCCAAGCTGACCGCTCTTTTCATACAAGGTAACATCATGCCCGCGGTCAAGCAAAGTCTGCATTGCCTGGATGCCGCCCGGGCCGCCGCCAACGACTGCAACCCGTTTCTTCTCTGCAGCCTTCGGAACAAGACCATCTTTCAACTCGCTGGTCATTCCGGAGATCGGATTGATCGCACAGTAGATCGGCTTCGGAATAAACAGATGCTTCATACAGGTGTTGCACCTGAGACATGGTCTTCTGTCTTCCGGCCGGTTTTCTGCATATTTTCTCGGCATGTCAGGATCCGCCATCAACGGTCTGCACATGGACACAAAGTCTGCCCAGCCGTTTGCAATGATCTCTTCCGCATAATCAATACTCATAATAGATCCGACTGTATTAACAAGCAGATCCGGATAACGCTTTTTCACATCACGTGCAAAATGCACATTAAAGCAGTGATCCGTCAGATAGTTCTGACACCAGTTGTTGAAGTATTTCATATTGAAATCCGTATGAAGACCTGCGGAAACGTGAAGAATATCAATATGATCCTTCAGGTAGCCGATCAGTTCCAGGGTTTCATCAAAGTGCATTCCTTCCGGCGCGATCTCATCTGCGGAAATACGATATTCGATTACAAAATCCTCTCCGCAGTGACGGCGGATTGAATCGCAGACTTCAATTGCAAAGCGGGCACGCGCTTTGGTATCTCCACCATACTCGTCGGTACGTTTATTATAGAGTGGACTTGTAAACTGGCTGATCAGATTGCCGTGTCCGCCGTGAACGAGAACAATATCCATGCCTGCCCTCTTCATGCGTTCTGCAGCCATTCCGAATTTTTCTACAGTCTCATCGATTTTCTCCTTCGACATTTCAATACTCGGCATCGGCTCGCGATGATTGATCATAGCAGCTACAATCTCATTTTCCGAAATATATGGAGATGCAGAAAACGGTGCATGACCGACCGTCTCAAAACGGGTATTCTCTCCGTTATGACAGATCTCAAGAGAAGCATGGCAGCCATACTGTTTACACATATCAGCAAACCATGTCATCGGAAGAACCGCACGATCCTGATTCATGTTCAGCTGAAATGCTTCATCCTTACTTTCTGTAATATCGATCGAACAGTTTCCCACATATAAGGTACAGACACCGCCCCTTGCAAACATACGGAACCAATCCACAAAATCATGGGTTACAAGTCCGTCTTCGCTTGCAAGATTCGGAGAAGGCGGAGCCAGAGTGATACGGTTTTTAAAATCGATTCCGCGGATACGGATTGGTTCAAAAACATGGGAATATTTAGATCTCATATGATATTATCCTCTTTCTTACCTGCATCTATTCAATAACTACCTTTTATACACTCATTTCCGTACGCCGGATCAGATCATCCTGCGCCTCTTTGTAAACTTCCACAAAGTATGCAGAGAATCCTGCGATGCGGACCACCAGATCCTGATATTCTTCCGGCGTCTCCTGCGCTTTACGTAAGGTATCTGCTGAGACAATGTTCAGCTGCAGTTCCATGCCGCCCCGATTAAAATAGGACTCCATAACCGCACGCAGTTTACGGTTTCCATCTGCGCCCTGAAGAGCTGTCGGATGGAACTTCATATTGCAAAGTGTACCATTTGCGTAATCGCGCTGGTCAAACTTCAAAATCGAATTGATCGTGGAGAACGGTCCGTTCTTGTCCATGGACTGAACCGGTGAGATTCCGTCGGATAACGGATCTCCCGATTTTCTGCCATCCGGTGTCGCACATACCATCTTTCCAAGTGCAACATTTAGAGTTACCGGCCAGCAGCCTGCAGACCATGAGCAGTTTCTAACGCTGCGCCCTCTGGTGATTCCCTGGGAATAAGTATCAGCAACAAACTTCAGATACTTATCTGCTTCCGGATCATCATTACCGAAATGGACGCACCGTCCTAAAATATACTGATGCAGATCTTCATAGCCTTCCCAATTCGCCATAAGCGCATCATAAAGTTCTCTTGTCGTTGCCTTCTTTTCACGGAAGCAGATCTGATCGATAATGTTCAGACTGTCCGCCACATTGCCGTGGCCGATGCTGGAGTTTCCGGCTCCGTTATATTTTGAGCCGCCCCACATCACATCAAGTCCGCTTTCCATACAACCTGTCATTGTCGCAGATAACAGAGGAAGCGGCATCCGCTCCGCATAGAGATATTCATAGCAGCTGACCATGCTGACCTGCCACTTCGTGTAATAGTCCATTTGCGTCTTGTAGGCATTCAGCACGTCTTCCATGCTTTCCATTTCATACAGATATCCGGTCTCAGGGCCAGTTGCTTTCGGCTCCGGCGTTCCCGGGAAATGGAACGGATTCGTTCCGTTATTGATCGCGCACCACAAAGCAGCAGGAAGGATCGTATAGGAATTATTTCCATCACCGCCCGAATTTGCAAAATCACTGCCGCAAACACAAGGCTCCACGCAGCCGATCAGGCAGTAGTTTCTTGCATCCTCAAGAGGGATGCCCCTGCGCATCAGGCTTTCCTGAGCCACATCATCCGCTTCAAAGATCGGAACACCGCCGACCTGCTTCGTCGTTTCAATACCAGCCTCCCAGAGTTCATCCGGGGTGCCCGCATGGGTGCGGAGAGCCACCGGAGGATTATGAAGTTTCAGTCTCGCAGAGGATTGAAGGATCATATAGGTAACTATGTTGGTAACATCATTTCCGTCTGCGTCTACGCCGCCGATAGTGATCATCTGACCGGAGGTATAACCCGGCGCTGTTCTGGTCGCTCTTTCCGACCAGACACGATTCACTTCCGCAACCTTAAGCATAAAGAGGTCCGTCAGTTCCTGTGCTTCTTCTTTTGTAAGCCGACCTTCTTTGATATCCTTCTCGGCATATTTTCCAACGTACTGATCCAGTCTGCCATAGCTGATTCCGTGAAGCTGTGCATCCAGGATCATTCCCAGCTGGTACAGGTAACATGCCTGAAGAGCTTCATAATAGTTTCGGCATGGCTTTTCCATGATCCAGTTCAGACTGTCTGCCATGGAAAGCAGCTCTTCTTTTCTTTTCTCATCGGTGCAAAGTTCTGCAAGACGCAGCGCTTCTTTCGCATATCGCTTTGTATAGGTGATGATGCCTTCCGTAACCATTTCCACAGCACGGTAAAATTCGAATCTGCGGGCATCATCCGCACGGATTCCCTTTTCCAGCAAAGCGGCTTTCTTCTCTCTTGCCTCTTCGAGCACGCTGCCTAAACCTTTATCCACGACCGTCCAGAAATTTCCGCAGAAATGTCCGATCGGATTCTGACAGTTTTCATGGTCACGGTAATTCAGCACCCCGTTTCCAAGAACATCGCGGTAATATTCTTCCGGGTAGATCGCATCGATCGCTGCACTCATGCAGTTCTTTACCCAGAACTCTCCGGTCTCCAAAATATACTCCCGATCCTTTTCTTCAAGAATATAAGTGTCGACCTCGCGATCTTTCAGATGGTCCATTTCATTCAAAAACCAGGCAAAAGAGTTCTCCGGGAACAGCGGGCTCGAGCGAAATTCCTCTCCCGCATATCCAACGATCCGCTCATGGTCTCTGATAGGAACAGGCATTTTTTCAAACAGGTTTTTAAGATTCCCTGCCCGCTTTAAAATGCCGATCTCCTGCGGATGGTTCTGATAATAATCCGTTACCAGTTTATAGCGGTTAAGATCGATCTTCGGTACCGTAGTCCGGTACAGTTTTCGCACATATTGAACTCGTTCTGAAATAGGAGCATTTTGATACATAACATACCTCTCTTACATTCTATGTTCTGCGCGGGAGATGATATCGTTCTGCATCTCCGTGGTCATATCTACGAAATACGCGGAGAAACCGGCAATACGGACAACCAGATTATGATAGTCCTCCGGATGCTCCTGCGCCTTTCGCAAAGTCTTAGCATCAACAACATTGTATTGAACTTCAAGGCCTCCCTGCTTAAAGTAGCCTTTCGTCAGATCCTCAAGTTTTGTCATTCCTCCATCTCCCTGAAGGGAAGTCGGATGAATCTTTAAATTTACGGCGATGCCGTCCATAAAGTGTCCATGATCAAATACCGTTGAAGAATTGAGCACAGAAGTAGGTCCGTTTTTATCTCTTCCCTGCGCCGGACTGCAGGCATCTGCAATTGGTTCTCCGGCCTTTCTTCCATCCGGCGTCGCCCAGGTGATCTCGCCCTGTACCACATGGTCGGAAGCTCCAAAGGTACCGCATTTATAGGTTTTACACCTGCAGGTGGAGAACGCACGTGTGATGTTGTAATACAGATCCATGACATACGTCATCTCTTCATCTGCATACGGATCATCGTTTCCATAATGCGGAACTGTATTCAAAACAATCTGACGAAGTTCTTCATGACCTTCCCAATTATCCAGGATCGCCTGCAGGAACTCCTCGCGGGTTGCAATCTTTTTATCAAAAACAATATATTTAAGTGCGGTCAGAGAGTCTGCCGTAGTAGCAAGTCCCGTAGCTGTACCGCCATAACTGTTGTATTTTGCGCCGCCCTCGGAAACATCCTTACCGGATTCCATGCAGCCTTCCGTTGAAATGGAAAGGTTCGGGAACGGATACATCCGAGGATACTCATGTTCTGTCAGGTTGTTCAAAGAAGCAGACCAGGTCATCATCCAGGTGCAGATCTTTTCAAACGCTGCACGCACATCGTCCATGCTTTCCATTTCATAGAGATAACCGGAGCGGACTTTTTCCGGACACTGGGCACCGTTGATCGGGTTGATACCGTTGTTGATAGCCATAATCAGACCGATCGCCCAGTAGATTCCGTTGTGGCCCATAGCAGAACCATTCGGAGCCGGGTAATCGTTTCCTGATCCGGTAATCTCCTGGCAGCCGATAAACGCATAGTTTCTGGCATCTTCCAGCGAGAAACCAAGTTCCTTTATAATTGCGGGAATAACCACCTCATCATTTTGAAGCAGAGGCAAACCTCCTACCCGGGTGGACGCTGCCATCGCGCAATCCCACATCTTCTTCGGAGTATCTTTTGTAACACGAAGGGAAATCGTCGGCTCATGAAGTTCCAGACGCGCCATCGCCTCCAGTACCATGTAAGAGACCGGGTTCACCGCATCTTCGCCGGTGATCGGATCCGTACCGCCAATTGTAGTATGCTGACCGATGTGACCGATTCCTGCGGTCTGTGCAACTTTGCCGATACCGCCCCAATAGAAGGTGTTGATCTTCAAGAAGAAGCCGTCTACATACTCTTGCGCCTCCTCTTCTGTAATTCGTCCGGCTTCCAGATCCGCCTTAAGATACGGCCAGGTATACTGGTCAAAGCGGCCGATACTGGTGATACGAGGATCGTTATCAGCTTTCAAAAAGACGTTATACAGCATGACCATCTGGCATGCTTCCCAGAACGTCCGCGGAGTTTCTGTGGCGATCCAATCCAGGCTCTCTGCACGGCTCGCATACTCTGCTTTTCTTTCCGGATCGCTTGCCTTTTCAGCCAGATCCCGCGCCAGATCCGCATAGCGTCTGGTCAGCGTGATCGCGCCATCGCAAGCAACAGTAGCTGCTTTATAGAACATATATTTTCCAATATCATCGCCCATGATATTTCCTTCATGCTCATCCAGCCAATCCTGAGCCTTTTTACGGATCTTGCCGTATCCATCTCGGAGAATGTTCTGGAAGCCCGGAGTTAAATGTCCAGGCGGAAGATAGATTGGCCAGCCGCCGATCTTACCCGTTGGTCCAGCCTGCAGTGCAAAGAAATCCTGAACGCCATCCGGAAGCCAGTCCGGAGCGTCCCAGCCACCCTGGATCTGTGCCCGTTCCATTGCGATCTCCCGCAGCTCCTTCACATCTTCCGGAGCGATCGCCATCAGCTGGCGGGAATAAGCAGGATCATCCAATGGCGCATGATGCAGACCGTCGTCTAAGATCGGCCAGGTATTTTCGATGTCTGCACGCAGCCACATCATGCCGTCTCCGCCGCCCCAGGATCTATTTCCCATGTCGCCGAAGAAATATTCATCTTCCTGAATACTGATTGGCATGCGCTCCAAAACGTACAGTGAAATATACGGCTTTTGAAGCATCGGCGGATATTTAATATATTTTTTCAAAGCTTCCAGCTGAAGACGCGGCTTTGCAGCATCAGCAACGATTACTCTGTCGCGAACTGCAGCACGAAGCCTTTCCACACGATCGGTATGAGATCTGAACGTATACATAATGTTTATCCTTTCTTATTGAAAAATTGTCTGACGGAATGTCTGAATCCTATCCTCATCTATTCCCAAGCGTCCCCGAATATAATTATCACCCATTGCTTCCCACGAAGCTTCCAGATAACTTGGGTCCGCGATCGTTGCTTTATAGATATTTTCTGCGGCTTCCTCACCGCGTTCTTCCCGAATCTTTTCCCTGATCCGGCGTGCCTTTTCGAGATTGATCAAATTGGTTTTCATGTAATCTTCCATGATGTCGTCTCTCGAGACACCGAGAATCTCCAGAACCAACGCGGTGATCATTCCGCATCGATCCTTCCCTTCCGTGCAATGCCAAAGAATTGCACCGGTGGAATAATCATGCTCCATAATGGTCAAAAGCGTTGTGCGGAAAGAAGCAAAATGATGATCAGTGATCCTTGCATAGATTTGATCCATGTTTGGGGCTCCGACCCAGCGGTTACGTTCTTCCCTGCTGATCCCGTCCACCCGTTCTTCAAAGACCGGTTGGCGGAGATAGGTGATGCCATAGGTTTTGTCCGGCTTCTCCCTCGCCTCACCCGGAGTTCGAAGGTCAATGATTTTGGAAATCCCGGCAAGATCTTCTGCTTCAGCATTTCCCAAAAATGCGGATCTTACAAGTTTTCCGTACGGGATCAGCTTTCCGTCCGATGTCCGTATTCCTCCCAGGTCACGCTTATTCTGTACCATATCTATACTCCGTAAAAATCATTCTCCGGCTACTGTCACAATATCTACGGCTCCGGCATGTCCCTGTGAACCGATGATCTGCGTTTTGCCAGGAGCAAATTCCATCTTGTGGTATCCATGTACATGACCGCAGATGATTGCTCTGATCATATCATTTGAGACACACAGCTCAATAAATGCGCGGGCATTCTCATCTTCGGATTCCTCAGTAAAGTAGAAATACGGATCCAGTTTGCTCATCGTTTCCATGCACAAAGGAGTCGCTATTGGAGCGTGGCAAAGAATGATGATCGGAATGCCTTCATCGCAAAGTGCTTTAAGCGCTGCCAGATCTTCAGAGGAGACTGTCAGCCGGCTGTCATCGACAGTGGCGATTCGAAAACCTTCATAATCGAGAGTCCTTACACCGGTCTCCCAAACACCTGGCAAAGCAGGGTCTTCATGGTTTCCCGGAACCGCAAGAAAGGTTCCAGGATACTCAGCCATACGCTTCACTAAATAACGCTCTCCGGCAGGATGCATATTGTCCAGATTGTCTCCGGACATCAGAAGCGCTTCCGGCTGCAGTTCTTCGGCAAGATCCAGCATCTTTTCAAAGGCCTCAAGCATCGTGATCGTTTGCGGCTCGCCGTAGGGTTCGTTAAACTTGTCAGCAAAAAACTTCTTATACTTTGCCCAGAGTTCGTGCTGATAGTCATATTTCTCGCGTTCTTCCTCTGTGCTCAGTTCATCCACAACATCAATATGCGAATCCGTAAGATGCATAAAAACATGCTCCCGTTTCACACCCGGAATCACGATTCGATTCTCTTTAAACCAAAAGAATTTATCATCCTTTATCATATAATCCCTCTCAGATAACGATTCTTTCATTGTCTGATATTAATCGACCTTTTCCTGCGATTTCTTTTTATCCAAATACTTCTTTTGAGTATTCTGCGATTTCTTTTGTGACACAATCATATGCGCCTGGGTAGATAGAGTCTGGTCCACCTGCAGTCAGACAAGGGATAAAATAATGCTTTCCAAATTCATCGCATGCTCTCCGGACTTCCCGGCGTGCTTCCTCTTCCGTCCAGCTGTCATGGTCAACCAACGCACTATCAATACCGCCCATGAATGAGATCTTTCCTCCATAGGTGTCGATCAGCTCCCGGATATTGTTTGAACGCATAACACCCTGCCATACGTCGATCTGCATATCGATCATATCCGGAACTAAAGTTGCCGCATAGGAATCCGAGTGATGAACGATAATCTCAACGCCATGATCTTTATAATACCCATATACTTTCTCGTAGCATGGTTTAATAAACTCGCGGAACATGTCGGGCGAAATGAAGGTAGACTGCTGGCTGCCCCAATCATCATGATGGAAAATAGCATCTGGGCGCATATGTTTGCAGATTTCTTCTGCCATTATGAATTCGTACTCCGTGACCACATCAAGGATCCCTTTTAGTTCATCCGGATTCGTATAGAAATAGATCAGCGTGTTCTGAATCTCGCAAAGATAATGACACATCTCAAAGATGCCCGGTGCGAGCATCACAGTCAGGAACTTATCTTTACGGTCAACCTGTTTCGCCATTTCCAGATACGGTTCCCAATCTGCATCTGTGAAGTTTACGTTTGGCATCTTGACATAGTCTTCCCAGCTGTCAATGTCCTGAACGACGATCTTATCCTCCGAATGATCCGGGAACGCGCCAGGAGCATTTTCCGGAAATAAACGGACTACTCCCCACGCATCCTGTACTGGCGCCCCACCTTTAACAGGCCTCGGCTGATTGCGTGAAAACGGAGTTGGAACCATGGAAAGATACTCATATTGATTAACAAATCGATCCGGATTCCCTCCTTTTACAGTTTCCCAAAAGTTGTCTCTGATCGTAAGCATTTTTTCCTCCATTTCCTTCTACCTCACCTTACTAGTTTTTGTATAACATAGGGTAATAAGCTGGTCAATTCGACATTTTTGATGAGGTGATTCAGATTGTAACAGAGGTCTCCGCTGAGGAATTAGGATCGCCAAACTATTTTAAAATTCTGTCAAGAAACTCAAATCTGCTGCGTTCATACTGCTCTGTTTCATAAGCCGGATCTCCGTGTAATGCACCCGGAATAGATTCAAGCACAGCGCGTTCTTCACCGCAGACTGCGTTGATACGCTTTACAAATTCGACAGCACCCTGATAAGATACCACTTCATCTTCTGTGCCTGCCTGTATAAGTACAGGCGGGCATTCTTTTGTTACATAACTGATCGGGGATGCAAGAGATGCAAGTCCGGCTGCTTCGCGGCAATTTACGCCCGCAAACTGATCGGCAAAATTGGAAACCTTGATTCCGTTTGCCATTGGAGGGGCGTCCTCTGTAAATTGTGACTGTCTCACAAGATCATAAAGGCCAAACATTCCTATGACTGCCTGAACGGAACTGTCCTGATCCGCAAAGCCCATGCTCAGATCTTCGAGTGCCGCAACGCCGGAAGTCATGCCAAGCATTGCTGCAAAATATGCACCGGCACTGTCTCCGGACGCCGCAAAGCGCGCAGGGTCCAGACAGTACTTTTCTGCGTTTGCCCGAAGAAAGCGAACAGCGGTTTTAACATCATAGACCGGATAAGGGAAAATTGCTTCGCCAGTAAGACGATAATTGACATTGATGACTGCGTAGCCACGCAATAGACCATTGATCAGAAAGACACACTGCGAGTCCCGCTTATATCCTCCCATAAAAGCCCCGCCGTGAAACTGGATCAAAGCAGGAAACGGGCCGTCTCCTTCCTCAGGAAGAAAAATGTCCATCATCTGATTCGGATTATCTGTTCCTGCATAAGGAACATCCAGATACTTTCGTTTTATTCCACTGACATCTACCTCCGGCTGTTCAAACGGGGATGCATCCGGCGGCAAAGGGATAATTTTTATTAATGACATATTCTTCTCCTTACTAAAACAAATCCTGATTTTGGCGCTGCAGCTCTTTTCTTTAGTTTTCACTCTGCCCTGCAGCAAAGTCAAATCGAATAATTTTATTATCTCTTTAAGAATATGCATAATGGAGCAAGCCGGCTCTTCAGGCATTGCCGCTAATTTGCGTTAAATACTGTTTCGTGATTTTCTCTAAAAAAAGAGCTCATGGGTTTCTCCATGAGCTCTTCCGGCTCGTAGAACACGTGAATTCCGCAGAGGATCGTACGGTCGTTGCCGCTTCCGTCATCAAGCGTAAACTGCAGCAACTTCTTGGATTTCGGCACTGCTACGCACTCTTTTACCTTAACGGCACGGAAGTCCGACTTGCTGAAGGTATCGAAATCGACCATGTCTTCAAAGAGCGGCTCAACCTTTACTTTGGAACAGCTCACTGCGTTCGCTGTACGTTCTCGGCCAATGTCTGCTCGAGCAAGCTCGGCAGCCGCTGGCCTCACTTCGCTCAAATCGATCGGCTCGGATTTCATATTGTCAGCTGCGTCTTCGAGTGCTTCGCTGATCTTTGCAACGAGTCCAGCGCCTAAGGTTGCGGCTGCTGCGGCTCCGGATTTGAGTGCATTTCCAAGATGCTCTTTTGCTTCTTCGAGGTTCTCGTCAGCTTCTTTTCCAGCATCTGCTGAAACCTTTTCAGCGCCAAGGGACTTCATCGTCGGGAATTAAAGTCGTTTTGGAAAGTAAGTTTATTTTTGTCTAGATTTCCCTATTTTCTGGGCATTGTTTATTTGACCCGCCGTAGGTTTCTTTACTTTTATCTACAATTAACATGTTTTTATTGGCATCCGATTTGGCACTCGCGGCATTCTTGCTCTTTTCAAAGCTTTAACCTGTTATAAAAACACACTTCATCTCTACTCTTCTTTTGGGTGCGATGCCCCTCCTTGGCAGGATATCCCACCGGTGTTACCGCGATGACTACATGATCTTTGGGTATGTTCAA
>ODAI010342150.1_pt1 | contig 14282 bp, 15 predicted proteins | sample 1539321 | NCBI WGS metagenome assembly ODAI01 (sample SAMN02144231, study PRJEB22623) | gut metagenome | biome: sheep rumen | host: Ovis aries | place: New Zealand
CGCATATTTCCTTCAATTGTAATTGAGGATGCAGGAGATGGGACTTGAACCCACACTATGTTGCCATAACAGGCACCTGAAGCCTGCGCGTCTGCCATTCCGCCACTCCTGCGAACAGATGATATTTTAACTGAACTTACAGGAATTGTCAATGCGTATTATTGGCTGCTGGTCAGTTTTTTGATCCACTTATAGCTGCGGAAACGGAGAAAGACCGGCAGGCACTTGAAGATCTGGTCCGACTGGATGACGCATACGACGGCAGCGGGCGGCCACTTCCAGACGAAGGCGGAGAGGAAGGTGAGCGGCATGACGATGCCCCAGGTGCTGATCATGTTGAGCGCGAGAGAGAACCGGGTGTCGCCGGCGCCGCGGATGATCCCGGAGCTGACCGGCATCTGATAGGACATGCCGATCATGACGAAGCAGAGGACGTACATAAACTGGCCCGCCAGAGCCAGGGCTCTTTCGTTCAGGGCGTACATGCTCAGCAGCGGGCCTCTTGCGGCCAGCAGGATCAGGGCGAGCACAAGGCCCACCAGAATGTCTATGACGCTCATGCTTCTGGCCTCCGAGCGGACCCGCTTCATATCGCCGGCGCCGATCGCTTTGCCGATCATGACGCCGGAGGCGGAGCTCATGGCCACAACGACCACTTTCAGATACTGATAAAAGGTAGAAGATACCGAGTTGGCCGCGATCGCGTCGGAGGCGGCTCCGCCGGGAAGGTGTCCCAGAACGGCGGACTGCATCGGGACGGAGACCGCCCATAGGATGCCGGCGGCCATGACCGGCGCGGCCACCTTCCGGTAGTCCGAAGCCAGAGATCCGGCGCCCTTAAGGAAGTTCTCGGAGAACAGCCGGAGGCGGTCATCGCGGAAGAGCATATACCACACGACGATCACAAGTTCCAGGATCCTTGCCGTGAGTGTCCCGATCGCGGCGCCGGTGACACCCAGTTCCGGGAAGCCGAAACGGCCGAAGATCAGCGTATAGTTGATGGAGACGTCCGTGATGAGCGAGATGACGGATACAATAAAGGAAATGTTGACGATCTCTACGCTTCGCAGAGCCGACATCAACACATGAGACAGAATAAAAAGCATGAAGGTGTACTTGATAAGGCGCAGATAGGCGCGTCCCTCCGCAATAATGACGGCGTCCGACGTGAAGATCCCGAGGACCTGATCGGGAAACAGGGCGCAGACGGCGAAGATCAATAAGCCGCAGACAACGCTGAGCTTTAAGGCTACGCCGGTGAGCTTGCGGATGGGCGCCGTGCGCATCTGTCCCCAGTACTGGGACGCGATGATGACCAGGGCGTCCCCGATCGTGATCGTAGTCTGCTGCACGAGAAAGAAGATCTGGTTGACGGTGGCGGCGCCGGAGAGGGCGGACTGGCTGTAGCGCCCCAGCATGATATTGTCGGCCATGTTGACGCTGTAGGCCACGAGATTCTGGAGAGCGACCATCGCCATGAGGCGGAAGAAGATCGCGTAGAAGCTGCGGTCATGGGTGAAAAAGGGCTCTTTGAGAGAGGAGGTTTTGTTTGACGTCATAATATCGGTGCGTATCCCTTTGCTGTATTTATAGACTGGTATCTGTCTGATATAATAAATCTGCCGGGCGAAAATTGTCGAGGAGATTTGATCAGGAAATTCAGGCCGCCAAAAATTTTTTAAAATTAATGCGTGGATACTTTCGGCGGCGCAAGTATATATAAGTGTAAAGCAAAAAACAAATAAACACTTTTATAAAGGAGATACTACAATGAGCGAAATGATGGAAAACAAACTGAACGCGGAAGAGCTTGACGAGGTTACAGGCGGCATCGGAAGACAGGAGATCAAGGTCAGAGCGATCAATCCGATCTGGGTAAAGGTCACGGCTTCCAGCCTGAACTGCAGATATACTCCCAACGGCCCGATCGCAAAGACGTATGAGTATGGCCACAAGCTCAAAGTCGACGGAATCACCAGCGACGGCGAGTGGTACAGACTGCTGATCAACGATCCCCGCGGCGGCACCTGCTACGCTTTCATCTACAAGCAGTACACAAAGAAGCTGTAATGCAGAGGGTCCCCGGATCCGGAGCGGAAGAAAAGCTCTTTAGCAAAACTGAATAGGAAATAAGGAACTGCCCCGTGGTTTGTGATAACCGCGGGGCAGTTTTGTGCTATAGTTAAAACGATAGTTGACTATCGCGGAAAGGTGAGGGGTGCAATGATGAAAAAGAAAATCCTGACGATCGTGATCTGCGCAGCCGCTCTGGCTGCGGCCGGCTGCGGGAGCCGAACTGCGGACAGCGCCGCAGCAGTGACAGCGGAGGAGACAGCCGCTGCGGAAGAGGAACAGACAGGGGAAGCAGCGCCTTCGGAGGGAGAGGAAGAGAGCGCCGGCGCGGATACAGCCGTGCGGATGACGGAGGATGCAGTGCAGGACGTCGTCAACACGCAGCTTTCGGCGGCGAAAGACCTCTATGAGAGCGAGGACGGCTGGAGCGTCCGCTACAACAGCGAGCTGGTCGATATGGAGGAGAGGCAGAACTCCGTGCGGTTTACGTACAACGGGAGCGCCGCTGCCGCCAACAGGATCGAGATCAGCTACCTTCCCAACACTTCTACGGATATTGTTCTCGCCGATCGGACGGAGGATTATGACAGGGAGGATCTGGAGAGAAGCGAGGGATATTTTGCCGGACAATCGGATCTCTGGTCCTTTAATGTGGACGAGGTGTCGGACGGAGCCCGCTGGACGCACGGATTCACCGCGGTGGAGCACAACGGGGGAGTGCTTCTCGTGGAGAGAAACGGGAGCGTCGAGAGCGACGAAGAGCAGGGGCGGCTGATCTCCGACACGATGGCGGCGATCCTGGACACTTTTGAGTTCTCCGACCATGAGCCGCAGGAGGAATATGACTATATTCCCGGCAGATATGTTCTGGAAAAGGAGATCACGGAGGAGGAGGCGAAGGACTATTATCCCTCCTATATCGTGCTCAGCCAGAATCACAAGGGCAGGCTCGGCTATCCGTCGCCGACAGAGATCACCTGGTACAGCAGGGACAGTATCCTCAGGGAGAACTACCTGGGAGGAGTGACCCATTATTACAATATCGAGGGAGAACGGCTCTATCTGCAGATCGGAGAAGAGTGGGTCGAGTACCGCAAGGATCTGGGAGCCGCTTCCAGCATCGAGAGCAGTTCCGTGAACAACAGCGAGGTTCTGTCCTTTAAGACCTACGAGAACGAAAAGGGGTGGACCGTCTACTACGACGAGACGCTTTTCGCGATCAAGGAGAGCTGGAATACGGTCGATTTTGTCTACGGCGGAGAGCAGGGGACAGAGCAGCTGGAGATCACCTACATGGACGACGACTCGACGGACGAAGTCCTGGCGGACAGGACGAGGGACTATGACCTCTCTCAGGTCGTCAAGAGCGAGGGGTACGTCGGCGGCCGCCGAGACGCCTGGGGCTACACGGTGACCGTGCCCTGCGAAGAAGGCGGCGCAGGCGTATACCGGAAGCTGACCGCCGTGGAGCACAACGGCGGGACGCTGCTCTTTGACAGGCTCACCGCATACGAGAACGAAAATGCCCGGATCGCGGAAAGCGGACAGGCCTGCGAAGAAATCCTGAACACCTTTATGTTCACGGATCACGACCCGGAAGAGGAATACGACTATATTCCCGGCAAGTATATCCTCAATGACAAGAAGCTCCAGAAGAGCGCTTCCAATTATCCCTCTTATATCCGCCTGAACAGGGATCACACGGGACTTTTCGGAGGCGCAGAGGAGCAGGAGATCATCTGGTACAGCAGAGATCCGGTCATCAAGGTATCTGCTTCGGGCGACTCTTATTCGTATCATATCGAGGACGAGACGCTATACATGGATATGAGCGGCGAATGGGTCGAATTTGAGAAGGAAGAGGATGACTGACAGGAGGAAGCAGTATGTATGCACTTGTCACCGGCGCCAGTGCCGGTATCGGACTTGAGATCGCCAAATATCTCGCGGTCAAGGGATATGACCTGATCCTGACGGCGCGCCGCAAGGATCGTCTTGAAAAGCTGCGCGCGCAGATCCTCCGGAAATATCCGGACAGAAAGGTGATCGTGATCACCGCGGACCTCTCCAGGAGGGAGGAGTGCCGACGTCTGTTCGACGAATGCTGCGCCCTCGCGGGAAGCCAAAATATTGATTTCGTCGTCAACAATGCGGGAATGGGCGTTTACGGGCGCTTTCTGGAGACGGACCTGGAGAAGGAGCTGACGCTGATCGACCTGAACGTGACGTCGGTCCACATCCTGTCCAAGCTGTTCCTGCGGGAGATGACCGCGAACGGACACGGGATCCTTCTCAACGTGGGTTCCTGTGCGGGCTTTACTTCGGGCCCCACCTTTTCGAGCTATTACGCCTCCAAGAACTACGTGGTGAGGCTGACGGAAGCGATCCATGAGGAACTGCGCCAGGCACACAGCCCGGTAAAGGTGTGTTGCCTCTGCCCGGGACCTGTGGATACAGCGTTCAACGACAATGCGGGCGTAGCCGTCTCCGGCAGACAGATCACGGCGAAGCAGGCCGCGCGGGAGGGCGTGGACGGAGCGCTGCGCGGGAAGATGATCGTCATTCCCGGCATGAAGATGAAGCTGGTCACTGTGGGATCCCATCTTCTGGGAGAGCACCTGTCGACCCGGATCAACTACATGGTGCAGAAGAAGAAGGCGGGGGAATGAGCGCCCGTCGAGCAAACGGCTGATCACGGCAGCCGCCTTCAGGCGGGTATATAAACGGGATTATATTCAGAACTTTTGACAAAATGATGATTCCCGGCAGTCATTACTGATTCCTTATGATAAACTAATACAGGGATGTATATCATCGGGGGGAGGTAACAGATGGCGAATATTCGCAACAAGCAGAGACCTTTGCGGCTTCTGCGATATTTAATGGAGAATACAGACGAAAATCATCCGGTCTCCACTTCGGAGCTGGTCAGGATCTTCCAGGCGGAGGACGCCCACGCCTCGAGAAAGACGGTCAAGGACGACATCGACGTTCTGGTCGGGGAGGGGCTGGATATCGTGACGATCAAAAGCACGCAGCACTCCTTTTTTCTGGCCGGCCGCTGGTTTGAGATCCCGGAGATCAAGCTTCTGATCGATGCGGTGTCTTCGTCGAGGTTTATTTCCAGAGAGAAGAGCGCTGTTTTGATCGGCAAGCTGACCGGCATGGTGAGCAGGATGCAGGCGGAGAAGATCCGGAGGCACCTGTATACGGCGGACAAGGTCAAGGCGGACAACCGGCAGAGCTACTATATCGTGGACGCTGCCACAGACGCGATCAACGAGGGGAAGAAGATCCGGTTTCAATATTTTGACTACAATGCCGCCAAGGAGAAATTTCTGCGGCACGAGGGCGCCGGGTATACGGTGAGCCCCTATGCGCTCGTGTGGGACGACAACCACTACTATATGTGCGGATACTCGGACAAACGGGAGCAGATCGTGAATTTTCGGGTGGACCGCATGTGCAACACGGAAGTGCTGGACGAGGCAGCCGTGCCCCTGCCGGAGGATTTTAACATAGAGGACTATGTTCAGCGCCAGTTCAGGATGTTCGCGGGCGAAGAAGTGCAAGTGGTCCTCGAATGCCGCAACGACATGATGAAGTACATTGTGGACCAGTTCGGGGAAGAGGTCGAGACCCGGCCCGCGTCGGACGACACCTTTTACGCGACGGTCAACGTGGCGGACAGCCCCACCTTCTACGGATGGGTCTTTCCCTTCGAGGGAAAGGTGAAGATCGCGGCGCCGGACAGGATCAGAGAGCGATACAGGGATATGGTAAAGGCGGCGCAGGAGTGACACGAGCCGCTGCGTAAGAGATAAGTGCGGGGAAACAGATGCTGCATATAGCAATTGTGGAAGATGAAGAGGTCTATGCTCGGATCCTGGAGGATTATATTCACCGGTATGAGAGTGAAACCTTCAACCGGTTCAGGATCTCTCGCTATACGGATGGCGCGGAGATCGCGGAAAACTACCGCGGAGGCTTTGATATCATCCTGATGGATATCCAAATGGAGAAGATGGACGGTATGACCGCTGCGGAGATGATCCGGAGGAGGGATCCGGAAGTCCTGATCATTTTCATAACCAATCGAACGGACTACGCGGTCCGCGGATATGAGGTCGACGCATTGGATTATGTCGTCAAGCCGGTAGAGTATTTTTCGTTTTCGCAAAAGCTGGACAGGGCGGTCTTAAGGCGCAATAAAAACAGGGATGAGCACATCATGATCTACGCCGACGGCGGGATGTTCAAGCTGGCGGTATCGCAGATCCTGTTTGTGGAGAGCGAAAGGCATAAACTGCATTTCTATACGGAGAAGGGAGAACTTGTATCCCGAATGAATATAAGCGAAGCCGAGGAACTTCTGAAAGGCTTCGGGTTCTTCCGCTGCGGAAAAAGATATATCATCAATCTCGACAAGATCGATTCCTTCTCGGACGGAATCTGCCGCGTCGGCCGGTATAATGTCCCGGTCAGCCGGTCCAAAAAGAAAGAGTTCATGAATGTACTGGCAAATCATATGAGCAGGCTGGTCTGATAAGGAGAAAGTATGGAGCTGAGCAAAGATATTCCGCGGCTATACACCGGCATAGCTGAATGGCTGGGCTGCCTGGTCGTATTGATGAACTGCCGGCGGAGAGTGGGCAACGGTCTGTTTGTTGTGATCAGCGCGGCGGATGCAGCTGCGCAATGCGCCCTTTTGGTCTTGACTGAGGACGTAGAAGCCGGGATCTTATGGATCGTCATAATGGGCATAGCGTTTCTCCTGATGGTTCTTTATATTGGTATTTGCGCTGAGGTCTCACCGCAGGGAGTGCTCTATGTCGCCTGCGCCGCTTTTTTGCATGCGGAATTCGCCGCTTCACTCGAGTGGCAGCTGCATTCCTGGTGCATGAAATCCTATCGGGGCGGCGGCATGTTTTTTACAGCACTGCTGATCGCGGTTTACGCAGCTGTTTTTTCTTTTTTCTATTTCATGTCCAGGCGTCATATCACAGAGGACTTTGTGAAAAGCCTGACCTGGAAAGAAGCCCTGTCTCCCTCGATTCTTATTGTATTTACTTTCGCGTTCAGCAACCTGAGCTTTTTCCTCTCGGGTTCCCCGTTTTCGGGGAGGGTCACCGAGGATATATTTGCTATACGCACGTTGGCGGACGGGTTCGGAGCAGCCGTTTTCTGGGGGGGACAGATCAGTATTTCCGAGCTCCTCACGCAGAAGGAACTCTATTCGATCCGTCATGTGCTCAGCAGCCAGTATGAGCAGTTCCGCTATTACCAGGAGAGCGAAGAAATGCTGCATATGATCCAGCATGACTTAAAGCACCAGATCGAGGGGCTGCGCGGGGAGACCAACGAGCAGAAAAAAGAAGAGTGGCTCGATCTGATCGAAAATGAGCTCGATAAATGGTGGCTCCCGCAGCGAACGGGAAATCCGGTCTTTGACACGATCCTATCCGCGAAACTCAGGAGAGCCAGGCAGCTGGACGTGAGGATCACCTGTGTGGCGGACGGAGCCCTCCTTAGCCGTCTCCATGTGGCGGATATCTGTACGATCTTCGGCAATGCGCTCGACAACGCGCTCGAGAGCGTTGTGATGATACCGGATCCGGAAAAACGTCTGATCCATGTCTCTGTGTCCGCCCAAAAGAATTTTATCTTCATTAACATTTCCAACACTTTGGGGACGACGCTGATCGAATCGGAAAACACGCTCCTGACGACGAAGAGAGACAAAAAGAACCACGGGTACGGCATTAAAGGAATCAAATACGTAGTCGGAAAATACGGCGGTCATGTCTCTTATAAAGCCAATGACGGGTGGTTCCGGCTCAATATTCTGATCCCGATGAAATAACAAGAACTGGCGGTCCGGCAATGCCGGACCGTTTGTGTTTAAAAACCAACGGTTCATGACAGAATAAGCCATTCTTAGACAATAATTGGTATCATAATAGACACATGAGTTGAGATTTTTGCTTTTTTCATAAGGGGAGGAACAATGAAGCACAAAGATTTAATTGATCAGCTGACACTGGAAGAAAAAGCCGCCCTGCTCGGCGGTAAAGGGGAGTGGGACTCCAGAGACATTCCCAGACTCAATATTCCTTCCATGATCATGTCTGACGGCCCTCACGGACTCAGAAGACAGGCGGGCGCAGGGGATCATCTGGGACTTAATGCGTCCCTGCCGGCGACCTGTTTCCCGACGGCTGCCACTATGGCGAACAGCTGGGACAGGGACCTCGGAACAGAGGTCGGCGCCGCGCTGGGCGAAGAAGCCAAGGCAATGGGTGTCAATATTTTGCTCGGCCCCGGCATGAACATCAAGAGAAGCCCGCTCTGCGGACGTAATTTCGAGTATTTTTCAGAAGATCCCTATCTGGCGGGCAGAATGGCCGCATCCTATGTTAAAGGCATCCAGAGCCAGGGAGTCTATTCCTGCATCAAGCACTTCGCGGTCAACTCCCAGGAGGAGCGCCGCATGGCTATGAACGCGGTCGTGGACGAGAGAACACTGCGCGAGATCTATCTGACCGGATTTGAGATCGCGATCGACGAGTCCAGGCCCGGTGCTGTCATGACTTCCTACAACCAGGTCAACGGCGAGTACGCCAACGAGAGCATGCACCTTCTCAAAGAGATCCTTCGCGGAGACTGGAACTACGACGGATTCGTGGTCTCCGACTGGGGCGGCGCCAATGATCACGTCACAGCTGTCAAGGCCGGCTCTGATCTGGAGATGCCCGCACCCGGACTGGGCTCTGCGAGAGAGCTGGTGGAGGCTGTGAAGAACGGCAGCCTCTCCATGGAAGATCTGGACGCGCGCGTCGACGAGCTTCTGGATGCAGTTCTGACAACGACTGAGGCGGCCAAGGGGCACAGAGAGGATTTCGATATCGACGGACATCACGCGCTGGCCAGAAAGGCAGCGGCGCAGTGCGCGGTCCTTCTCAAGAACAAGGACGCGATCCTTCCCCTGAAGGCGGGGACCAAGGTCGCGGTCGTCGGCGATTTCGCTTTCCAGCCCAGATATCAGGGCGCCGGCTCCTCCATGGTCAATTCCACCAAGGTGGAGACGATCGAGAACCTGATCAAAGAGGAGAAGGATCTGGAAGTCACAGCGATGTGCCGCGGGTACAAGAGAAACGGCGAGAAGGACGAGGCGCTCCTCTCCGAGGCAGTCAAGGCCGCGGAGAGTGCGGAGGTCGTGTTGTACTTCTTCGGCCTCGACGAGATGAGTGAGTCCGAGGGCCTGGACCGTCACCATATGCATATCCCGCAGGTGCAGATCGATGTCCTGAAGGCGATGGCGGGCGTCAACCCCAATGTGGTGGGCGTGATCAGCGCGGGTTCCTCGATCGAGATGGAGTGGGATGAGAGCCTTGCGGCCATCCTGCACGGTTATCTGACCGGCCAGGCGGGCGCAGGCGCTATGCTCGACCTGATCACGGGCCGCGTCAATCCCTCCGGCAAGCTCGCGGAGACGTATCCGATGGTCTATGAAGACACGCCGTCGGCCCCTTATTATCCGGCAAAAGAGAGAAACTCCGACTACAGAGAAGCGCTGTTTGTGGGCTATCGCTATTTTGACACCTACGGCAAAAAGGTCCGCTATCCCTTTGGATTCGGCCTGTCCTACACGACCTTCGAGTACTCCGGACTTGCGGTGGACGAAAAGGGCGCGTCCTTCACAGTGAAGAATACCGGCAAATGCGCCGGCGCGGAAGTCGCACAGCTCTATATCAGCCATCCCGGATCCAAACTGCTGCGGGCCAGGAAGGAACTCAAGGGCTTTGCCAAAGTATTCCTTGAGCCCGGCGAGTCCAAAACCGTGACGATCCCGTTCGACCGCTTCACATTCCGCTACTGGAATGTAAAGAAGAACGGATGGGCCGTAGAGGGCGGCGATTACACGGCCAGCATCGGAAGCTCTGTCGACGATATCTGCCTGACCGGCAAGATCAAAGTGGCCGGCGACGCGGCGCCCGCTCCTTATGACGACGCGAAGCTTGCGGCTTACAGAGACGGAAAGATCCTGGAGATTCCGGACGAAGCGTTCGCGGAGCTTTTGGGCGGACCGATCCCGGACGGAAGCTGGAGCAGCGACCTCAACGAGAACGACGCCATCTGCCAGCTGGTCAACGCAAAGAGCGGTCTTGCCAGATTTATCTATAAGCAGCTCGAGAAGAAGAAACAGGCGGCGGACGCGGCAGGAAAGCCTGACCTCAATGTCCTGTTCATCTACAATATGCCTTTCAGGGCGATCGGCAAGATGACGGGCGGCGCAGTGGACAAGAAGATGGTCGACGGCATGGTCGACGTCGTTAACGGTCACTTCTTCGGCGGACTCGGCAAGGTGATCGGCGGATATTTCTCCAACGCAAGCGCCAACAAGAAATATGAGAAATTACTGAAGGGAGAGAAATAATATGAAAAACTTTATGGATAGTTTCGCTGAAAAGCACCCCAAAGCTGCTCAGTGGATCCGCGAAGGCGGACTGTTCATCCTTTTCAGTTATGTCGTCACATTCATCAAGTATCTGCTTCTGACCTTCCTGCCCGGGTTTTACAGGGGCATCGTCGGCGACGTCGAGTGGGTCTGGCCGGGCATCCGCACGCAGATCATGGGCGTTCCCTTTACGCTGGCCATTATCGGCAACAGTCTGGCCGACGGCGGACTGGCCTTCACGCTGGCCAACTACACGTCCATCATTCTGGGCGAGTGCATCAACTTTCCTCTGCAGAGAAACGTCACCTTCCGCAGCAAGGGACCTCTGGGACCGCAGATCCTCTTCCATGCGCTGGGAACGATCGGCGTCATGCTGGTCATGAATCTGTTCACCTGCATCTGGAACCCTGTCACGGCGGCGTTCGGCATTCCGGACGCGATCCGCAATATCGTGACCACGATCGCGACGGGCGGCGTGGCCATGGTCATCATCTTCGCGATCGACAAGACGATCTTCGCGCCCGGATTCGGCGAGAAGAAGAATTGATCGGTATTGGGATAAAATAAACATGTAGTTTTCTTCCTTGCGGGGCTGTCGCTTTATGCGGCAGCCCCATAATTGTTGCAATTTCGGGATTTAGGAGTATGCTATAAGAAGCGAAATTTCACTTAAAGTCAGGACGCTGGGAAATTGTTTAAATGAGATTAGGGAAAGACGGGAGACTATATGGCGATACTGCTGTTTCTTCTGTGGATCATATGGAATGGAAAGGTGAGCGTGGAGATTCTGCTTTTCGGCGCCGCTCTGACTGCACTGGCACTTTTCTTCGCTGTAAAAGTACTGGGGTACAGTCTTGTGGACGAGGGCCGGTTCTGGAGAAATTTTCCGCTCTTTTTGCGTTATACGGGAGTCCTGGTGATCGAGATCTTCAAGGCCTCCAGGGAAGTCGCGCTTCTTTCCGTGAGCCTGAAAGAAAAGCCGACACCGGTGATCGTGGAGTTTCACTCCGGTCTTCCGACCGACTTTCAGAATGCCCTTCTGGCCAATTCGATCACGCTGACGCCGGGGACGTTCACGCTGATCCAGGAGGGGGACCGCTTCGTGGTCCACTGCCTGCGCAGAGAGTACGCGGACGGAATGGGCGATCTGTGCTTTATTAAACTGCTTGAAAAGATGAGGGTATGATGACGATCGAACAGGCTTATCAAATTTTATACGGCGCGGCGCTGATCGTTCTGCTCCTCCTGATCGGGGCTATGGTTATACGCTCTATCATAGGGCCCCGCAGTACGGACCGGATCATGGCCGTCAATATACTGGGGACGATGACGATCTCGGCGATCGCGATCCTGTCCGTTCTTCTGGACGAGGGATATCTGGCAGATGTGGCGCTGATCTATGCCATGATCAGCTTTGTCGCGGTCCTGATGATGGCGTCTATGTTCGTGCCCGCAAAGCCCAAGGCGCCGTCGTTGGACAGAGATACAGACACAGAGCCGCAGGAGGCGGCAGCGCGGGAAGAAGGGCAAAATATGCCGGGAGGAGAGATCGATGGTATTTGAATGGATCCGTTTCGCAGTCGCGGCGGTGCTGATCATACTGGGCCTGTGCTCTTTTGCCGCGGCTGTACTGGGAGCCTACCGGTTCGGATTTGTTCTCAATCGGATGCACGCGGCAGGCATCGGGGACACAGCGGGGATCTTTCTCGTGATCGCATCCCTGGCCGTGTCGCGGGGACCGCAGATGGACACGCTCAAGCTGGTTGTCCTGGTCTTCTTCCTGTGGTTTACGTCGCCGGTCTCCACGCACTTTCTCGGCCAGGTGGAGTACTACACGAACCCGGTGCTCAGAAAATTTGTGAAGAAGGCGGACACACCGGAGGTATTCGCTCGAAAAGGAGGAGAAGATGGCACTGACTGAGATCGCCAGAATCATTTTGCTGATCCTGCTGGTCGTCTGCGCGATCGGCGTCAATTTCGGAAAGAGTCTTCTGCAGGCCGTGATCATCTTTATGTCCTACAGTTCGATCATGTGTATCCTGTGGGTGCTTCTGGAGTCGCCGGATCTGGCGATCACGGAGGCGGCTGTCGGCGCCGGCGTCAGCAGCGTTCTCTTTATGCTCACGCTGCGCCGCATGCACACCGAGGACCTCCGGATCGAGGCGCTCGAGCAGGATGTCCGGGAGACGGACCGGGAGGCAGAGACGCAAGAGGGAAAGCCCGGGAGATAAGAAGTGAAGATCTTGGATTTGGATATGATATCAGAGATCCTGGGAGAGGAGCGCGGTGACCGCGATCTGCTCGAGGATGTGATGGACGGGGAGGAGATGCACGACAGCCCCCGCGAAAGAGTCAAGACAGAGAAGGTCTATTACAAGAACTATGCCCTCAGTTCCAAAGGCGTGCAGAAGCTGATCAGGGCGGAGACCAGAGGCTTCGGCCTGTTCTACGCATCTGTGGCTGTGGTCAGCTGCGCCCTTCTGATCGGCATGCTGCTGCTCACGATCTCTTTCCTGCCGCGCTACGGCGTGGAAAACCCGGAGAGCACGGCCGTCGTAAAAAGGTATGTGGAGAATGGACTTCAGGAGACGGGCGCGATCAATATCATTTCGGGGATCATTCTGGACTACAGGGCCTTTGATACGCTGGGAGAGTCCCACGTGCTGTTTACGGCGCTGATGTGCGTCACGGTGCTGCTCCGCAGGGACAGAAAAAATATGCGCACGCAGTACGAGGACTTCTACACGATCCGGGATGAAAAATATCATGAGCTCTACAGGGAGTCCATCATGAAGATGGTGGCTTCGCTCCTACTCCCCTGCCTTCTGATGTACGGCGCTTACGTGCTTTTGAACGGCCAGCTCTCGCCCGGCGGAGGCTTTTCCGGAGGCGCTGTCATGGGGTCGGGACTGATCCTGTGCGCGGCGGCGTTCGGATTCAGGAGCACGGACAAAATGATCACAAAGAGAACGGCGGACATGATCACGTTCTTCGCCCTCGGATTTTACAGTTTTGCCAAGGGATATGTGTTTTTTACGGGCGCGAACGGCCTGGAGAACCATATTCCCAAGGGAAAACCCGGCGCGATCCTGAGCGGAGGCCTGATCCTCCCGCTGGACATAGCAGTCGGGCTTGTGGTGGCCTGCACCATGTTCGGCTTTTACAGTCTGTTCAGACGGGGCAGCATCGGAGGAAACGAGTAATGGGAAATCTTATAGCCAACAGCACGGAAGCCGTGGCGGTCATCTTATTCGGCATCGGATTTACGATGCTTCTGTTTCACAGAAACCTGTTCCGCAAGCTGATCGGGCTCAACATCATGGACACGGGAGTCTTTCTCTTTCTCGCCTCCATGGGATATATCGAGGGCCGCAAGGCGCCGATCATCACCGGCGGCGTGCAGAGCACGGAGGCTTATATCAATCCGCTCCCTGCTTCGCTGGTCCTGACCGGCATCGTCGTGTCCGTCTCGGTGACGGCCATCATGCTCTCTCTGACAGTGCGCCTGTACAGGCGCTATCACACGCTGAATCTGGATGAGATCTACAAAATGTCCGACCATCTGGAGGATGACCGGTAAACGGAGGGCCCCAAGTGGACTTTATCAGAAACTTTCCTATGTTCAGCGTCGTGCTGAGCCTCTTCTCGGGGGTCCTGTGCACGCTGCTGAGCGGCAAAAAAGCAAGAATCTATACGATCGTCCATGAGACGACCCTCCTGCTCATGTCATCAGCGGTCCTGTGGTATACCG
>ODAI012887854.1_pt1 | contig 14281 bp, 11 predicted proteins | sample 1539321 | NCBI WGS metagenome assembly ODAI01 (sample SAMN02144231, study PRJEB22623) | gut metagenome | biome: sheep rumen | host: Ovis aries | place: New Zealand
CGGGGTGTAGCTCGCGCTCTACGTTGGCAAGCTCTCTTGTAATGCTGGTTACACTAAGTTCCCAGACACACTCGACATCGATGTTACATCACTCGGTCTCGGTAAGTCTATGAAGGTTGCTGCACTCTCTTACGATGGTCTTGAGATTGTAACTTCTAAGGAAGTTGTAGTATGCGCAGTTCGTATGACTCGTGCTGCTCGTGCTGCTCAGACTGAGAGCAAGTAATCATTGAGATTATCTGAAATTATAGGGGCTGTAGTGTAATATGCACTCAGCCTCTTTTTTTAGCCCCCCAGCCCCGAAGGGGGCGACCATCCGGATATCATGTTAGCCACCTTTCTTTTAACCACGAACCTTTAGCTCGGCATAGCCAATTACACTAATTGTCACTAAATTGGTGGTTCATGGTTGCTTTTATTACACAAATAATTGCTCGTGCAATTACGAATAACACGAATCAGGAACAACAACTTGAAGCCGGACGGTATTCGTGATATTCGCAGACAACACGAGTTGTCTTAGTGTAATTATACAAGATGTATAGGAAGTTCGTGTCCATTCGTGTAATTCGTGGTTGAAAAGAATCATCGCTCACACGATTTTTTAGACCCTAAAATGATATTCGCAATGGGGTGTGCTAAATATAAACCGCATAATTGCAATATATAAAAATGTTTTTCTTTAATTTATTCAGGAAAAAATCAGAACAAGAAACAGACAATAGTATGAAATATCTTATAGTAGGTCTTGGCAATATAGGTGACGAGTATGTTGGAACACGCCACAACATCGGATTCCAACTCATTGATGCCTTTGCCAAGTCGCAGAATGTAGAGTGGGCAGACAAGCGTTATGGTGCCGTGGCACATTGTCGAGTGAAGAATGCAGAACTCACACTCCTCAAGCCTTCCACATACATGAACCTCTCTGGACAGGCAGTCCGCTACTGGATGCAGCAGGACAAGATTAACGTGGAAAACGTACTTATCCTTGTTGATGACCTCTCACTCCCTGTCGGCAAGATTCGTATGCGAGGCAACGGAAGCGCAGGAGGACATAACGGCCTCAAGAATATTGCTCAACTCCTTGGTACGGAAAACTATTCACGCATCAAGTTCGGTATTGGCAACGACTTCCCTAAGGGCGGTCAGATAGACTTCGTCCTTGGCAAGTTCTCTGACGAAGACCAGAAGATTATCGACGACAAACTCGACTATGTAGGCGAGATGATAAAGTCATTCTGCCTTGCAGGATTGACAGTCACAATGAACCAGTATAATAAGAAGTAAACACAGACCCACCCAAGCCCTCCCTATAGGGAGGGGGCTTGGATACTCCGTCGAACATGGTTCTACAAGATTCCTAATGGGGATTGCTTTAACCACGAATTCAAGTAGAGCATCAAACATAATGAACGAACTACATGCTTATCGTTCATGGTAATCAGACACCCTCCCTATAGGGAGGGCCGGGGTGGGTCCGGACATTTTATGGAAGCAAGAATAGACAAGTGGCTGTGGTCAGCCCGTATATACAAGACACGTACCATTGCAGCTGATGCCTGCAAGAATGGACGTGTGTCAGTAGGTGGCGTAAAGCTCAAGCCGTCAAAGATGATAAAAGAAGGAGACGTGATAGACGTCAAGAAGGGTCCTATCGTCTATTCGTTCAAGGTGCTCAAGGCAATACAGAACCGTGTGGGAGCAAAGCTTGTTCCCGAAGTGATGCAGAATGTCACATCGCCTAAGCAGCTCGAACTACTTGAGATGAACCGTATCAGCGGCTTCGTTGACCGTGCCCGTGGTACAGGTCGCCCAACTAAGAAGGAGCGTCGCGACCTTGATGAGTTTATCACACCAGCATATTTTGGTGACTTTGATGACGACTTCGACTTCGATGATGACGACGAGGATGAGTATTAGTGTTTGCAACTCGTGGTTTTGCATAAAAAAGTTCACCGTTGTCACAACGATGAACTTTAGTCTATATTATAACTATCCTGAAATAAATTGTAAACCCAATTGTGGGATAACTATTACATCCCACTAATCACCTTAACTGTCGCAAATATATGTTTTCTATTTGAAAGGTGCAAAGAATTTTGCAGTTTTTTCTGCAACAAAGATGATTTTTAATGTAAATGAGTTTCAAAACTACTTTTTTGCTCTATTTTGATACCATTTTCGTTTTTTGAACGATAAGTAAAGCTCTTGTAATAGTGTGATTTTTACACTATTTTACAACTTTACTTTACTTTGAGTTGCTCCACTTTCTTGCAAATGCTCACGACAGTCATCATCGCTTTTTCGAGACTCTGTACTGGACATAGCTCGTGAGGACCGTGGAAGAATAATCCGCCAGCAAAGATATTTGGACAAGGGAGCCCCATGAAACTGAGTTGCGCTCCATCTGTGCCTCCACGTATTGCCATGACCTTTGGTTCCATTCCTGCTTCCTTGATAGCCTCTTTGGCAATGTCGATGATGTACATCATTGGCTCAACCTTCTCGCGCATATTATAGTACTGGTCGTTTAGTTCAAGAACGGCCGTGTCCTCTCCGTACTTGTTATTGATGGAATCCACGATGTCCCTCATCTCGTCTTTACGACTTTCAAAATACTCACGATCGTGGTCACGAATGATAAAAGAGAGTGTCGCTTTCTCGCATGAGCCATTGATACCCGTGAGGTGGAAGAATCCTTCGTACCCCTCGGTTGTCTCTGGTGTCTCGTTCTGTGGGAGCATTTGTACAAGTTCTGTGGCAACACGTCCAGCATTTATCATCTTGTTTTTTGCATAGCCTGGATGCACGGAACAGCCATTGATGGTAATTTTTGCACTTGCCGCATTAAAGTTCTCGTACTCTATCTCGCCAACTTCTGAGCCGTCCATGGTGTAGGCAAAGTCTGCGCCAAACCTCTTGACGTTAAAGTGGTGCGCACCCATGCCAATCTCCTCGTCAGGGTTGAAGCCCACGCGTATCTTACCGTGCTTTATCTCTGGGTGCTCCTTGAGATACACCATTGCCTGTACTATCTCGGCAATACCAGCCTTGTCGTCAGCACCGAGAAGCGTAGTGCCATCAGTAACGATAAGGTCTTCACCCTTGTGTGCAAGCAGTTCCGGGAACTTGCTTGGTGAACTTATTATACCCTCAGAAAGGACTATGTCTCCACCATCATAGTTCTTGACTATGCGGGGCTTAACATCCTTGCCACTTGCATCAGGGCTTGTATCCATGTGGGCGATGAAACCAACCACAGGCACTTTCTTGTCCGTGTTGGCAGGAAGCGTTGCGTATAGATAGCCGAGTTTGTCGAGTTCCACGTCCTCAAGTCCCTCGTTGATAAGTTCCTGCTTTAGGAACTCTGCAAACACCATTTGCTTTGATGTAGATGGTGTGGTGTCTGTCTCTTCGCATGACTGTGTGTCAAATGAGACATATTTGAGAAATCTTTCTGTTATTGTCATTACCTTACTTTTTTTATGCAAAGATAAGGTGTATAGCTGATTCTCGCAAGTTATCACAATATATTATTTTGCGAACTATATAAGATGGTGTGGTTAACCTATCATGATGTGACATTCTCGAACTTTGTTTCGAGAGTGTAAATTTGACATCGTAGATAACTTCAATATTCAGATACCCCAAAAAAGCCATCCACATGAAGTGAATCAAGTGGATGGCTGTCATTATATAATCTTGATTTATTAGATTGCGAATGGATTCTCTCCTGGGTAAAGCTGACCAGCTGGGAGAGGAGTGTTGATGTCGTCAACACCGAGGAGGTGAAGTGCCTCGAAGAGAATCTTACCAACGTTCTTGAATGCGTATGCACCGTGGTGTGGGAAGCGCTTGCCAACGAGGACGTGACGATAGAAGCGTGCAAATCCTGGGATAGCTGCGATACCGATACCACCGAATGAACAAGGGTCGATGTCGAGGAAATGACCCTCTGCGATGTAGCTGACAAGCTTAGAGTCTGAGTTAGACTGGAGACGGAACATTGTTGTTGCACTTGGCATGATCTGACCTTCGAGAGTACCCTTTGTGATATCTGGACTCATGAGACGAGCCTGGATGAGCTGGTACTTAATCTTGCAGTCCTTCATGCACTGTGAGCATGTGTTACCACAGTGGAAGCCCATGTAGAGGTCCTTCATGCAAGCACCCTTGAGGTCTGCACCTGCTGGTACCACGTCGTCTGGAACTGAGTTGTTGATATCGAGGAGAGTTGCAGGCATCTCAGATGCACACTCTGCCATGTACTCAGAAACAGCACCGTAGAGGTCAACCTCACATGCTACTGGAATACCACGACCTGTGAGACGTGAGTTAACGTAGCAAGGCTCGAACTCAAATACTGGCTGCCATGCTGGCCAACACTTGTTTGCAAATACAGCATAGTTGCAAGCACCCTTGTTGTTCTCGTACCAATCCATGATAGCGAGTTCAAGCTGAGCCATCTTGTTGATGATCTCTGGATAAGTGTTGCGTGAACCAAGCTCTGCCTCCATATCCTTAGCGATGGCAGCAATCTCAGCTGTACGGCTTGCAACCTTCTCAAACTGAACCTTCATGTCAAGCTCAGAGTTCTCCTGTACCTCAACACCGAGGTCGTAGAGTGGCTGGATAGGTGCGTTACAAGCGAGGAAGTCGAATGGACGTGGACCGAATCCGATAACCTTGAGATTCTTCATTCCGATAACAACGCGAGCGATGTGACGGAAGTCTGCGAGTTCCTTAACAGCTTCCTGTGGAGTTACGTTAGGATACTCTGGAATATATACACGAAGGCGACGGAGGCCGACGTTGTAAGAGAAGTTGAGGACACCACAGAGAGCATCACCACGGTCAGAAGCAAGGTTAGCCTTGCCTTCTTCCTTAGCAGCGAGTACCATTGCAGGACCCTGGAACTTCTGAACGAACATAGTTGTTGGACCTTCTGGACCGAAGTTACCGAGGAACATACATACGGCGTTGATGCCGTTAGACTTTGCCCAATCGAGAGCCTTCATTGTATCGTTTTCGTTCTCGATAATTACTGGGCAGTCAAATACCTCAGGGAGAGCAGCCTTGCGAACCTCGTCCATCAAGGCAGCCAAACGAGCCTTAGTAAGAGATGCTGGGAAGCAGTCGCGGCTTACACCAACAATACCAAGCTTTACTACTGGTTGGTTGATCATGTTTGAAAAATGTTTTTATGTTAAAAATAAATTCGTAACTATATATTCTGTTTTGTTTCCGAGTTTACATATTCATAACTTGCTCGTATCCGAGCTGTTGGTGATGTTGTTACTTGCGCTTGTTCTCCTCTCGTATTCATTACGTACAAAAGAAGAAAAGGTGCGTTTGCAAACTCTGTGGGCAAAGGTATGAAAATATTCAATAACAAAGGAGAAAAAATGAAAAAAATATTCATAACGAACAGTTAATTTTTGTAAATGTGTTTTTCTGTGACTCTTTTTGTCCGTTTATATTAGCACTTTAGCAATCTTTCATTGTAAGATAAGTGTTTTCTTGAAATGTAAGAAAAGGGTGACGGTGTAGGTGGGTAAGAATATAAGTTTTGGTTATCCTGAAGATGTGAAGTGCAGAATGATATTAGATGAGAAAAAAGGGTTGGCTCCGTAAGGAACCAACCCTTTCTTTATATATGGATAATCGGTTTTTATCCGAGGAATGAGATAAGCACACCTGCTGCTACGGCTGAACCGATAACGCCTGCTACGTTTGATGACATACAGTAGTTGAGGACGTGGTTCTTTGGGTCGTACTCAGTAGAGATGAGGTTACATACACGGCTTGCCATAGGAACGGCAGAGAGACCTGTTGCACCGATCAGTGGGTTTATCTTCTTCTTTGCAAAGACGTTCCATATCTTCACCATGCAGATACCTGATGCGATAGAGAGACCGAATGCGAAGAATCCACCTACTACGATACCGATTGTAGTCCAGTTGAGGAATGCATCAACTGTCATTGTTGCACCTACACAGAGTCCGAGGAATACTGTACATGTGTTCATGACAGAGTTAGAGATAGTGTCGAACAAGCGGCTTGTGTCTGAACCAATCTCCTTGAGGAGGTTACCGAACATGAGCATACCGATAAGTCCTACTGCTGATGGCACAAGGAGTGCAACGATTGTAGTAACAGCGATAGGGAAGATAATCTTGATGACCTTCTCGTTCTTGATCTTGTTTGAAGGTGGAAAGAGCTTGTCCTGCTCCTTCATGTTGATCATGAGTTCCTTCTTTGTACAGAGCAACTTGACAACGAGAGGAATGATTACTGGTACAAGTGCCATGTATGAGTAAGCTGCGATGGCGATAGGTGCAAGGAGATGTGGAGCCAACTTGATAGTAGTATAGATGGCTGTTGGACCATCAGCACCACCAATGATACCAAGTGAAGCTGCTTCCTTGAGGTCGAACTGACCTGAACTTACTGCGCAGAGGAGTACGGCAAAGATACCGAGCTGTGCTGCAGCACCGAAGATGGCAAGCTTGAGGTTACGGAGCATAGGACCGAAGTCTGTGAGTGCACCTACACCCATGAAGATTACTGGTGGGAGGAATCCTGTCTTGATGAGCATGTAGTAAAGGAAGTTCATCAATCCAAGTTCATGAGCGACATCATGAATTGGCATTTCCCACACGTTATAGTCCTTTCCATTGTAGTGGATGAGACCTGTCTCGTCTGCCTGAAGCACACCCATGTCGCCTCCTGGGAAGTTAGCGATGAGTACACCGAATGCGATAGGCACGAGAAGCAGTGGCTCGAAGTGCTTGACAATACCGAGGTACAGGAGTACGAAGGCAAGCAAGTACATTATTATATATGTACCATTAGCAGCGATGATGTCGCTGAACGCTGTCATCTGGTACAAGTTGTTTAAAATTTCTTCCATAAATTTTAAAAGTTAAAAATTAACAATTAAAAGTTAAAAGTTGAGTTAGAAGTTTTTAAGTTGTTCAGTTATAAGTCTGTTCCGTGCTCTTTCCTGTTTACTTGTGACGTACGAATAATAGATGAGAGAATTGCTATCAATTCATCCACATCTGCCTTCAATGACACATACATGTTTTCATCAATGAATTCGTTGTCATGCAAAAGTCTTATCCAATATCTACTTTCACTGGCTTCTTTAAGAGCTATCTGGTGCTTGTTTATAAAGTCTGCTTGGCTTTGTGCATATACAGCCTCTGCAACATTGGCACCAATGGATGTGCCCGAGCGAAACAGTTGTTTGGATATGATTCGCTCTTGCTTTTTACTACTTAGGAACTTCTCCAATTTTATTATTCTATTGGCGAATAAGTAGGATTTTGCTGAGATTATGCTTTCTGCCATATAGAACTTAAAGCTAAAGCACTTTAGAACTAAACTTATAATTTTTAACTCTTAACTTTTAACTTGAAGCTTGCGTTAAGCAAGCTTCATGATTGGGTCATCCTCTTCAACTGAGTCGCCTGAGCTGACGAGGATGGCTGTGATTGTACCTGCCTTGTCTGCACGGATGGCATTGAATGTCTTCATTGCCTCGATGTAGCCGAGGGTGTCACCTGCCTGTACTGCGTCGCCAACCTTCTTTGGTGTCTCTGAGTTGTCCTTAACGAGGTAGAACTTACCCTCAAGTGGTGCGAGGATGTCCTCACCTTCACCTGCAGGAGCTGCTGCTGGTGCTGCACCTGCTGCTGCGGCTGGTGCTGGAGCGTCGCCGTAAGCAATCTCTACCTTATAGTTTACACCATTTACATTGACAGTAACTGACTTAGGGCCTTCTGCGCCACCTGCTGGTGCATTAGCCTCTGCCTTACGCTTAGCGAGGTCAGCCTCGAAGTCTGCCTTAGCCTTACCTGACTTGTAAGCCTCGTACTGTCCTGGGTGCATTGAGTATTCGAAGAGTTCCTCGTCGTCCTCGCCGAGTTCCCATCCCTTCTCCTGCATCTTCTTCTTGTACTCCTCAAGGTCATCAGGGAAGTAAGACTGTGGATCATTTGTCTCGAATACCTTGCCTTCTTTCTTTGCAAGTTCAACGATTTCTGGTGCTACAGGACCAGGGAGCTGACCTGCCTTGCCGAGAATCATGTCCCAGATAGTGTCGGCAATCATTGACCAACGCTCCTTGCCCTTCTCCATCTGGATGACATTCATGAGGGCGAGGTTCTTGACATACTGAGAGAATGGAGTTACGAGACATGGGTAACCAACCTTTGGCCATACATAAGCAACCTCATCGAAGAGCTTGATGAGAAGCTCGTCAGTAGTAAGCTCTGGCTGGTTGTTCTTTACCTTCCACTTGTTGAGTGACTTGAGGTTGTCCTCGAGGTCAGTCATGAGTGAACCCATCATACCGCCTGGGAGTCCTGGCTTAACGAGAAGTGAGTTGTTGATATGATTGAGCTTTGGAATGTAGTAGCCGAGGAAATCATCGCACATCTCCTGAATCTGAGTACGTACCTCCATGTAAGCTGCCATGTTGATTTCCTTTACCTTGAAACCAGCATCCTTCAACATCTCCTGTACGGCGATGATGTCAGCGTGTCCTGTACCCCAAGAGAGTGGAGACATACCTGTATCTACATAGTCACATCCTGCGTTACATACTTCGAGGATTGAAGCCATGTTGAAACCTGGACCTGCATGTGAGTGATACTGGATTACGATATCTTCCTTGTAAGCCTTGATACCCTCGACAATCTTGCCAAGTGATACTGGACGACCGATACCTGCCATATCCTTGAGACAGATTTCGTCTGCACCTGCATCGATGAATGTCTTAGCAAGGTTTACATAGTATTCAACTGTGTGGATAGGAGAGTGAGTGATACAGAGTGAAGCCTGGGCAATCATGCCTGCTTCCTTTGCATACTGGATTGATGGTATTACGTTGCGTGGGTCGTTGAGACCACAGAATATACGAGTGATGTCTGTGCCCTGAGCCTTCTTTACCTTGTAGAAGAGTTTACGGAGGTCCTTAGGGCATGGGCTCATGCGGAGACCGTTGAGTGCACGGTCGAGCATATGTGTCTGTATGCCTGCCTCATGGAATGGTTTAGTCCATGCACGTACAGACTTGTTTGGGTTCTCGCCGTAGAGAAGGTTTACCTGTTCGAAACCTCCACCGTTAGTCTCTACACGGTCGAAACAACCCATCTTGATGATTGCTGGTGCTACTTTCACGAGTTGGTCAACACGTGGCTGATACTTTCCGGCACTCTGCCACATATCACGGAAGACCAATGAGAATTTTACTTCTTTTGCCATTTTCTATTCTGATGTTTTTTTGATTGTTCTACTTATAACTTAGTGATTTTTGTTGCGTGTCCCTTGCCGCCTGTAATCTGTGCGATGGTAGCATCGATTACAGCCTTGACTGTAGCATCTACCTGTTGAACGGCATTAGCTGCAGGTGCTATTTTCTTAGCGACAACCTCTTCTGGTGCGAACTTATTGACAAGTTTGATAAGTACAGTACCCAGAAAAATCACAATTAGCAGGATACAGAATACTGTAACCATACCAATAGCCATAAGCTGAAGAGCTTCGTTGATTAATGGATTCATTGTCTGATGTTTTATTAGTTGATTTTATCTTTTTATCTTAAATGACGTTATTGAGTGATGATAAAAAAATCACTGAAACGACTGCAAATATAGTGTTTTTTCGGAAAACATTAAGTTTTTGCTGCCTATATTTATTCATTTTGAATTATTTTTTTGTAGCTATGTGGATATTTAGTCCTTTAGATGCGCTTGTATTGTCTGTTTGACACAAAAAAGCCTCTGTCGTTGGCAATAATGTCAAAGACAGAGGCGAGGTGTAAATGTAATTTACCAATATCTTTATGAATTAATGAATCATATATTTGTCAGGACACAATATATGTGAAAAATTCTTCGGCAACCCTTCGTGTCGGCTTCGTAAGCTCTACGTGTTTTTGACAGGATTTATGAAGTATTGCTTCCAAATATGATGCAAATATACAGGTATTATCTCTATTCTGTAAGTTCTAATCGTGTATTTTTATGTGATTTTTCAATAAATTTTTGATTGTATAGAAATCGTTACGAAGGAGTGTAATGTCGAGGTTACAAAATAAGCGGAGACTGATGTCCCCGCTTATGATGCTATTTATTGTCTTAACTTGTTTGTTTTTACTTTGTAATAGGTTTGTACTTTGGTACAAGAGTCTTCATGAGTGCCCATGCAATAAGGTATGCAACAGCACAGTAGCAGAAGACAATCATATAGCCTGCTGGCTTTCCTTCCACTCCGAAGAATGTGAATGCACTACCTTGCTGCTCAGCGTATGTGAAGAGTGAACCAGAACCGAGGTTGATGGCAAATGAACAGAGTCCTCCGAACATTGTACCGATACCTGTGATAGATGCAATGGCACTCTTAGGGAACATATCGCCAATAGTTGAATAGAGGTTGGCACTCCATGCCTGATGTCCAGCTCCAGCAAGTCCGATGATGATACAAGGAAACCATACTGATGTTGCAGCGAGTGGCTGAGCGAACATGGCGAAGATAGGGAAGAATGCGAAGATGAGCATTGCGAGCATACGACCTGAATATGGCTGCATTCCCTTCTTCTCTACGAAGTACTTAGGAAGGTAACCGCCTCCGATAGAAACGATTGTGACAATTGCATAAAGAACAAAGATGAGTATCTGTCCCATTGTGTCAGATGATTTGTAGCCAAGCTCGGAGAAGTAGGCTGGTGCCCAGAAGAGGAAGAACCACCATACTCCGTCAGTGAGAAGCTTGCCGACGATGAATGCCCATGTCTGACGATATGTGAAGCACTGGAGGAATGAAATCTGAAGATTGTCGTTTGCCTGCTCCTGCTTTGGAGTTTCTGCTTTCTCTTCTTTTGCAGGAGCGTTGTTGTCCTGCTGAATATATTCGAGTTCTTCCTTAGATACGTATTTGCTCTCTGATGGCTTGTTGTAAAGTACAGCCCATAGAATTGCCCATACGAAGCCCACGGCACCGATGATGATGAATGCCATTTCCCATCCCATTGCCTTAGCAAGTACTGGGATAGTGAGTGGTGCAGCAAGTGCACCTACTGATGCTCCAGCATTGAAGATTGATGTGGCAAGTGCACGGTCTTTCTTTGGGAAGTATTCTGCTGTTACCTTAATGGCAGCGGGGAAATTGCCAGCCTCACCAGTTGCAAGAATCATACGGCATGAGAGGAAGAGCCATACAGAGATGGTTGAGATAGAAAGTGCAAGCTTTGAACCTGCTTCTACGGCACGAAGTTCCTCGATGGAACCTATGCTTTCGATATTCATTGTGAGCCATCCGCATCCTGCATGGAGACATGCGCCGAGACTCCAGATGACGATTGCCCAGATGTAACCTTTCTTTGTACCCATCACGTCTATGAACTTACCAGCCAAAAGTGAAATGGCAGCATAGAAGATGGAGAATGCAGCTGTGATAACTCCATAGTCAGCATCTGTCCAATGGAAATCAACAGCGATAAAGTCTTTCCAAGTGAGTGAAAGAACCTGACGGTCCATGTAGTTTACTGTTGTTGCGAGGAACAACATTGCACAAATTATCCAGCGGTAATTTGTCATTTGTTTTGATTGGTTCATGTTAGTTGTTGGTATGTATTGTTTTGTTTTATGTTGCAAAGTTACAAAAAAAAGGTATTTAATCAAGATATAGCGTACATTATTTTCGTGTTTCCTCTATTTCTATGCCTGCGCCTTTGCAATCTGCGCCCATTGGTGGATTTTCCTTGATGATGCGTAGCTTTATTTTTGTAACAGTAGGAAAAGAACGGAATAGGGTAGTGATGATACGTCCTCCCACGTGCTCGAGTAGTTTGGATGGTGTTGCCATCTCCTTTTTTATCACATCAAACACGTCGGCATAACTTACCGTACCTTCAAGTTCATCTGTTGCCATTGCTTGTGTGAAGTTCGTCTCCAGTTCTGCGCTTACAGTGAAGTAAGCACCTATCTTGTTTTCCTGTGGCATTACACCGTGGAAAGCATATATGCTAACGCTGTCAAGTATTATCTTCATTTGAGTTTTTATGTTTTTAAGTTTGTGAGTTTTTAGGTTTTTTAGTTCTCGCTGGTGTGAGTTTTTTGTTTTTTTTGAGTTTTTGAGTTTATGCGTGAAAACGTTTCTGAGTTATTTGGCTCGTGATTTTTTATATGTTCCAAGCATGTGTCCTTACCGTGAAAACAAAAAAATAAGAACTTACAAACTCACAAACTCAAAAACTTACAAACTTACGAACTTACAAAACCTAAGAATCCGCTGTCCTTAACGGGAGTCAGCGGATTCTACATTATTTTTGAATTGGATATATTCTAAAAAAACTTTCTTATTTACTGAGTATGTCCTCGATAGTGCTGATGTCCACGCGAATCTTTTCATCTACATCCAACAGGTTCTTGACTTGATTGATTGCATGAATTACTGTTGCGTGATTTCTGTTGCCGAGGTTCAAACCTATCTGTACGTTGGAGAGGTTTGTGTGTTCGCTTGCGATGTACATAGCCACCTGACGAACGAGTGCAATCTTCTGCTTACGGTTGCGTGAGCAGAGATCCTCTGGTGTCACGTTGTAGTGGTTACATACTGTCTCCATAATCTTGTCAAGTGTTATCTCCTGCTTTTCCTTTACTTCTACAAAGCGAGGCATAACCTTGTTCACAAGCTTCATATTGACTTCACATTTATATACGATAGAGAATGCGAGGAGCGAATTAATTATTCCCTCAAGGTCTCGTACACTCTCGTCCACGTTTTCTGTGATGTAATTGATGACATCTTCTGGAATGCTCAGCCCTTCCTTCTTGACCTTGGCGTTGAGAATCGAGAAACGCAGTTTCTTTGTTGGTTTCTCAATCTCTGCCTGAAGTCCCCATTTGAATCGAGTGAGCAGACGGTCTTCGAGTCCTTCGATTGCAACAGGTGGTCGGTCGGCAGCAAGGATGATCTGCTTGTTGTTCATCTGGAGATGGTTGAAGATGTGGAAGAAAGCATTCTGTGTACCTTTCTTACCTGACAGCTCTTGTATGTCATCGAGAATGAGAACGTCGATTGTCTGGTAGAAACCAATGAAATCGTTTATCTTATTGTTACGCGTCGCATCCATGTACTGAACTGTAAACAGATGTGCACTAAGGTATAATACCCGTAGTTGTGGATGCAACTCCTTTGTCCGGAGACCTATTGCATTTATAAGGTGTGTCTTTCCACAACCCGAAGGACCGAACACGAAGAACGGATTGAATGTCTGGGCTGGGTTCTTGGCAATAGCCTCGCCGACAGAACGCGCGAGTCGGTTGCTTTCACCTTCTATATAGTTGTCGAAGTTATATTCCTTCTTCAGTTGTGAATCGAGATCCTGCACAGCAGGCGCCATCATCTCGTCTGGAGTCTCGTTTGCTGGCCTTTCCGCTCTCCCATTGATTGCTGGGGCAGGAGGTGTCTCATGCTCGATAAGTCCTGTGTGCGAAGTCTTGTCAATAAGTATTCGGTAGTAGAGCTGAATATGCTCATTGCCGAAGTACTTCTTGAAACTCTTTCGCATCAGTCCTTGGAACTGTTTTTCCAACATCTCACGAATGAATGCAGAAGGCACGTCGAGTATAAGAGTACCATCCTTATACGATTCAAGCTTCGTATAAGCGAAAGTGCAATTATACTGGTCGGGAGTTACGTTCTCCTTGTAAAAGTTGAGACATTGCTCCCAAATTTTTTGTGGGTCCTGTTCCATTATGTTTTGTTGGTTAAAAAGTATATTTCATTAAATTCGTTTACGAGTGCAAAGTTCCGAAAAATAATTTTAATCTCCAAATATTTTTCTTCTCGTTTTTTTTATATCGAAGCATTACAATTCTTGATTTCAGCCTTTTGCAAAAAAGAACTTTTTTGGATATTTGTATTATTGCAACAAAATTGTTCTTTATGAAAAAGAGAATGTTAACTTTGTGCTTGCTTACCAACTACAAAAATTGTTCTGTGATAATTTTCTCCTCTATCTATTTGTATTATATCAAATTTACAATGTCCACAAAGAACTTTTTGAAATAAATACTATTTATACAAAATTTAATTATTTACATGTCAAAAAAAGAAACTGTTTGTACACTGTTTTGACATCTTTTATTATGCAAAATGATATAAGTAGGTGTGCATAATTATTTATACAATCCTTGCACCGCCTACTGCGCATCTTCACCGCCTAAAAACAATCGAGTAGGAGTCACTACACTCATTTATTTTA
>ODAI010268254.1_pt1 | contig 14279 bp, 10 predicted proteins | sample 1539321 | NCBI WGS metagenome assembly ODAI01 (sample SAMN02144231, study PRJEB22623) | gut metagenome | biome: sheep rumen | host: Ovis aries | place: New Zealand
AGCCAGCGAGGGCAGTGTATGCTTTTTTCCTTGCGGTGTGCGGGGCTGTGGTGGTGCTGCTGGTGTGGGAGTGCCTTGCACCTATGGATGATGTGGTAAAAGCTACAGCTGTATTGCGGCCGGCGGAATCAGTTTCTTCTGTGCGTTGTGTGGCGAGCGGTGAGCTTTGGCAGAAGAATTATGAAAATGATATGAATGTAAAAGAGAGAGATTTACTTTTTTCTCTTGATACTTCTGTATATGTTACAGAGCTTGAAGCATACAGGCGCGAGCAGGAAAAAAATGAAGAAGAGGCTTTTATAAACAAAATCCTTTTGGAAACTATAGAAACTGGAGTTCTTCCAAAATTGCCTGAAAATTCAGATGCATATATAAAATCATCAGTATATATTTCTGAAAAAAAGAGATATGAAAAGTCTGTTGAAGATGCCCATATAAAATGGGAACGTGAACGTGATGCTCCGCGAGGTTTATATATTCCTCAGAATGTTGTTGATGCCGAAAATGCAAAGGAGCAGGCACGGCTTAGCTTTGATGCATGGCTGAATAATCAAAAGGTTCAGGCTGTCGAACAGAAACGAACTCTGGAAAGTACCAGACGAACGCTAGAGAGCAGAATTGGTGAGCTGGAGCGCAGTATTCGTAACAGTACAATTTATGCTCCGATAAGCGGGCGAGTGGCAGAAGTTGCAAAACGGAATCCGGGTGATTATGTGCTTGCTGGTGAAGAAATCTTGCGTATCGTGCCGGATGGTGCAGACGGTTTACGTGCAGATATTTACGTTGACCCTTCTTATGTTGCGAAAGTAGCTCCCGGAGATGCTGTACGTATGAAGTTTCCGGGGCTTCCGCCAAGCCGTTACGGAATGCTTGAAACTTCAGTAGATATAGTTCCGCCGGATGCAACGCTGCAGAATGGAAATCTTGTTTTTGTAGTGGAGTCTCCTGTTGGGGAGCCTTATTTATCAGCTAAAAACGGACGGCGTGCAACTCTAATTCCCGGAATTACAGCCGAAGCACGAATCATAACCGACCGCAGCACCGTTATGCGTATGGTACTGCGGAAGCTTGATTTTATAAACTAGGTTGTATAGCGGAATTTTTAAACTGTGACTTTCACATCGCCCTGGCGCAGAACTTTTATTTCGTTATTTTCAATCATGACGAGGGTAGAAGGCAGGGCGTTTTTTTTGTCGCCGTCGTCTACGATAAGGTCGGCTTCGCTGCCGAACTCGGCTTGAATGGCGGAAATGCTGTCCAGGACGGGCGAGCCGCTGCGGTTTACGCTGGTGCTGAAAATAGGGCTGCCGGTTAGGGCGATTACGCGGCGGAGCCAGGCGTCGCCGGGGCAGCGGTAGGCGGTGGTGCCGCCTTGGTGGTCATGCACGATAATTGTGAGGGCGCCCGGCCATTTTGCGAGCAGCGAGTCTGGAATTTTATCATCAGTCAGATTAAAAATATCTTCCGGCTTTGCAATCAGCTGGATAAGAGGCTTTTTTTCGTCGCGGCCTTTTATTGCGCGAATCTTTGAATCAGTTTCAAAGTGATTATTATTTTCGCTTGTATCAACAATTCCGCTGAAGCCGTAAACGGTGTCGGTCGGGAGGATTGTAATTTTTCCGTTTTTTAATGCTTCCGCAACAATTTCGGCGGAATTTTCATCATTTTTATTTATTTTCATAAGGATTCTTCCTTTCTCCACTATCGTCTGTCAGTTTTTTCCACTCTTTTCCATCAAAAGAAAAAACGGTTTCTTCGCAGTTACCGCGAAGTCCGCTTCCCCAGAAGTTTTCAACGCCGTGGCCTTCAAGGTAACACATAAGGGCCGCAAGAAGTGCCCCGTGCGCCACGACCATCACTCGCTCTGTTTTTCCTTCGTGCGCAAGTGGTTCTAGTTCCTTTTGCACAAAGTCGCGGGTGCGGTCGCAGACGTGCTGCAAAGTTTCGCCTCCCTCGGGCGGTTCGTAGCGGCCAGGCTCTGTAAAAAAGTATTTGCGAGGATGGTCGGTGTCTATCCACTGTGTGTAGGGCATGCCTTCAAGGCCGCCAAAGCTTAATTCGCGCAAACGCTGGTCGCGGATAATCGGAATATTTTTGTGTCCTCGAATAAGGCAGGCTGTTTCGTAGGCGCGGATTAAGGGTGAAGAATAAATTCTGTCAAAATGCACAGCTTCCAGGCGGCGGCCAAGTGCCCCGGCAAGCTCACGTCCCTTTTCGTTCAGTTCAATATCTTTTTCACCCTGAAAACGCCGCTCTGCGTTCCAGTCTGTAGTTCCGTGACGGATAAAGTATACTTCCATTTTAGACCTTCTTTAGAATCTCAATCTTCTTACATGCGAAATCCTGCTGACCAGCAGAGTTTCAATTTCGTTTGTAGGCTGTAACTGAAAACGCAGAACGGCTTCTCCCGGTTGCTTTGAAATGCTGAGGGGGATTCCAAGCAGCTGAAAAGAGCCCTGACTTCCATCTGCATTTGGCAGCTGTAATTCGGTAAGGTCGCTTTCTTTAACTGCGGTTTCCAGCAGATGTACCTTGCCAGAAAAGTCGATACCGTCGGCTTCTAGAATTTCTGTTCTGACAGCTGCAGACGTAAGCTGGGTGTCCGAAATAATCAGACGATTTTTAATGCGGTGTTCAAGACTTTCCTTTTGAAATTTATCGAAATCCTTACTTTCAAGTAGTCCCCGCATTTCTTCCATCAGCTTTTGACCTTTTACAACGTTTGGAATTTGAAGGTCAGAAAAAACATTTTTTTCATCAGAAATAGACAAAAGTCTTCCTTCAGAAAGGGCCGGAAAAGCAAAGCTGCTTTCTCCACGTTCAGGCTGCTTGATTTGCCCCAAAAAATCCAGACCGCTGGTTGAAATAAAATGATTTATGTCAGTGTCAGAAGCATCAAGAGGAAGATTAAGAAGGTAAATGCCTTCCGCAAGCTTTTCGATTATTTTATCTTTAATAAGAGGATTGTTTTCCACAAGCGAAATGTTTGATTCGCCTACTTTAAGTATAAAACCGCGGTAAAGCTTAGCTGAAGAATAATTATTATACCATTCCGTAATGTTGATTTTCAGGTTCTGTGGAATTTCATAAGGCAGATAGCTTTCAATCATTTCAAAAAGTGAAGAAGGGGAGAGCCCCCTGTCAAAGGCGGAAGAAACTGACTGGCGGGGAATTTCGTATTCACAGACTACGCCGCACTTTTTTATGCTCATAAAAGAGTTGATTTGCAAAAGCTGATGAAGAGAAAGTCCTGGCATAAGGGTAACAGAAAAAATAGAGTCAATATTCAGAACCTTGGGGTTTGTATCAGCCTTATAAGCTGTGCCGGAAAGTGAATTTTGACAGCTTATTCCACTTGTAAAGATTTCGTTTTCATTATTATCTTTTCCAAGCTTTTGGAGCAGCCCCATTTCAATGGCAGAAGCAATCATTCTGTCAATAAGATTTGAATTTTGAACAGCAGCGTCGCCATTGTTTTCTTTTTCGCGTTCTTTTGCTGCTTCTAGAATCTGACTGAAACGACTTTTTTTTGCTAAAGCAGTTCCTTCTTTTGTCCTTGTTCCCAATAAAAATGCAAGGCGAAGAATTTCGCTGCGATTAAGACCAGACTGGGGAATAGAGGCCAGACAATCTAAAAGCAGCTGGGCCTCTTTGCGTAAGCCTTCCCTTCCAAAGCGGGAAACTGAGGCAGCACACAAAAGTGCGTATTGCTTTTCTGGATTAAGCTTTGCAAAGGAATTAAGGTTTGCCGAATCAATTTTGTAGTTTTTGTCACTTTCGCGAAGAATTGACAGATTTATTAGAGAGTCAATAATCAGTTGAATAAGCTTTTCGTGCCCGTTAAAAATTTCTGACAGCCTTGAAAGATCATTTTTTTTAATTATACCATCAGCCTTACAGCCGATTCCCTTCAGATTAAGATAAGAAAAAAGAGCTGCAAGAAAATCTGGAGAAAGCTTAAAAATATCATCACAATTATAGAAGGAAATAGTGTGATTAGGAAATAAAATAGACTTTTTAAGGTAAGGTTTAAGCTGGGGCTCTAAAAGAGGATTGATAAAAAAGATTTCCTGCGTATCAGAAAAGCTTGTAGTAAAGTCCGGTTTTGCCTTGTAGATTAAAAGTCTTTCTGAAAGATTAATGAGTGTAGAATAAACCTCGCTCATTGAATAAGTGCCGCTGAAAAAGTCAATTAAAAGCTTTTGACTTGCATTTGGAATTATAAGAATGGCCGTTAAAAACTGAAGATCAATTAGGTCAAGAAGAGAAAGAAGATTTTGATTAGTCTTAGGATTTTTAAGAAAGCTTGCAAGTCCTTCAATAAGGCGTTGTTTATTGAAGGGAGTTTTTATTTCCCCTAGATAAAGGCGCATTGTGCTGAAAAACTGCTTTTCTGGTAAGGAGCTTATTGATTCCTGCCAGAGTGATACTGAATTTTCCATAATAATCTCTCCTATAAATCTCCCGTTCCTGCGCAGCTTTCATTCTCTACCGATTCAAGACTTTCGACTCCATCGTAGCGCACAATCTTATATTCATAGCCCTGTTCTGCCAGAAATTTCTGTCTGTTAGAGCCGAACTCTTCTTCAACTGTGTTTCTTGTAATCAGTGTAAAAAATCGCGACTTGCGTTCTTTTGGCCTTAAAATTCGTCCAAGTCGTTGTGCCTCCTCCTGCCTGCTTCCAAAGGTTCCGCTTACCTGAATGGCAAGAGATGCGTCCGGCAAATCTATGGCAAAGTTAGCAACCTTAGAAACCACCAGAACTCTAATTTTTCCGCTTCTAAAATCAGTATAAATTTTATCTCTTTCTGTATTTGGCGTTTTTCCCGTAATAATTGGACAACCCAAGGCTTTTACAATTTCATCCAGTTGCTGCAGATACTGACCAATAATCAGAATCTTGTCGTCCGGGTAAAGCTCCGTGATTTTCTGGGCAATATCAATTTTTTGAGGATTCATGCTGGCAATTTTGTGCTTTTCGCGGGAATTTGCTACGGCATATTCAATTTCCTGATTAACCGGCAAATCTATGCGGACTTCAATACATTCTGCGCTGGCAATCCAGTGGTCGCGTTCCAGTTCCTTCCAGGGAACATCGTAGCGTTTTGGTCCAACAAGACTAAAAACATAACCTTCGCAGCCGTCTTCGCGTACCAGGGTGGCGGTAAGTCCTACGCGGCGCACAGCCTGCAATTCTGCAACTACGCGGAATACTGGTGCCGGCAGCATGTGAACTTCGTCATAAATAATAAGTCCCCAAGCCCTCTGATGGAAAAGAGAAAAATGAGGATAAGGACCTTCTTTATCCGGCCTCCAGGTTAAAACCTGATAGGTAGCAACAGTAACCTCTTTTATTTCCTTATTTTCTCCAGAGTATTCTGCAATTTGGTCGGCGGTGAGGTTTGTTTTATCAAGCAATTCATCTATCCACTGGTGAACTGCAGAAATATTAGTTGTGATAATCAAAGTAGAGGTTTTCAGCATGTCCATAATTGTCATGCCGACAATTGTTTTTCCGGCTCCACATGGTAAAACAATTGTTCCGAAGCCTGTTCCGGGACCTTTGTCGCCAATCAGGGCGCGGGCAGCCCCTTTCTGGTACTCGCGAATCTGCAGTGGTCGGCCGCTTGCTGTTGTTTCGCGTAAGCTTACCTCCAGCGGCTCTCCATCCTGGAGGGCAACTTCGTCTTTTACCGGCCAGCCAGCTTGAAGCAGCAGCTGTTTAATTGTACCCCGGTCTGTAAGATGCAGCTTAAAAGAATAGCCTGGCACATCACCCTGAGAATCCTGTATTTCATTTGCAATTGTCAGAAGCTTTTTTACGCTGTTGTTAGCCGCAATTTCCTTAAAAACTGCGCGGGATGTAGCGGTAAGGTATAGAAAGTGTTCAATCACCTTGTCTGTATTGCCTTCTGTTAGTTCGCTGCCCCCTGGTCCAGTGCCATTCACCGCAGCCTGAATTGTCTTTCCCGAAGGCACCAGTTCATCCGGACCTGGTACCAGTTTAAGCATTCCAAAACGGCTGGAAATTTCTTTAATCCACATTACAATTGATTGAGGAACATCGTAGCGGGCGTATTTTTCAAGAACGGCAACTGCATCCTCTGCAGTAAAACCCGCACTTGCTGCGTTCCACAAAGAAAGGGGAGAAAGCTTATATGTATGAAGATGCTCAGGAGATTTTTCCAGCTCGGCAAAAGGAATAAGAGCATTGCGACATTCTTCTGCCAGTGGTGCGTGTACATCCAGTAGGAGAGAGCGGTCTCCCTGAACAATCAGTGGGTTTTCGTAATTCATTGTAACATATCATTATAGTGAATTTTCTGCTAAAGGTCATAGAATTTCTGTTATAGCATAGCGATTTTTGTTTAAAAAATCGTGATTTAGATGTAAAATGTTTGCATGGCTTCTCGCATAATAAATCCTGTCCTGGCAGGCTTTTATCCGGATCCTTCCATTTGTGAAGCGGAAGGAATGTATTATTTAGTGTGTTCTTCTTTTTCTTATGTTCCGGGACTTCCAATTTTTAAAAGCAAAAATGGAATTAAATGGGAACAGATTGGAAATATAATAGATCGTCCTGAACAGCTTAATTTTGAAGGACAGGGCGTTTCTCGCGGACTTTTTGCTCCGACAATTCGTTATTACAATAAAAAGTTTTACTGCATTTGTACTCAGGTCGATAAGCTGGGAAATTTTTTTGTTACAGCTGATAACCCGGAGGGCCCCTGGTCTAATCCTATTCCCGTTAAGGGGGCCGAAGGTATAGATCCTTCTTTATTTTTTGATGATGATGGAACTTCCTGGTATATAGGAACCCGTCCAGCTCCGGAAGGACCTAAATATAATGGAAACTGGGAAATCTGGATTCAGCGTATTAATCTGGAAAATGGAGAGCTTTTGGGCGAGTCAAAAGGCATTTGGCGCGGTGCTCTTCGCGATTGTGTCTGGCCGGAAGGTCCTCATATTTATAAAATTAACGGAATGTATTACCTGATTCATGCAGAAGGCGGAACCGGCCCGGACCATGCAGTTTGCGTTGCCCGCTGCCAGACTATAGATGGACAGTGGGAAGGAAAAAAATCTAATCCAATTTTAACTCACCGTCATTTGGGAAAATCTGCCGGTGTAAGAAATGTTGGTCATGGAGACCTTGTTCAGGCAACAAGCGGAAAATGGTGGATGTGCTGTTTAGCTTCCAGACCTTATGGAGAAGGCGAAAACCGCTATTGCAATATGGGGCGCGAAACCTTCCTTGTACCTGTAAAGTGGGAGGACGACTGGCCGGTTTGCAGCTGGGAAACAGGACTTATTGAAAATGCCTACAGTCTTTCTGGCCATGTTGTTACCCGTTCAAATGAAGACGCCGATGCTGTAATTCTTCCAAATATTGATGATTTTAATACTCCAAAGCTTGGCTTCCGCTGGCTGAGTCTGCGAGAGCGTAATCCAAAATATATAAACTGTACAGAAAAGTCTGGCCAGCTGCGTATTTATGGAGGAGAAGCTCTAACAGGTAATGGAAAGGTTCATATGGCAGTTTTGCGTCAGACAGCCTTCAGCTTTGAAGCTTCTACTGTAGTTCACGGAAATTTCATAAATGATAACGATGCCTGTGGAATTGTTTGCTTCCAGAACGAAAGCTTCCACTTCCGCCTTCAAATGGTTTTGCGCGGAAAGCTTTATGTGCTTCAGCTGGTAAAGGTTGAAGCTGGAAAGGAAGATGTTCTTGCCGAGGATGTAATGACTGGAATAACTTCGGTACCTTACTGTGTTCTGCGCGTTGTTGCAGAAAAACAGAAGCTCTTTTTTGAATATGGCCCTGACGAACGAAACATGCATCTTTTTGCTAAGGATGTTGACGCAAGCATTTTGAGTCAGGAAAAGGCCGGAGGCTTCGTTGGAACCGTAGTCGGACTTTTTGCCGTAAGTGGTGATGGTAAGGAAAGCGAAAGCTTTTATGGTGATTTTGACTGGTTCAGATATGAAAATATAGGACGCGACTGGATTTCGTAAAAAAAAAGATTCCCGCGTCGAGCGCGGGAATGACAGCCCATGTCATTGCCGGACTTGATCCGGCAATCTTAGAAAAATAGGAGATGAAAATGAAGACAAAACTGCAGGTAAAGGGAATTTTTGGTTCTGGAATGGTTCTCCAGCGAAATAAGGTAAACTGCATTTATGGAGTTGCAGACGGTTATACAGATATAATGCTCTCTTTTAGAGGGGTGACGACTATTACTCAAAGTGATGAATATGGTAATTGGAAGCTTGAATTCAGTCCGGGAGAAGCAGGCGGACCTTTTGAAATGGTAATTAAAGCTGATTCAGAACGAATTGAATTTAAAGATGTTTATGTCGGTGAAGTTTGGTTGAGTTCCGGACAGTCAAATGCTCAGCTCCCAATGGAAAGATTAAAATTTACCTATCCTAACGAATTTAAGCTGCCGGAAAATACAAATATCAGAATGCTTACAGTTCCTATTCGCTGGACTTTTGATGGAGAAAAAGATTCTCTTGATTCTGAAGCTCAGTGGATTGCAGCCTCTCCTTCTACTCTTGGACAGATGTCTGGAACAGCTTACTTTTTTGCAAAAAAGCTTTCGAATGAACTTGATGTACCTGTTGGAATTATAAATGCCAGTCAGGGCGGTTCTCCAATTGTTTCCTGGCTTAGTAAGGCAGCCCTTGAAGAGATGGGTGACAAAAGTGAATATCTTAATCAGCTTGAATATTTTGAAAATACAGAAAATGTTCTTAAAAAGCAGAGAGATGTTGCAGAAGCCCAGAAAAACTGGGATTTTGATTTAAACCGTCACTGTGTTTTCCCTGATACAGAATCTGATGCCGGCTGGCAGACTTGCACAATTCCGGGCTATATAGACGAGCTTGATAGAGCAGGTGTAGTCTGGCTGAAAAAAGATATTAATCTTACAGCAGAACAGGTTGCCCATTTTACTGCCCAGAAAACCTGGTTGTGGATGGGAACAATTATTGATGCAGATACAGCCTATGTAAACGGTTCTCAGGTGGGAAATACTCCATATTGTTATCCACCAAGACGCTACGAAGTTCCTTCCGGAGTTCTGCGTGAAGGCCGAAATGTTATTATCCTTAAGGTTCAGAAAAATAAGAAGGAAGGAAAAATTCGTTTTTACGAAGAAAAGCCTTACTGCCTCTTTACAGAAGGTGTTTATGTTGCCCCTACAGCCGTGCGTAATATAGAAGGACACGAAGAAAGTCTTTCCCCATTAGATGGAGAATATATTGATTTAAAGGGTGAGTGGAAGATTTTTGTTGAACGCAAAATTCGAGACTGTCCTGACCAGATATTCTTCGAGTGGATGCCAACAGCCTTGTACAATGGAATGTTAGCTCCTTGTTTTAAGCACGCAATTGCGGGTGTTCTCTGGTATCAGGGAGAATCTGATGCGGGGCATGCACAGGAATACAAGTCAATGCTTGTTAAACTGATTAATCTTTGGCGTCATAAATTTACTTATGCTGCAAAGGATTTGCCTGTTGTTGTAGTTCAGCTGCCAAACTGGAGCGATGGTCATGGAGAAGATACTGCAGTGGTAAACGGCGGCTGGGCAGAAATCCGTCAGGTACAGGCAGATGCGGCAGAAATTGTTGGGCGAACTGGACTTGCCGTAACTATTGATGCCGGTGAATGGAACGATTTACATCCTGAAAAGAAAAGAACGGTTGGTCATAGAGCCGCAATGGAAGCTCTGCGAATTGCTTATGGAAAGAGCTATATTTCTGCTGCTCCAAAGGCCGATTTGTGCGAAATGGTAAATGGCCGCTATCATGTTCATTTTGACTGCGGAAATTCTGCATTAGTTGCTTATCGCATTGGCGAAAATGACGCTGCAGATTTTACCAAGGAAGATAAGGTTGTTCATGGTTTCAGCCTGCTTTACGAAAAGAAGGGTGAACTGACTGCTGTAGAAGCAAGTGCAACTTTACTTGATTCAAGTACTGTTGAAGTAAATCTGCTTCCGGCCTATGGTAAGCTTAAGGAATTACGTTACCTTTGGGCAGACAGTCCTAATCCTGTTAATTTGTATTCTCAGAATCAGCTACCTGCTATGCCTTTCCGCATTAAGGTAGAGTAGAAGCTTAAAATCTGTGAGGATTAAAATCCAGATTATTAAAATAAGAGGTGAAGAAAGGAAGTTTCTTCACCTTTTTTGTTGCTCGTGTGGAAAGTAAAATTGCTGCCGTAAAAAGATTGTTATCATCCTTTATTTTCTTTATTTTTCTAAGTATTGAGTTGGCATAAAAATCAGTTAAATAATCTGGGAGGATGATAAAAAGAAAACGCTTTAATCGAAAATTTTCCTCTTCCTCTTTGAGAGCCTGTAATTTACTTATTATTTGAACCTTCAGCTGATTATTAATAAGCTCCTTATGAATTTTCAGCTTCTTAGCCTTGCTTGTGCAGATTAGTACAAGGTCGGAAAAATCATCCTTACAGGCTTTTTCTTTTAACAGAAGAAGTAGTGCTGTTAAATCCTTTGCCCAATCTTCTTTTTGCAGGTACAAGGAAAATAAATTGTTCATCTTACCTAACATTTTACCTGCGACCTAATAATTGTGTCAATTTTTATTATCTAAAAATAACAAATCTTTTTATGGTGCAGTTAGCTTTTCAAAAGCGCAATTCGTTTGCCCTGGCCGTTTGCACTGGGTGTAGTTGCCGATAAAGGTTCTTTTCTGTATAATCTGCTTATGAAAGTTGCAATTTTTTTCGGTTCTAAGTCTGATAAAGACACCATGAAAAAGGCTGCCGATATTCTTACAGAATTCGGTGTGGACTACAAGGCATATATCATTTCTGCCCATCGTGCCGGGGCTTTACTCAAAAAAACAGTTGAAGAAGTTGAAAAAGACGGCTGCCAGGTAATTATTGCCGGGGCTGGACTTGCTGCTGCTCTTCCTGGTGTAATTGCAGGAATTACAACATTGCCTGTAATTGGTGTTCCGCTTGAATGTGTAAGCGACAAATCTAACGGACTTGGCGGAATGGATGCTTTGCTCAGCATTGTGCAGATGCCTCCTCAGATTCCGGTTGCAACAGTTGGAATTAACAGCGCAAAAAATGCGGCTTATCTTGCTTTGCAGATTTTGGCTTTGCAGGATAAGGAACTGGCTGGTAAGCTTAAAGCTTTTAGAGTAAAATTGGCTGCGGATGCAGAAGCATCTGGCATTGATATAAAATTCTAAAAAGGTAAAGCTAAAAAACGCTTTGCTATAGAACACCGGCGGCTCTGACCGGCCGCCTTACACAGGAGCAAACAATGGCATCTTACAAAGAATCAGGTGTAGACGTAGAAGAAGGTTACCGCGCGGTAAATAAGTACAAGGAACATGCAAAACGTACTGCAATTCCAGGGCTTTTGACTGGGCTTGGCAGTTTTAACGGAATGTTCGAGGTTCCAAAGGGATACAAAAATCCTGTAATTGTAAGTGGAACAGACGGCGTTGGAACTAAGTTGGATATCGCTTTCCAGATGAAAAAATACGACACCGTGGGAATTGACTGCGTTGCCATGAGCGTAAACGACATTTTGTGTTCTGGCGTTCAGACTCTATTCTTCCTGGACTATGTTGCATGCGGAAAACTTGATGCAGATGTTGCAGCTGACTTGGTAAAGGGCGTTGCAGACGGTTGTGTTGATACTGGTTGCGCCCTTCTTGGTGGCGAAACTGCCGAAATGCCTGATTTTTATGATGATGGAAAATACGACCTTGCAGGTTTTGGTGTAGGCGTTGGCGAAAAGAAAGAAATGATTACCGGTGAAGAAATCCGCGAAGGTGATGTTCTTATTGGTTTGAGCTCTACTGGTGTTCATTCAAACGGTTTCTCTCTGGTTCGCAAGCTTGTTCAGAATTTTAATGATCCATTTGTAATTGACGGAAAAGAAACTGGAAAAACTATTGGTGAAGTTCTTCTTACTCCAACTCGTATTTATGTTAAGCCTGTAATGGAAGTTCTTGGAAAATACCGCAAGGCAATTCACGGTATGGTTCACGTAACTGGTGGCGGCTTCTACGAAAATATTCCTCGTATGTATCCAAAAGCAAAGGATGGCAAAAAGCAGCTGATTTCTGTAATCAAGCGCGACAGCTGGGACATTCCACCTGTATTCGGTGAGCTTATCCGCCGTGGTGCCGACCTTGAAAGCATTTACAACACCTTTAACATGGGTATTGGCTTTGTTCTTGCAGTTTCTGCAAAAGAGGCTGATGCTGTTATTGAAATGTTCAATGAAAATGCTTCAAAATATCACAAAGACTACTGCCCAGATATGAAGGCTTACAAGATTGGCCGCGTTGAATATGCAAAGGGCGAAGTTAAGGGCCAGAAAGACAGCGTTTTGTTTGAAGACTAATTGTGTGTCATCTTCGGGCTTGACCCGGAGATCTAAAATTCATATCCAATAAAAAGGGCCTTGAGGTCTGCTTTTCCAGTGATGCCGAGCACGCTGTAAATGTGGGCCAGGTCCTTTTTTATTGCACTTTCGCTTACATTGTGGGTAATGGCAAGGGCCTTTATAGTAGTGTTGTTTACGACAATTTCTTTTATGCAGTTCTTCTGGCGGTCGGAAAGCTTGTAGCCGTCCAGGCTGACTGGGGTGGCGTCTTTTTTGTCGTAGGCGTGGCGAAAGAGAAGGTTTATACAACCGATTGTACAGAGGGAAAAGAGCGTAATTCCGATGTATTCAAAAAAGTTTTTTGCGCCGTAGGGAATTACGAGGGCGAGTTTTGCTATTTCCAGCACAAGATAGATGATGACGTGAACTCTGGTAGCGAGGCGATTTTCCATCAGCAGGAGAATAAAGAGGATGGATGATAAGAACAGCGCGGTATATATTTGTCCGGAATAAAGATTTGTAATTACGAGAATTTCGAGCGCTGAGTAATAAAGAAAGTGTTTATTGTAAAAGAAAACTGTCAGAACGCAGAGAAGCATTGCAACTGCTTTACCTGCGTAAGAAACTTTCGCAGCAAATGGCATAATGTCTTGCGGTTCATAAAAATCAGTTAAAATTGTAAAGATGATTGCTGCAATCAGAAAAATAAAACCAACACCTGCCATCAGCCGAAAGGGCTTTTCCAGTAACTTTTTGTAATTCATAGTTTTATTATACCACAACTTCCTTCAAAACGTAAGTTGAAAGGTTTATAAATTTGGATAGTAATATGAAGACATTTTTAGTGAGAAAAAATTAAAAAACTCTTTTCGCCATATTCTTGCCATAATTCAATTGTATGATGAATTTAAGAAAACGACAGGAGGTTCTTATGATTAAGAAGATTCTATCTTTGATAATTATTTCAGTTACAATTCCGCTTTTTGCAGATGAATTTGTAGATCGGATTCAACTGATTACCTTTATAACAGCCTGTGCAGGTCAATATTCTGCTATTCAAGCAGGATATGATAATAGCAAAGAAATTGGAAATTATTATACTCCAGAAATGTATGCGAATGGATTTAAGTCTATGTCGGGCAATCGAACAAGTACTCAGACGTTTTACGGAGTCTGTACTGATTATGCTTTCGCAGAATGGAATTATATAAACAGGTATGAAACTTATCTTATCGATATAGGAATGAAAGAAGATGGATTTTTTATTGTAGATGTGAATAAAGAGCAACCAAATATAATTCAACTATTTCGACCAGTAATTGATGATGGAACAGAGTCTAATTATGTATTAAATGGAATTGAAATGGTCAAAGTTTCCGAAATTCAAGCACAACCTCATGAAAATGTAACTAATCATGCTTGGATCTGGATACAAAAGAATAATGATGAATGGTATTGGATGGATCCAACGTTTTCCGATAACACGGGGTACATACATTTTGGACAGATTGTAAATGGAAAAGAAATCTATCTTGAATCTGATTCAAAATATACTATCAAACCTCAGAAAAATACTCAAAAAATTGAAGAAAAGAGTACTTATGCTGAATATAATAAAAAACAAAATGACTTTGATTATACAGATTTGTGGAAATCCTATGAAACAAAATATTCTACAAGTTATAGCTATTATGATTCTCAGGAAAACCGAGATGGCTTGTTTATAAGTGTTTCAAACTTTTTCAATATTAACAGTTTTACTGAACCTCAAAACTACCAGATAGATTTACTATTTGCCATAAATTATTCAGATAATTTCTACTGGGGAACTAATATAGAATATACAACTCAAACTTTTGATGCACAACTCTTTAATCAGCTGGCTGTTAATGCTG
>ODAI010113656.1_pt1 | contig 14278 bp, 17 predicted proteins | sample 1539321 | NCBI WGS metagenome assembly ODAI01 (sample SAMN02144231, study PRJEB22623) | gut metagenome | biome: sheep rumen | host: Ovis aries | place: New Zealand
TTGAGCATATCTTCCGCCAAAGTCCTGCATGCAATCTACAAATGCCGCTTTCATTGTCCGTTCATCTGCATCTGTTCCTACTAACATAATGGCCTTCGCAATAGCAAGCGTCATTACGCTGTCATCAGTGTATCTAATCCATTTTTTGGGATTGAACAAAATGAAATCCTTAGTCTTATCGCCCCTATCAAACTCATATGGTGCACCAATCATATCACCTAAAATTGCTCCGTACATATATCACTCCTCCTTACTACCAGGCATTAGTCTTTTTCTGATTTTATAATAAAAAATGAGATGTACTTTAAAAAGCACACCTCACAAGTGTTGGTTTTCTGGGCAGTCAAAGCTGCCCTAGTTGCCCTAATTTACAAAACAATATCGAGGTCGAGCTTTTTTCTGACTTTTGACGCGATTGCATCATTCATAACTTCCTTAGCTGTTCTACTACCATCATAAAATTTAACAATTCTAATATTTGTTCTTGCCATATACGCTCCTTTCTGTGCATATTATTGGTAATAAAAATTTCGTAAAATCCATTGTTTTACTTTAAATTCTGTGCTAATGTACTTATACAAAGGTAGTGTGTGACACTACTGGGGCTGGTCGTAAGACCCGGGTCCAACGATACGGTGTGGGTGTCCCGCACCATTTTTTTTGCTATGGAAAAGACATGAACTTAACTAATAAGCCAACACTTGCGGTCGCAAATTGCGACCGCATTTTTAATTTTGCAACATAATGCAGCAAAATTAGAAAAAGCACAATTACCTGTCAAGATAACTGTGCTTTCGTATCTGCTGTCTTTTAAGTTGTCGTTCAAGTGGGCTACGGTCATTTGCCTGCTCTCGTTCCACATTTGTTTTGTTGAACTTCATTACTAATTCCTTTTTGCTCTTCAAAAAATCGAGCAACTCATCATATATTTTAAAAGGTTTATCCATAATTTCCCCATAAATAACGAAAGGCCCCCTCAGGAGCCTTCCGGACCAGAGGCTTCACAAGTTTCTCCAGTACGTTCACTAACAAATATATTAGCATCATTAAAACAAATCATCAATATACTAGTGGCCAATTTTCACCACATCAAATACATCGCCTATCTCACTATCCATATATTGCAGATGGAGCCATTGATTATGATCAAAACACCATTTTGGACAAAATAATAAAAAATGGCAGGAAATTCTTCCCGCCTACGGTGATCCAAAGAGCTTTCGCCCAGATCACTATTATATTGCCATACAGTAAAATAATATTCAAGTAGCATGAAATATGTTAATGGCGAGGAGTCTCCCCGCCTAATAGGTTGGACCTGGGTCTTTAGACCAGCCCTTATTTGTTTCTTTTATTAAATGCTGGTTGGTAATGCTGCTGCCCCAACGTTGTAGGCATCTCACCTACGTGGCATACAGATCATACGACCTTCGGGTGCTTCCGTTTGTGGCAGTTGATTTCGGTGCCAGTACACCGCTGTATCGCTCATTGATACAGATACCCCATATGGGAAAGGAATTACTTCCTCTGGCAACTTAATTTAAACATCTTTTGACTCATAATTCAATAGATTAAATGTATCACTATTTAAATTAGTATTAAATATTGGTCTAGGAATCATATTATTCATCCAGCATAAGGCGCCCTTCTTTAGCCTTTTTCTTCAATCTAGCCATTTGCTCTTTTTCAGCCTGCAAATTACTATCCTCTTTCTTCTGTAAAAAATAAAATTCTTTCTGAGTTTCGATTTCTGCTCTAAGCTCCTCTTCTGTAGGTAAATAGAGTTTATACTTAGAAGCAAAAAGCTGCTCATTTTCATGAAGAACTGAATACTTAGCAATATCTTCATCTGTGTCTGAACATAACACTATTCCTAGTGTTGGATTATCATCAGGAGCTTTCTTCAAATCATCATACATACGTATATACATATCCATCTGTCCCACATCCTGATGAGTTATCTTATTTGTTTTTAAATCAATTAAAACAAAGCACTTCAAGATATAATTGTAAAAAACAAGATCGATGTAATAATCTTCTTTTTCAGTTTGAATATGTTGCTGCCTAGCAACAAAGGCATATCCTTTTCCCAATTCCATAAGAAACTTTTGAAGGTTGTTTATAATGCACTGCTCCAAATCTGATTCCAAATATGAAGTATCTTCCTGCATATCCAAAAATTCTGCTATCACCGGATTTTTTATAAACTCAAGCTTATTTTGATACTGAGAAGTGAGCTGTTTCATTTCATTTTCTACTGCAGTTTTATCTTGTGATTTTAGCATTCTATAATAATACTGAGTTGAAATGTTTCTTTGTAAAGTTCTAACACTCCAGGTTTGTTCGTATGCCTCTTTTTCATACCAATCTCTTGCAGCCTTGTCACTAACCTGTAGCAGACGATCATAATGAGTCCATGATAATAATTGTGCCGTCAGTGATGGCACTATTCTACTTTCTCCAGATTGTGCCGTCACTGACGGCACAATCTCTGGATAACACTTATAAAATTGCTGATACTTATAAAGCGTTCTCTTAGAAAAACCTTTACCATATAATTTAGATAAATTATCAGACAGATTAGCTATAACTTGCTTACCATATTCTGCCCTATCAACACCCTTTAATTCCTCCTCAGCAATTCGTTTTCCAATAAGCCAATTTCTAATAACAAGTGTAGTATCTACAGCTCTATATGCATACTTCTGTGCACTATCTATTATCATACAGGCATCATTAACAATATCATTTGAATTAACATATTGAATTATCTCGTTCACAATATTTTCCTCGCCATAAACTAATTTCTCATGACATTATTATATCAGACTTATAATTACAAAAACAGAACAAACTTTCTAATTTTGTCTAAGTCTAATCAACACACATTCTTTGCGTGTTGTTATTTCAGTTGTCAAGAAATCCTTTACAACTATATTTTTGCAATGTGCATTTTTTGCACATTACAAACACCTCATCGCATTTTTTATTTCTTAAAAAATATAGTTTATAGTTTCGTCCCATGCCTTAAACCTGCGCCTGATTTTGGGCATAATAATAGACCAGTAACTTCTGGGCGTCCCCGGAGTTTCTGGCCTATGTAAATTTATTAATTTTCTGTTGCTTTCTCTAAAGCTTCATATAATTTCTCATATTCTTGCTTTATTTCATTTTGTTCTCTTACAAAATCATTAATCAAAATTATAATATCGTCATATCGAAACTCAATTTCATCTGGTGAAGCATCACCTGCATTCATATCAAAATCGAATTCATGGAATCCAACCGTCAATTCTATATTCCCAGAAGCCTCTTTTCCATTATTTGTCTTTACATTGATATCAATCCATTCTTTATCATTTTCAGACATAACATGATTATTAAACGGTGCCAATGATATTTCTAACTGGTCATCAATTCCTTTTATTAAATAAGACTTACCTAATTCCAAATCATCTGGAACCTCTATAATCTCCTCTGAAATACTTGATGAAAAATCATAAAGCTTATTTAGCCATTCCTTTATACATTCTTCAGAATAAGTGTCCGGCATAATATACTTTGTTATTTTTTCCTTATTTAAATATCTATCAAGGCCATTTAATATTTTTTGTTTTTGTTCAGAGGTACCTTTATTCATTATATCTATTATCTCATCACAAATGCCCGCGATATTCTCAAATAAACTACTAACTTTAGTATAGTCTTTGAACGCTTCGATAATTGTATTATTCATATCTGAGTCTCTTACTTTTTCTTCCAAGTAATCATCAAATTGATCCAACGGATGTAATCCAAAGCTTTCTCTATCTTGATTTATAATATCTAGCCTATAATCATCATCTTCTTCGTAGTCATCTATTTCCTCAACACTTTGTCTACTATCACCTCCTAAATGTAATGTAAATGGCAATACACTAATACTATTATCCTTAAAATATATTTTTATTCTGCAAACATGATTAACACTGTGCTTTTCTATAACATGAACAGTATCAACAAAAACGTAATCATCAGTTTCACTATCAAATGGTGCATTATCATAGTCTTTATAATAACAGTTCATTTCAATATCTGCTTTAAGAACAAGGGTTACAATGGCACAATCTTCCTCTATTGCATCAATGATATGAACATAATGCTTAACGTTATTAATACTATTTAAATATGTTTCAAAATAATCATGGCCATAAACCATTCCCTTACCATCATGATAAGTACCTATTACGTTAATATCTTGATGCACTTTAATATAATTAGTTATTTCTTCATCAATACGATTATTTAAATTCTGGAGTAAACGCTTAACATTTTCTAGTTCCTTTTCATCAGCTGTAATCATATTAAACAATTCATCTAGTGAATTGAGGATTGTGTATTTTCGATTTCTTTGTAAACCTTTTATTAACCCATCATCACTACTTAATATAATTACTGAATCATTATCTGGAAATCTATTTTTTATTTGATTTACTATAAAAGCATCTGGAAATTCCTTTCGTTTTCTTCCATCTTCAAATGGGAATTCAATATTAAAATAATCCTTAAAAATCTCGTTTAAATCCACAAATGAAAAATCTAATATTTCTGAACATACCTTATCCATATATGCCAAAATATTTTCTTCAAAACGTTTGATTAGCTCTTCCTCTGTTGGTATATCCAAAAAAGAGTCTAAATTTACAGTTCGTAAAATATTGTCACTTAATTTCTTACGTATATTTGTTTTATTTTGATTGATTTTTGTATATGTTTCAGTTCCAGATTTTTTTGCATGAGCTTGAACTTCCCAATATACTACATTGCTTAAAACGACACTAATCTTTCCATTATTCACATAATTTAATAATATGCTCAGCTTACTATTCTCAGATAAATCATATTGTGTAGAGTCAAAAATATTTGTATCTATTGAAACCGTTATTGGATATTTTAACATTGCACCTCTCCTCCTTTAGCACGTTTGTATTATACCGTATTTGCGAATGAAGCGGTGCATCATTTTAAATTTTTACAACATCAAAAACTTTATCCTTCTTAAACTTCATACCCTGCTTAAGATACTTCTCTATATCCAGCTTATTCCTATCATCATACTCTCCGGTCTCTTGATAAAGTGGATGCCTGATAACATCATATTTGTTCGACATAAATGGTCTTACACCACGAAGCTGCAAGATACATTTATCACCATCCATAACAGCAAGCTCATCTATAATCATCAACTCCTTACCAGGCTTTTGATTGTTAGTATAGAAAAAAGGATTGTTTCTTCGACATTCTCCCGTGTTGTACATATCAATTGTTTCTTTTTATAATACCAAGCTCAAATCCTTTAGGTTTGTCGACTCAGAGCGGCCTAGAAACAAATTTAAATCGCTATTTTAAACTGTAGTCATAATTGACATTATAGATTTTTTAGTTGGCATTTAAATATAAAAAAGCACTTTAGATTTCTCTAAAGTGCCATGCATAAAACATATTCCGCTATTTCTCGCTAATCTTATTCCACTCATAAGGGGTGTTCTGATATACGTAATAACAGCGGACTCTGCATTCTCAAACCCGCATAAACACTGGCTTTGTGCAGGGGTACAATATCACTTACCCCCTAAATACCCCCGCTAAATTAACAGATTTTTCTATCCCTTGGGGGTGTTGAGTTCAGCTGACTTTTGTGGAGCTGACTCTATTTACGAAGGTGGTAAACCAATTCACTCCACTTCAAATTAATTATATAAGTTAAATTTTATCATAGTTTTCATTCTTACTCAGCTGAAATAAAAATCGATTCATCAATAACTATCTCTTTATTCATATCATTATTGATATCCGAATAATAACTATTAAGTTTTTCTAAAGCATCTGTCTTTTGTTCTGGCATTACATGAGTATATAGATTCATAGTCATATCTAATGTCGAATGTCCCAATAAAACCTGCACTGTTTTAGGTGGTATTCCAGCTTCAAAACATCTTGTAGCAAAAGTATGCCTAAAACAATGTGGTGAAAACTTAGGCATTTGCTCAGACATATCTCTACAAAGATTTATTTCTTTTATAATCCTATCAATTGCATCTGTAACAGTTTGAGTGCAAAGCGGACGCCCTTTTGAGGAGATAAAAAGCAAGTCTTCAAAGCCTGATAAAGGCTTTGTATAATTACGACTCATAATATTACTTCTCAAAAGTAATTGCTTTTTAAGAGCCTCTTCACACTGAGGGGTAATAGGTATCTTTCTATTACTTGTCTTTGTCTTAGGAGGACCAACTCGAAATACTTTCCCTTCATCTCCCTCCAGCTGCATATAACTAAGAGTCTTTGATACAGTAATAAATTTTTCATCCAAATCAATATCATCCCAAGTCAGTGCACATATTTCTCCAATTCTCATTCCCGTGCTAATAGCTACGACAAAGAGATTATCATAATATGTACCTTTACAACAGTCAAAAAAGTCTTTTTGTTCTTCCTTTGATAAGACGCGTCTATCATAAGCTTCCTTTTCTCTAACCTTAACGCCTTTTGCCGGATTTTTATATATCAAATCATTTTCGATTGCCTTATCAAACATATCTGCCAGCATGATTTTTACACGACTTTGGGTTGAATATCCTAACCCTTCATCATCTAATCTATTGATTAGTTTTTTTACATCATAGGTTTTAATCATATCCAGCTTAGATTTACCAAATGCAGTTTTTATATGCTGCTCATATATCTGAATATATATCCTTCTTGTCGACGGTCTAATACAGTTTTTTTTATAAACATCAAGCCATTCATGGAACCAAGTATTAACTGTCATTGAAGTTTTTCTTTCGACGTACATGTAGTCATCATATTTTGCGGCTTTAAGCTTTCTTTTTACTTCTGCAAGAGAAGTTGAATAAACTGATCGCCGGTTACCATGTCTATCTACATATCTCCCTTCATAAGAGCCATTTAACCTCTGCTTAATATTTTCGCCTAACTCGTTACCATTTAAGTCTTTTCCCATATAATTTTTCCTGCCTTCATTAATATTCATACGCGTATTGTGATTCTATTTAACGCTAATATATAAATTACGTCCATAATGCGAATTTAGTATTTATCACACTCACAAGCGAGCCACTTATCTAAACGAGCTTTATTTACATACCATTTATTTCCAATCTTTAGGCTATATCCATTCCGAGGTTCTTTTACCATCTCTCTGGCCTTAGTTTCACCAATTCCTAAATACTGACAAAACTCATCTAAATTTAATAATGCTTTTTCCATTTATTCTTATCCTCCACATAAAAACCTAACTGAATCAGAAGCTTGGAATTAATTACCTTGCTCATAAAATGTTTGTCAAGTGTGCCAAGCTTCATAAGCAGTTTTGACTTGTCTATAGTTGTAATTTGCTCTGCCATTATTGCAGATTTTTCAGGTAGTATATTCAAATCATCTACTACAACGTGTGTTGGCATTCCCTCACTCTTATGAATCTTTGTTGTGATTGGAAGCACTGTTACTGTTGGTGAAAAAATATTTGCCGTATTGTTCTGAACCACAAGAACAGGTCTTTCGCCCTTTTGTTCTGAACCAGTACATTCACCTAAATCTGCTAGATAAATCTCTCCTCTATATACAACACGCATCTCTTTGCCCTCCTTCATATCTATGTAATATGAAAAGAGCGCTTCCTAAATAAGCTGCAAGAAAGCGCTCATTAAATTCATAAATATAATCCTAATCTATTTGCCACGCATCCCGATTCGGTCTAGGGACTCATCAGGCGGCTGCAACACAGCTCCATAGGTTCTATCCTCCCCGCGGATCTCGCCGGGCCGCTCCCAATACGATGTTTATGGCTGAACGGAAGTATCATTATACCTGCATGTATCATGGCCAGATTGGTGTTACCAATTTTCCAGTGAGGCTATATCGCACATGGCGTACCTGTTGGAGCTCCACTATGCAGGAACGTACCTGATGAATGTATATATAGTTATCAATGTGCAAATGTCAGACAAATAATGTCTTTACTTATTTGCACTGGGAGAGAGGTTTTGTTACCCCTATTCAAATAACTTTTTTATTTTTTCTATAGATGCTTTAACCGACTTGAAAACATTTTTATAACTAACTCCCTCTCTTTCTGCAATCTCTCGGAATGTAAGTCCTTCAAAAAAATATTGTTTTACTCGTCTTTGTTGAACAGCAGTAAGCGAATCAATCGCATCTCTTATTCTTTCAGCCTCACCGCTACATATTGCATCCTCTTCAGTATGTAATTCTGAGAAAAAAGAAAATATACTTTCACTGGTTCCTTCCTCATACCCTGAAGAAATATTATTACGAACCTCACGCATTTCATGCTTATGCTCATTCCTATGAAACTCTTTGAATGCTTCCCCCTGCTCCTGTGACAATAAAATTACCGGTGTATAAATTAGAAGTTCGTTATACCTTTTCATTAACTCATCCATTGATAAATCTGATATCACAGCCCACTTTACACCACCTTTGATGCCTGGATATTCAACCTCTAGATTTATAAGTTCATATTCTTTTCTTTCATTATTATTTGTATTCATTATTAACCTCCGAAATTTGAAAATTGATAAATTCCAAATTTCGGAAGTCAAGGATACGCTGCCACATAGCATTCCCACTGGTGCAATCCTGTTTACCATAAGGGCTCCAGAAGGAAGCAGGCCGCAATAAAAAAAGACGGTGCAAAACAGAATATCTATTACTAGATACTTCCTTCTGTTTTGCCCGCCTTTCAATAATCTTTGTTATTCTTAGTCGTGTTACAAACTCTTGCTGGCAGCATGCGAACTTAAAGCTCTATTGACTAATTCGACGCTTTGCAGCCAGCTCATTTTATTTAGTTCTTTCTATAATTATATGTAATCCTACTTACTACAAAATACTGAATACTCATATCCACTTACAATGATCTTCAATCTGGATTTGCATCGTATACAGCTATGTTCAAGTACTCCATTCAAATTATCTGCAATGCCTCTTCCGCAGCAAGGGCAATATACTTTATTATTCCTGATTTCTAAATCCACTACTAATGATTCCTTCCTAACATTATTCCCCCGTTGCCTGACAACGAAGTTGATTATAAACGAAATCTCCATTTTTTACATCATACAATTTTCAGGACGTTTGCAGAACCATTTTGGAACTTTCCTAGAACATTTTTGGAACAAATTTGGAACACGAAAAGCCCAGTAAAATAGGCAGCTACGAGGTGATTCGTAGCTGCCCGCTTTAACAATTATGCATCCTTTTTATAACACCTTTGGCAACGTCTTCTTTTTCACGTATATCACAATATATCCAAATCAAAATTCCTAAAAGAGTTATTGCTTCTTTTTTTCTGTATTGAATAACGCCTTCACTTACGCCTTCAATATTTGCCACTTTCCAGGTTGAATGATATTTAAAATAAGTATTAACTATAATAGATTTATATAGCTTACCATTTCCATCCTCATCAAATTCTTCCATACAATCCAACAAATAGTTAATTTTATCCCACATCCACGGATTTCTTAGAACTTCATATATAAATGCCTTTTGCTTTTTTAAGTACCTAACACCTTTTTTTGCCATTAGCTTAAGAAACTGAATTCTCTTTGTTTGTTTTTCTATAATTGTATCTGTTTCAGCATTAATATTGGATTGACTCCCTTGAAGAATTGCATAACCAAATTTTGAACCTTCCAAAAATGATTTAGTCAAGTCATGAACCGTTTCTGGATCGAATCCATAACTCCAGCATAAAGTGTTAATTTGTTCGGCTTCTTTAGTAATTCTTGCCATTTTCCATTGTACTCCTTCTAATTACAACATCACCAAAATAGTTATCCCTTATAACTCCCTGAATATAATAAAAAGGCCAAGGCAGTTTAATGATCACAAAACCACCTTGACCTTTGTATTATCAAAATATATTAGGTTATAGCTAACCTATATTTCAAATACTTAGCTTGTCTCTTCTATGTAAGTTCCATAAATTCAACGTAGTACTACTTCTTATTTTTTAACTAAGTCATTATATAATTTTAGAAATTCTTTCGTATATGCCATTAATGCTGGTATTCTTTCTAATGGTACACTCCTATATATCTCAAGCCAATCTCTCTCTCCTTCGGTAAGATAAACAGCATCATTTTCTGACGAAGCAAATTCAAATAGTTTGCTTAATGTTATTCCTAGCCCTTCACATATTATTTCCAATGATTCAATTTCAGGACATTCTTTTTTGTCTTGCGATAATATTGAATACACTTTTGTATTTGGTACTCCTGCTCTTTTGCCAATTTCGTATGCTGTAATTCCCGCATCATCCATAAGATTCTGAATATGTTTTATTAAAACTTCCCTTTCCATGGATTTCACCTCCCAATACCGAGCTTATGTTCAAGTATTGTATAGGTTTGCTCCAGTGGAAATAATTCTTTAGAAGATAGTATTACTACATTCTAATGTAGTATCGTTATAAATAATCCGGCAAATCCAATCTATCGGTTACTATATGCTATACTTCCTTATAAATCTGGTTATCCTTATCAAAATAAACCCAGTCACCTTCGTTAATGTCCTTTGCATAAAGATCTGCATCTGCAACTTCTATCTCTATTTCATGGCCAGCCTCATCACGAAGTCTGATGATAACTTGCGGCGTATATCCTTCTGGTCGTTCCTCACATCCGAAATCTGCTTCCTGGATTTTCTTTACACTGTACTTCAAACTAGTCTCTCCAATTCCGTCAAACTTACGAGCAATTTATACTCATGCTATTTTCTCCTGTAGCATCAGCTGGCTGATTTGCTTTATAGTTATTATAGATTTCAGCGATTTCTTCTTTTGAAAAATCCTGAAAGCATGCGTAAAGTGTTTCTAAATCCATGCCAGTGCTTACGAAATTTTCTACAGTCATTTGGTCTCTTTTGTTCATCATCTGGTCTCCCCTTAATTATTTAATCTTAATCTATCTTGCAGTTCAGCTCTGATGCTCTCAACTCTTCTAATAGCATCTTCACATTGTCTTTTGCCATCACTGATTTTTGACTGCACCAAGATATCTGCAACAAATCCATCAAAGAAGAAATCTGCAAAAGTCAGGAAATCATTTATATGAATAGAACTGTAGCCACTTACATCTCTAAGCTCCTTGCTAAATCTCTGTAGCGCATACCTGGCATCATCAATCTCACGCTCAGCATCACTCGTTTTGCTGTGCTTCATAAATCCGGAGATTAGACCACCACCAAACATATCAAGCAAGCCCCAGTTACCTGCACTATCAAGATATCTTCTTGCTGAGCGAAGATGATTAAGTGCATTGTCTGCAGCATCTATAGCTTCTCTAATTTCTCTAGCTTCCATTTCATTCATGGTCAAATTCTCCTCCGGCATACTTTGTAATTTACGTCGTATATTCTTCGCCTAGATATGGACAGCATTCCTCTATACTCATAAGCCTAGAGCTTTTTGCTCTGTTACAAGCTTTACACAAAGGAATAAGGTTCCTAAAATTTTCTTTTCTTTTTCTTCTTTTCATAAGTAATTAAAAATACTGCTGAGGCAATCTCAGCAGCCGTCATTTTTATTAGTTTTATTATAGGTGATATGAATAACAGTAACAACTGACTATTCAAGAAAGTAATCCTGCTGGCCTCGTAAAGCATTCCCCTACAGGACTGAGGTACCACCCTGAGTAAAAGGTGGGACACAGATATCGTACTACTCAGAGGAAGGACCATTTCATTCTGATATCTGCATATTATGAAAAACAATAACAATCTACGGATTGTTCTAGAAATAAGCTTTATAATGCCATGCCACAATATGGGCATTTCTTTGGTCTGGTGGTGACAACAGGAATATCCTTGCCACACCATCCACATTTTATATTTACTGTAAAAAATCTAATCTTAAAACATCTTTTCATATCTCTAAGCCCTTACATGCATTTAGTATCTGCCTATAGAACAAATAATTGCATCTAATAGGCAAACCACAAAAATAATTATGAACCAGATGATTAATGTAGCGATTGTATCGCCACTACCTGAAGATTTTCTTCCTCTATTGCTGGAAAAATTTTCTTTCTTCATTACCTGTTCATAAGTATCACAGTCATGCAAGAAGCATTCTGCATGATCTCTTTCGAAAGCATTAAGATGTCCATCGTGATTAGAATCAAACATTGAACCTACGCCAAATCCTGAATCATCAAACATAATGTAACCTCCTGATAAATCCAACATGTGGTTGCCTTGTTCTTGATTATAAGATATCATATTTTACCGCGGTTTATAGGACAGCTCAAAGCCTTGATTTTACTGGGTTTTCACCAATCTTCATCGAAATCTTCATCAAAATCATCCTCTTCATCGTCATCAAGATAGCGCGCCATTTCAGCTTCCTCTGCAGGATCAAGATAATCATCACCATCGAAATCAAAAGCCATATCATTTGTGTTTCTTACTGGTCTTCCTGGAAACATAGGGATACCTCCTTAAAAAAACACTTAATTAAAGGGTAAGGATAAATCAATATCCTCAGCAAATTTTTCAGTATATAAATATCTACAACAACAAAGTAATTTAAACATACAAAAAAAGGCATCCTTTCGGATGCCTAACAATAAGAGTGATAAAAAACAATGGTTCTTCATTTTTGAGTACCCAATAATTCTATATTTAAACATACTACATTAGATTATATTTCAGCAACAAAATTATTGCTGAGTAATGCCATCATATTTCCTAATTTTGCATCTGTATAGACGTCATCAATATCTAAAGACCTAATCACAAGCTCTTCATACAGATATGAAATACCTCCACGTGCATACGCGTTAAACAGCTCAATATTACCTTTAAACTCCTCATCATCAGATGGACCTCTAAAAGCACGATTTACCCTTTGTTCGTCAGTATAATCTTCTGTTTTGTCCAATAAAAGAATAATTTTCATAATGTCTTGCAACAAAGTATACGACATTAATTGAGTTCCTAATATAGTTCTCTTATCATCACTTGACGAATCTATTTCTTCTTTTCTGTTTATTCGTAATCCAATAATAGCAGCAACAGCATATAGTTCATATAAACGATTGAAATATGAATCCATTATCTGATTCTGTGTCCATAAAGCATCTAGGTATTTAGCGTGTTTGCCAGTAAATACAACATCCTTTTGAAAATATATATACTCTTTTCCCATCGCTTACTCCTTAACTATCATAGAACTATTTCCATCGACTTCCTTCTTTACTCGATATCTAAATGTTCTATCCGTATGATCTTCAAGTCCCGAAGCAGCCCAGTCCTTATCCAACATAAATAAAATTACCTGATCAGCAGCATCTGGTAACACACTCGCTATCAATCCAGTATTATCACTACTCAATTTCGAAAAAGGAGCATCCAACACAAGCGGCAAAGTAATAACCACATCTTTATCTTCTTTTTTAGAACGCTCGTGTGCAAGCTCAAGTATGCTAACAATGAACACAAAATTAGTAGCAATTCGCTCACCTTCAGATAACTGTGTCTCTTCAACAGTAATAACCCCAGCATCAGAAGTCATTTTTCTATAGTACAAATGTAACTTGTAATCATCCCCTAATTCAGCATACTTTTCTTTTTCGCTAAACATTTTAGAAAAGTTCTCTTTAATCTTATCATTCAAGGCATTCTTTAAAGGTTCTTCGTTATCGCGAAGAATTTCTTTAGTCGTCTTAGCTAATGCCTCCGCATACGCATACATTCTTCTGAATTTTGCTGTTGTTGCATCCGCCTGCGCAATTTTTTCTAATTGAGCATCTATAGCCTCAATCTTACGCTTATAATCTTCTATGTTTTGTTCATTACGCCGTATAGCTTCATTATTTTGTTCCAGCTTCTGTCGATTGCCATTCATCTTTATACGTTCTTGCTGAAAATTAATTTTACCATCAATTCGTTTATTTATATGATAAAGCTCATCTTCAAAATCATCTTTTTGATACTTTTCTTCTTCGTAATGATTTGCTTTATCTGTTAGATAATTCTTCTTATCCTCAGCATCTGCGGCCCATTCTCGTAATTTATTCTGAAAAAATCCCACCTCAGAACCAATAACTTTAGGTGGAACAACATCCAATAATTTAACTAAAGTATCGTATGCATCTTTGTTTTCTTTCAAATTACATCCACATAGGCATTCACCATTTTCTAGTAAATAATGGATTGTTTTGTCATTAACATTTGGAATACCTTTTTTATCAAA
>ODAI010294346.1_pt1 | contig 14278 bp, 11 predicted proteins | sample 1539321 | NCBI WGS metagenome assembly ODAI01 (sample SAMN02144231, study PRJEB22623) | gut metagenome | biome: sheep rumen | host: Ovis aries | place: New Zealand
TCTTTTGTAATGAGGTGATTTTCATGCGTACAGATTCGGACAATATGCCCAACGCCATTGAGATTGAAAAGAAACTTCTGTCGGCGATGATGCTCAAAAACGGCGAAGTCGTTCCGCTGGTATCCGCTATTGTCGACGCCGACGATTTCTATCGTCCCGAACATCAAGCCATCTTCCGCGCCGTCGTCAAGATTTATTTCCAGGGCACCCCGCCCGACGTGCTAGCCGTCGAACAAGAATTGCGCAAATCCTGGGAACTCGGCAAAGTCAACCGTGACTATCTGTTCTCGCTTGTCGATTTGGAGTTCACGACCGCTCGTGCCGAATATCAAGCTCGCACCGTCAAAGAGAACTCCAATCGCCGCCGATTGATTGAGACGGCTCAAATCATCATCGACAACGCTCAGAATGAGAGGCGCACTCTCACCGAGCTCATTGTCGACGCCCAACGCTCATTTGACCGAATTAGCCGTGATGCGTTGCCCTCAAAGCGGACGACCTTCGCCGACTTCTTTGCCAACGACTTCGACTCCGAGATTGAACAAATTAAAAACTACGCCAATCGTCTTACAGATTTTAATAATCTCGACGCCGCGCAGTTCTTCAGTCCGGGTCTTTACGTCATTGGCGCAACTCCAGCTGCCGGCAAGACCACCTTCTGTTGGCAAATGCTCGAACAGCTGGCACGAAACGGGGAGTCATGCATTTACTGTAGCTACGAGATGAGCCGTCTTGAACTTTTCGCTAAGTCTCTCGCTCGCGAACTCTTCAAGCGTGTTCCTGTCACCGATTTGACTGCCGCCAGTATTCGTCGTGGCGCACGCTCTGTTCAACTTGATAACATTCGCACTGATTTTGCCGAGTCTAAACTCAACTTGAGCGTTTTGGAACTTCAAGACGAAACTGTCGACGAACTGTTGATGTTGCTCAAGCCTCTTTGCTCCGATAAAACCAAAGCTCCCATCGTCTGCCTAGATTACTTGCAAATCGTCCCGACCTCCCGCGAATCGACCAAGCTTGGCATCGACGACTCCGTTCGCAAGCTCAAAAAGTTTCAGCGCGACACCAATACCACTTTCATCGTCATCAGCTCTTTCAATCGGACGAATTACGCGCAGTCGGTATCGTTCGAGAGCTTCAAAGAGTCGGGCAATATCGAATACACCGCCGCTGTCGTCTGGGCTTTGCAACTCTACGTCATGAACACTCTCAAAAGCTACAACAACATTGCCGATACTCGCAAACGCATCGACGACGCCAAGAAACAGCAACCTCGCCAAATTCACCTCAAGTGCCTCAAAAATCGCCAAGGCACCAACTACGAGTGTTTCTTCAATTATTTTTCCGCTCACGATTGTTTCGTGCCTTGCTCCAAGGATGACTTCAAGAACTGCGATTCCGATCTTGACGATAACATCGCCGATTTTATGCCTTGAAAAAAAATACCCTTTGTTAGAATACTTTCGACAAAAAAAACCAACAAAGGAGCGGAATCAACGAAATCCATTCGTGAATCCCACCTTGATTTTAATGGATTACGCTTCTTCTGTAAAGGAGTAGATACCATGAAAAACATTCAACTCTATCCTGCTAAAACTCTCGTATTTCCTAACGACTGCTTTGCCAAGCGGCTCTTCAACCTCACCGAAGACGACTACCGTCAAGCCATCGAAGAGCGCAAAATTTTGGAAGTCGACGAAAAACGCAATCACAGGAAGTTCGGCGATGTTATCACCCCATTCAGAATCCGCGTCGACGACCAAAACGACTTCACTCTCTCCGAGCCGCTTGAACAATTCCACTTCGCTGTTCTTTGCGCCTGTATCAGCGAATGGAACGCGGAGAACCGCTACACCACTCCTTCTATCATCTACCGAGCTATCACCGGCAAAATTGCCAGAGGCGACGCCGAACCCAGCAAAGATCAGCTCGCCGACATCCTAGCCGCCATCGATAAGCTCATGCGCACTCAAATCGCCATTAATATGACTAATTCTTGTGAGAACCTCAAGTACAACGGCGGCAAAGCCTACAAGATTATATCCGCCATTCTTCCTGCCAAACGCGTCACCGAGACCACCATTAACGGCAAAGAAACCACTGTCATTTCTTTCGACCGCGAATCTCCCATTTGGGAAATCGCCGCCGACGTGAAGAACAATCAAGTCTTGTCTTGCGACTCCGCTCTGCTCAACGTTCCCAACCAACAAAATACTCGCATGAATATCGCCGTCAAAACTTACGTCCTGCGTCGCGTACTTGAAATTCTTGCTCACCCCAAGCAAATGGTGCCCATCATCACTTTCGCCGACGTTTTCCAAAAGTGCCGCCTTGAAAGTGCCAGTCGCGATAAGAAATGTGACGCTCGTAAAACCATTCTCGTTTTCTTCGAGCACTTAAAAACTCAAAAACTCGTCGAAGATTTTCAACTCAATAATCGCGGCGCAAGACCCTATTCCATTTCTTTCACTCGCCCCAAAAAGTAATTCTGAATCACCGCTTCTGCCGAAGGTCGACGTAACTTCTGTTACCGACTTTCGGCTCTTTTATTGAGAATACCCGCTTTAAATGAGAATGGCGTTCTGACGGGCACTGCCAATACGCCGACGTTGCACTGCCAATACGCCGACGCTCGCATATGGTAAATAGGGGGTAAATCGCGTCAGAACGCCAAATTCGCCGCTTCCCATTTTCCTATAGAGATCTATATATAAAATAGATCTCGTAGCGACGGCGGACGCGCTACGCGCTTGCCGCACTACGCCGAAGGGCTGCGTACGGCACCGCCTACAGATTACAGAAAAGAAGAGAAGAGGAGTAAGTGAATGATGCGATCGCGTCCGACGGAAGCTACGAGATCTCCAAAATAAAAAAAAGGAAAGCCTGCCGAATTTTCTAATTTAAAACAAAAAAGAATTATGGTAAAGTAAACTCAATTACAAGGAACAATGGGAACGAAAATCTCTACAAGCAGCGCAATGAAATTGAACGATTCTTTCATCAATTAAAACGTTTTTATTCTTTTAGCCATGATTATTGATTATTTAGTGTGAACACACCATAGTTTGCACATTCGTCACCGTTAGGAACAACACTGTCACATATGAGAAGATAAAAAAAATAAAAGAGTCTCGATTTGTTGTCAAAGCTCTTTTATGCTGAAAGTAGATGATTATCTTTTGACGAGTTTGGTGCCACTGATTTTGTAAGAATCGCCGTTGATGTTAAAGCTCGTGGCAGTGAAGTCTTTGAGAGTAATTGCGCTTGCTGTGGAGCCGACCTTGAAGTAAATTTCTTTCTTGGATTTATTATAAGAGGCATTGAAAGTTCCGGTGATTTGGAGTAGGTCACCGTTCTCGAAGCCGTGGATAACATCCTTTCCGTCGCCGCTCGCGTAAATGAACGTGTCTTTGCCAGCGTCGCCCCAAAGATGGTCGTCGCCTTTGCCACTGGTAAGAGTGTCAGCACCTGCGCCGCCACGGAGACTGTCGTTGCCAGCCTCGCCGAAGAGATGATCATTACCGGCGTTGCCAAGGATCGAATCGTTGTTTGCGCCGCCGTAAATCCAATCAACGTTTTTGCCGCCGCTTAACTTGTCGTTGCCTGTGCCGCCATTGATCGTAACCTTCAGACTGCTGACCGTGACGACATCGTTGCCCGCGCCGCTGTCAATCGATGCATTATTCGCCGCGACGATGAGGGTGTCAGCTTTGCTCGTGCCGATAAATTTCTTTTTGCTCATGTTGCCGGTTAAATTGATTGAGTAACTGCCGTTGTTCGACTTGACGGAAGTTTTCGCGCCGAGGACAGAGGAATTGAGCGTAACGATTTTGCCTTTCGTGGTGATTGAACTTGCTTTAACGCCCTTTGCTAAGTTAGTGAGCTCCATGAGAGGCGAGCCGTTCTTTTTCGCGCTGTAAACGACGGCATTATTTTTGACGGTGTAACCTGCAGTCGTGTCGAAGCGAAAGACAGCAGTTGTGCCGCTGACATTCCACGTTGCCACTTTGGTAACAGGCTTGAGAGAATCGGCAACTGCGACAGTGTACTTGAGACCTTTGGCAACGCTGACTGTCGGAGCTTTTGTCGTCAACACGCCGGAATTTTTGAAAGTGATTTTGTAAGTGCCGTTGGATTGTTCGGCGACAGTGATGCCCTTCTTGACAGTCGACAAATTCGCGGAAGTGTTGAGATTTTTGATAGTGATCGCCTGACCGCCGGTCGCTGTAATGAACGAAGTTTTTTTGCTGCTGATTTTGTAATAGCCGCCAAAAGTTGTCGTCTTATAAGTCGCAGTGCCTTTGCTCACGACCGAGAAATTTCCGGCAGTTTTCTTGGCTGAAGTCGGAACGTCTTTGGCAAGTGCAAGGGTGTAGTCGCCAGTGAGTGTAACCGCTTTTCCGTTGAGCGACGCGTTGCCGATTGTGACTTTCTTGCCGCTGACAGTGACAGCCGAAGTGTTTTTCAAGCCCGTGACGGTGAATTGTGAGCCGCCGGTCTTCGCCGTATAGTTGAGCTTGTTGCCTTTGAGCGTGTAGAAAGCTGAAGTTATCGGCGCGGTGTAAGTGAACGATGAATTTTTCTTTGTCCAACTGGCATTGGTAGTCGTAGCCTTCGTGCTGACGGAACTGTCAATCGCAAGTTTGTAGGTGATCTTGTTGACATCGTCAGCAGTGTCGTTGACGAGCGTGACAGATTTTCCGTCCAGAGCTGTAGCCGAAATTGTCACGACGCCTTTCGAGTCGACTTTGATGCCGGTGTTAGATTTTGTCGGGTTGGCAGAAGATTTAAGACCAGTGATTGAGAATTTGTCTCCTCCGACTCTCGTCGTGTATGTGATTTTTTTGTCGGTCGCAGTATAAAATGCTGGAGTGTAAGCTCGGGTGTAAACGCCGCCGACAAAACTTGCAGCAACGGTTTTAGGCTTCGTATAGCCGTCGAGTTGCAACTTGCCTTCGCCAGTGAGTGTGACATTGCCAGTCGTCAGATCATCGGCTTTGATTTTGAAAGTTGTGACGCCGTTGGAGTACGTGGGAGTTATTCCGGCGATCGCGCTGTTTTTGAGTTTCAAAGATTTTTTCAAACCCGCGATGGTAATTTCTTTGCCGCCGCTCGCCGCAGTGTAAGAAATTTTCTTGCTGCTGAGCGTGTAGAAAGCACTAAAGGAATTCGATTTGAATTTTGCTGTGCCATTAGAGAAACTGGTAAACGACCCCGCAGTTTGTTTGGCGGAAGTTGGAACGTCAGAGCCGAGTGCAAGAGTGTAAGCGTTGCCCGTTATAGTAACGTTCTTACTGGTGAGATTATTAGCTTTAAGAGTGACGGTCTTGTCGGTTCGATTGACAGCAATAGAACCAGTGTTCTTGACATTGGTCAAGGTAAACAAATCAGTCTCGGCGACAGTGGGAGAATACGAGATAATCTTCTTGTCGCTGGAAAGAGAGTAGCCTTCGGAGTTACTCTCGGATTTATAGGTCAAGTCATCAAAATGAGCGGGAGTGGGAGTAGGAGGATTAACGTCGCTCAATTTGAGCGTGTAACCATCGCTGATTGTGACGTTTGTTTTGTTAAGAGAAGATTCTTTAACCGTGACGGTCGTTCCGCTTAAACTAATCCCGTCGAGTGATTTAATGCCTTTAACTGTGACCAATGTTTTACTCGAATTACCATATTTTGCCGTTGCATCGTTTAAATTCCAATAATTTCCCTCTGTGCCGTTAATATTGACGATCGACAAAGTAGACGCACCTTCCAAAGTTATAACGCTACTGCCGACAGAGACCAAGACATCAGAACCACTCTTTTGGCTGGAGTAAGTACCATTACCGTCACTGATTTGGAGCGTAGAGGTTTCATTGAAACCTCTAATGAAATCATTACCGTCTCCTGCTTTATAGTTAAACAGGACATTTTGGGCATTGTTATCAATATAGTCGTTACCTCTATTGCCAATAATTGTTACTAATTCGGAATAATAATTTTTAATGGTATCGTATCCATCTCCACCGTCTATTGTAACAAGTCTACTGTAATTGAGCACAGAATCGTTTCCTGCACCTGTATTTATGAAAATGTGATTATAGCCTCCGTCGTTGAAGACAGTGTCGTTATCTGCACCGCTATTTATTGTAACATTGCTGTGGTGATTTTCTATAAAGTCATTGCCCGCGCCACTATCTATTGTTATGAATGAACTCCAATTATCAACGGTATCCTTACCGTCACTGCAGTTAATAAAAATATTTGAACTGTAATCACTCTGAATAGAGTCATCGCCTTCTCCTCCATCGAGTGTTACATTATCGCTGTAGAAATTAAGAATGGAATCATTGCCGTCTTTTCCTTGAATTATGACGTTGGAGTTATAGTAGTTCTGAATTAGATCGTTGTCAGCACCGCTGTCAATTAAAACGTTCGCACCCCAATTGTTAATGGTATCATTTCCGCTGAAAGTGTGAATTGTTGCACCAGTAAGACTATTGATGATTGATTCCGAGGAGTTCGTCCCGTTGATGTTTAAAGAATTTTCATATATACCTGCAATATTTAATTTGGATAATTTAGTTGCTCCCTGTAGAGTAACTTGTCCATCGCCGACGATTACAATGATATCCGAGCCGCTCTTAACCGTCGAGTAAGTGCCCTTGCCGTCTCCGATTTGCAATGTCGAATTAATCTTAAAGTCCTGAATTAAATCGTTGCCATCACCCGAAGCATAGAGAAAAGTTTGAGCCAAGCCTTTCCCGATTATTACATCGTCGCCCCTGCCGCCCTCAATTGTGATTGCTGTGGCGGAAGAGGTGATACTTATCGTGTCGTTGCCTTCGCCCGCATAGACGCGATTACCTGAACCCGTCACATAAATGCTGTCATTGTCCGCGCCGCTCAAAATGTAACTGCTTTGTCCGCTGAAATATATGTTGTCTTTTCCCGCGTCGCTGTAAATGAAAACTCCGTTCGCCCGATTATAAATGGAGTCGTTGCCGTCGCCGCCCAAAATTGTGGAATAGTTGCCGTAGTTGGTGACGGTGTCGGAGCCCGTGCCCGCCTCTATCAGTGCGTAGCCCGTGTTATAGATGCTGTCTTGCCCCGCACCGGCGCGGACAAAAATTGTGTTGCCTGCGTTTTTTATCGTGTCGTTATAATCGGTGCCTGTAATTAACGCGGTATTTTTAGAGTTGTTGATATTGGAGCCGTATAAAGTTGCGTTTGTTAAATGAGAGAGTAAATCTTCCACTTCAATCGTCTCATAATCATCGACAATTATTGACGTTAATTTTTTGCCGTCGATGTTAACGGTCTTGCCTTTGGCACCGTTTAGAGTGATAGTGCCCGAATCGACATTGACGAGGACATCGTCACCGTTTGCCACGCTGAACCATGCGCCGTTCGTTATTTTGAGTGTGTCTGTCGAGCCGAGGTCGTAGATAATATCATTGCCATCGCCCGAAACGTATTCTATGACATTATGCCCCCCCGAGGTGTTGAGCGAGACGGTATCGTTGCCTGTTCCGCCGTTGATCGTCGTGTAATCACTGAAGCTGTAAATTGAATCGTTGTCCGCGCCTGCATCAATTTTAGTGAACGCAAGAGCTGTATTGTAAATCGTATCTTTACCCGAACCGCTATTTATCGTCACATAACGACTCATGGTATTGGAGACGTGATCATTGCCATCGCCCGTGTTGAGCGAAGAATTGTCGCCTGTGTTAACTATTGAGTCGTTGCCTGCGGCGGCGTTTATTGTGACGGAGCCTCCCTCATTCCAAATTGAATCGTTGTAGCTCGTGCCGGTTATTTTCTTGTAGGAAGTGTAATTCGTGAGGCGTAACGGATCAGTCGAAACGGTCGAGCCTGTGCCGTCGATATGAACAGCCGAAAGAGTTGCCGCGCCTCGCAAAGTTATCTTACCGTCGCCGACGGTGACAATGGCGTCTTCGTCGCTCACGGCAAAAGAATACGTGCCCTTGCCGTCGCCGATCTGAAGAGTCGAGGTCTCGTCAAAGCCTTCGATGAGGTCGTCACCGTCGCCGCTCGTGTATTTGAAGCGCACATTGGAACCGTTGTTATAAATAAAATCGTTATTTGCATCCCCACTGATAGTTGCGTTGTTTCCTAAATTAATGATGTAGTCGTCGTCTGCGCCCCCATTTATTTTAACGGTGTTGCCGTAATTCCAGATGTGATCATCGCCGCTAACCCCATTTATCGTTACATTGGATTCTTGATTTTTGATTATATCTGTGTCGCTTCCGCCGTCAATCAAAACGTTTGCGCCGCTGTTATAGATACCGTCTCTCCCCGTGCCACCCGTTATTGTCACGTTGGAGCCGTTGTTGTTTATGGTATCATCGTATTCTGAGCCCGTAACTAAAGCATTATTTTTGTCATTATTGAGATTGAGCGCAGTCGATGTGGTGTCGGGCGGAGTGGTAATCACGGCTGCACCCGAAAGACTTGCCGCGTTCTTAAGGATAATTTTGCCGTTGCCGACTGTGAAAGTAACATCTGAGCCGCTCTTTATGGAAGAGTAGCTTGCACCGATGATTTTTAGCGTGCTCGTGGCATCGAAGCCCCAAATGGTGTCGTTGCCATCGCCTAACTTATATTCAATTAGTGTATTTTTCTGATATTTACTAGCAAGGCTGATTGTATCATTGCCTGCGCCGCCAGTTATTGTTACATTAAGTGCAGAATCGTAAACTGCTCCATTTAAAATGTAATTGTTACCCGCTCCACCGTTGATCGAAACATTGTCGCCTACATTGTGAATGTCGTCGTCGCCAGAGCCGCCGTTTATTGTCGTATAGTCGCCATAGTTTTTGATTGAATCATCGCCTGTGCCACCATCGATTATCACATTTGCGCCGCTATTGTAAATAGAATCGTTGCCGTCGCCGCCGTGGATTGTGGAGTATTTACCGTTGTTGTTTATGGTGTCGTTGCCCGTGCCACCGTCTATCGTTACATTCGAGCCGTTGTCGTTGTAGATAGAATCGTTGCCCACGCCGCTGTCTATCGTGACGAACGCGCTTTCGTAGTCGTTGTAAATAGAATCGTCGCCCTCGCCACCGCTAATGCTGACGCTGTCGCCGTATCTGTTCCTGATAGAATCGTTGCCCGTGCCGCCGTCAATCGTGACGTCGTTGCCGTTGTTGTAGATAGAATCGTTGCCCGCGCCGCCGTCAATCGTGACGTCGTTGATGTGGCTATCGTTGGTGTAGCTGTCGTTGTAGATAGAATCGTCACCATCGCCACCGCTAATGCTAACGCTATCGCCGTAGTCGTTGTAGATAGAATCGTCGCTCGCCAGAGCCTCTATCATCACACCAGTAAGAGTGTTGCGGATAGTGTCCTTACCGTTTGTGCCGCGAATAACTTTTGCGTCTTCATGCCAAACGCTCGGAAGAGTGATAATCAAAGGAGGATTTGTTGATTTTGAACCTATCACCTTTTTTGTTCCGTTTATATTTATTTCCTTCCCCGCCGCACCGCTGAGAGTAATGGAATCATTTCCGACGACGATTATTACATCTTGACCATTTACAGAAGCGGAATAATCAGCCAGAATGCGAGTTTCGTCGCTCTCGTCGTAACCGACGATGATATCGTTGCCATCGCCTTCAGTGTACAGTATAATTACATTTTTTACGCTGTCTTCAAGAAATATGTAATCGTTCCCGCGTCCACTGTCAATCGTATTGTCGTTCGCGCCGCTTTCGAGAAGGATAGCGTCCGTGCCGTTGTCACCACAAATTTTGTTATTCTTGCCGAATATAACTATTCTGTCGTCGTCAGTTCCTCCGTCGATTGTGCTGTTATCTTCATAAGCAACGATAAAATCTTTGCCGGAGCCTCCGATAATTGAATTCCCTTGAGTAGCGGAGTTGTCTGAATTCGGTTTGCTGTAAATCGTATCATTCTTTGAGCCGCCGCTGATTGTAACACCATAAGCATAATTCGATACTCTATTATTATCATTGGGAAGATTGATTCTAATCCCGTTGGTTTCGTTATAATATTTTACATTTCCCTCATCATCGACAATTTTTATTAGACCATTAGAATGCTCTGCTGAAGTTATTTTTCCGCCGAAGAATCCTACTATGTTGGAAATTAGATTAGCTGGACTGCCTAACCATTGTGCTGGGAAAGTATCGTTTAAACTACGATCCATGTCGTCATGTACATTTGTCAAATATATAGATTTAATACTTGCTGTAACCATATCTATCAATATAGGGAAAATTGTTAAATCAAATATTGTATCTGCGCCTGCAACGACAGGAATGGGAACAAGAACCAAAAGAGTTTTTACGGTTTCTCCTACAACTTCAATGAAGTTTGTTGCTATGTCATCTTTTCTGTCCTGACTGATAAAACCTTTCTCTTTTTTTTCTTGCTCGGCTTTTCTAATAGCTAATGTAAAAGACTGCATAGATGCAGCGAGACCAAAAACTGGCAATGATTTATAAGTATTGGCTGGTAGTTTTAGTACCTTTGCGGTCGTTTCCATTGCAGTAGCGATACCGTCAAGAGCCGTTGAAAATGCTTTGAGTGATTCCAAAAATTCATAATCGGATTGATTGTTGTCGATGTATTCATTTATGGATTGTGCTGACTCGTAAAGATCTCCAGCAATGTTGGCGAAATCATAAAAAGTGCCTGCAGTTTGAATTTTTTCACCGTCAGTTACGATTTCTCTTGCAATGGAAGTCAATACGTTAGCAATCGTTTTCAGAGTATTTGCTACAGCAAATCTCTGGATGTCGAATTGGAAATCTTGCATAAAGTTCACTCCTTTCGCAATGTGAAAAGACACTTTATAATATCTTCTATATTGTTGATATTGGAAGATTTACCACTAGCAATGTTAGGATCGTTCTGAATGAAATCGTTACCGTTGCCGCCAAAGATTGAAACATCATTGCCGCTATTGAAGATGGTGTCGTTGCCATTACCGCCATCAATCGTAATGCTGTCGCCACTGTTGCTGACAGAATCATCTCCATTGTTACCATTGATTTTGACATTATTGCCGCTATTGGAGATGGTATCGTTGCCATTACCGCCATTTATCGTAATAGTGTTGCCGGAATTTTGAATTGAATTGTTTCCGGTCGTTGCGGTTATAATCGCATTTACGCCAGACAATTCTATTTCTGGTACCACTCGTAACACCGAGCAATATTGCGAGAGTATCGCCAGTTTCAGCGGAAGTTATTACGACAGATTCTCTGCTGTTGATGGTTTTAATTTCAGCTTTAATTTCGCCCTGTTCAAACCAGAATTCATCTTCACCGTCAGTGAAATCAGAGATGGTGTTATTTTTCGAAGCACCGTTGATAATGAATTTATCACTACCGGCATTGCTGCTAATTGCTACATTGCTACCGAAATTGTTGATTGAGTCATTGTCATCGCCACCGTAAATGACGACGTTGTAACCGTGGTTTAAGATTACGTCTTTGCCCTCATTGCCCCAGATGCGTATGTTATGCCCTTTGTATTGGTCGATGCTGTTAGCTCCAACAAGCGAATCTTCGGGATAGGCTCCGTTGATTATAGTGTTATTTAGTTGTGAGTCAGTGACATCTATACCTGTGCGAATAGTCCAACTTTCTTGCGGATTGTAAATAATAGCTGCCAATGATTTCACTCCTTTTATTAACGCACAAAATACACTTCATGGTATGCTCCGTGTTGTTGAGCGTTTAAAAAGAATTATAACAGCAGAAGTCGTATAATTCAACGAAGATTTTGTACTTTTCTACTGTTATTTATGAAACGATGATGTTGTTGATGAAAAAAGAAACTCCCGTGATTCAAGTGATTGGAATTCGAGAGTTCCAAAGATGGAAGATCAATAATGGTAAAAGGAAGCGATCTCGTCGTAGTAAATTTGCCAGAGAATGTGGTCGCCTAACTCGGCGCGAAAAGTTTCAAGTTCATCAACGGAGTAGATGTCGAGCAAGAATTCGTAAATGTCCTGAAGCTCGGCGGGAAGATTGCGTGGCAGAGGAAACGAGTTGACGTGTCGAATGGTTTTGTGCGAGACGGAGAGGTATTGAAATTTTTCGACGTATTCAAAACGCGGCAATGTGGAAGCGTCGCTGATGATGTCGGTAACTTTGTCGATAGTGGCGATGAGTTCAGCACGATTGATATGCTCGTGCCGAGTGTGAGCCGCGTAGTAGCCGCAGGAAAGATTTACGGCGGCGACACCGAGGTCCGGCGCGATAAGCGATATGTCGGAGAAAGAACCCTGCGCAGTATTGAAGCCCTTGCCAGTGATGTAGGTCTCAAAGTCGGGATTGGCGCAGTTGTAGAAGACAGCGTCGCGAGAGCCTTTACGGTCAAGCTCGATGATGAATTTGAGATTGTCGAGTTCTTTTGGTAGTTGTTTTTGCCGGTGAGCAATACAGAAAGCCTTGGCACCGAGTCCGCCAATTTCTTCGTTGCAACAAAACAAGAGCCACGGTTTAATCTGCGCGGACGAGTAGATTTTGACAAGGGCGAAAACGCCGCAACGATCATCGCCGCCAATGCCTTGCGGGGACATGAGGATATTTCTGTCAGCAGAAAGGCAAATGTCACGAATAGGTTCTTCGTGAACGGTGTCCATGTGGGCGACCAACATAACTGGAGCTTGTCCGCTAACGAGAATGAAATTTCCCTTACTGATAAGCGTTTTGCCTTTGAATTTCTTGCAGAGATGTTTGAAAAGTTGCTTTTGAGTGGGGCGCAGGAAGTGATCCAAGATAATCATGCGGGCACCTCCTTGTTGTAGCGGCAAGCTTCGCAAAGGAGAATATCCTCGCCATTGGCGTCGACAGCATGAGAAAGTTCACTGTGGAGAAAATAATCGTCGCACACGGAGCAAGGGTCATAATCTTCGCAAAGACAATGATGACAAACGTGAGAACCGTCGCCGGCAACGGAGATTTGGTCTTTCGGAAGATATTCCTCGCAGTGCTCGCAGAATTGGTAATACTCATCTAAACAGTGAGAGCAAACGTGAATACGTTCACCGTGGCGATTGATAGCGTCGAAAGTTTCGCGGCAATATTCTTCGCAATGTTGACAAAATTCGCGTTCATCAGGATCGCAATCGGGGCAGTAAAGTCCTTCGGAAATTTCGTCGGCGCAAGAAATGCAAAGTCCGTAGGTACCGACATCAAAGGTCTTGAAGTCGTGAGCGTGGTCAGCGCGAATGGAAATTTTTGCGTTGAAGTCAGGATGGTGCCAATCAGCATAACCGCCGAAGCCGTAGCCCTTGCGAATGTAAATGTCGTGCTTGTTGCCGCAATATTTTTCAGTGAGCCAGAGATTGGGAACGTCTTCGAGTTCGGACAGTTCGCGCTGAATCAAATCGCGATAAAGTTTTGATTCGGCATGAGCTCCGCAAGTACCGCCATAAGTGTTGTAAAGTCGGCTTTGCAGGAGCAATCCGTTGTAGGGCTTATAGGCGAAAATTTGACGCGTGGTTTTGCGGTTGTTGAGAGTTTCGGGATTATTGGGCTCGGAGGCGGTGAAGACGATAAAAGTGACGTTGTCGCGGGCGTAGCCAGAACAGCCGCAGTTGTATTCGCCGTCAGCAACGTTGAAGCTGTGGCAACTGGTCATAGTGGAGCCGCGCTTGTCGTCTTTTGGGTTACTCATACTGATGAAGTGAGCGGGATTAATTGACATGAAAAGTTTGAAGTCGATTTTGCGAGTGGAAAGTTCGTCAGCGAACTGCGCGAAGAGGCGTTGGAATTCACTGCCCGCCGAGTTGTCGGTAACGCCGAGAGAATCGCAGATGGCTTTAAAAATTCTACTGCGCTTTTTGCGAGGAGCATAAGCATTGGGAGCAAGCTCGTTGATAGCGTCAATGTAGCTGTCGGCTTTGTCGTTGGGGTGGGAGAAAAATCGAACAACGCGTTCAATCAGCAAGAGGCGTTCGCAGTCGGCGTCCCATTTGGCAGGACGCAAAATGTCGTTGGCGAGATTGTTCAAGAGAAGGTAGTCGGGGTTGTGAGTTTTGGTGCCGTTGATGACGATGGCTTGAAGTTGTTCATCCCAACCTTGAGACATACGAAAGAGTTGACGCAGGTCGTGTTTGCTTTTAATGGCGTCGTCAGCGAGGCGTTCGACAAAAGCGTCGGAGATGTCGTCGAGGATTTGAGTCGCGTAGCAATGGCGAAAATAATCGTCGAGGGCAGTCCAAATGTTGTTACGCATTAGCGTTTGAAGATTATCCATAATTAATACCCCCTGAAATAGAAAAAGCCCCGAA
>ODAI013534544.1_pt1 | contig 14277 bp, 8 predicted proteins | sample 1539321 | NCBI WGS metagenome assembly ODAI01 (sample SAMN02144231, study PRJEB22623) | gut metagenome | biome: sheep rumen | host: Ovis aries | place: New Zealand
AAAGCATTACACTCTTACGGCCGGTAGCTCTCAGGAAAACTGCGATTCCGATGAGTACGAGAGCAGCAAGCATCTGGTTAGCGGAACCGAACAGAGCCCAGACGTTGGCATAGCCGCCTAGGCAGAGAAGGTAGCCGAAGAAAAGTGTTATGGCTGTTGCAAAATACTGGTTAAGGCAAAGTTTCTGCCATACAGGTATCTTTGACTTGTCTGTTTCGTCTGTGGCGAAAAGCTCCTGGAAAGACATTCTTCCTATTCTTGCTACAGAGTCGAGGGATGTAAGTGCTAATGCTGACACAAACATGGTAATGAAGAAATTGGCAACACTGTTTGGAACGCCGAAGGTCTCAAGAAATCCTGCAACGCCTTGTGAGAAGATCTGGAAAGGTGTCAGGTCTGCAGGTACCGCGCCGTTTACAGCTACTGCACCGCAAACAAGGAGTGAGCAGACACCAAGAAGTGTTTCAAGTGCCATTGCACCGTAACCGACTGCCAGCATATCTTTCTCATTTCTTACAGTCTTTGATGAGGTTCCTGAGGATACCAGGCTGTGGAAACCCGATACCGCACCGCAGGCGATGGTTACAAACAGTGTCGGGAAAATGTAGCTGTGAGAACCGTTTGCTGCTGTGAGAACAAAACCGTTGAAAGCATTGAGCTTCATCTCAGGATGTGCTACCACAAGACCGAATACCGCACCGACTATCATGCCGAGAAGCATGAAGGTTGTAAGATAATCTCTGGGCTGCATAAGGAGCCACATAGGTGTGACTGACGCTGCAAAAAGGTATACCATGATCACGTAATTCCACTGAGGTGCAGTGAGATAGATTGGTGCTGCCATACCGAATGCAAACATTGCCACAAGGAGTACGATGGCGATCACAACTCTGGTGCTTTCCTTCATATTCTTATGATGCTTTTCCAAAAGACCGAAGGCCATTGCAACAAAGATGAAAAGCATTGAGATGGTTGCTGCTGCGGCACCGTTAAAATTAAGTGCTGCGGATCCGTCTGCTGCTTTGGTGAATCCGTTGAAGGTACTTGATACCATGGATGTAAATGCTGCGATAACGAGCAGAGTAAAGAGCCAGCAGAACAGTGAAAAGAAACGTCTTCCGCCTTTTCCGATATACTTTTCGATGATCATTCCGATGGACTTTCCGTCATTCTTCACTGATGCGTAAAGTGCTCCGAAATCCTGTACTGCACCGAAGAAGATTCCACCGAAAAGAAGCCAGAGAAGGCACGGTACCCAACCGAAAGCCGCTGCCAGGATAGGTCCCTGAACAGGTCCCGCTCCTGCTATTGATGAAAACTGATGTGAAAATACTGTAAGCTTTGATGATGGCACATAATCCTCACCATCCTCATACTTTGTGGCAGGAGTAACTGCCTTTTCATCGATACCCCAGGTTTTTGCCAGGTATCTTCCATATAACAGATATCCCGCAAGAAGTGCGATACCTGCTACGAGTAAAATAACTAAGCTATTCATTATTTTGCCCCCTTATAAATATGAATTAAATGAATAATAAAAGCTCTTTCCATTCACTTTAGTACTTTAAATCGGCGGATTCAATTATTATTAATTAATTCGTGAAAACACATAAATTTAAGACTTCCGGAGGGCCAAAAAGTCTCAAATATGCCATACAGTTATGTTATCAGTGGTATTTTGCCAGTTCATGATAACTTATTGTTATGCAATCATTAATTTCCACTTATATGCCCATCTGGAATTACGTTTCTGATCTTTTCGTATATCTATTCATCTATCTCGAAAAACCACTCATCTTTCTGTATAAAAATATCTTCCTCGAAAATTTTTTTGTTTTTCAGTTTCATTACAGTTTCGTTTTTTATAGTGATGCCATCCTGAAAGGGAAACAGAAAACTGAATAAAAAATGAATTGTGGCTCCGGTTTCCGAAATACAAATATAATAACCGGATGCCCACGGAATGGAGATCAAAATGAAAAAGAATATTTTAAAGAACAAAATCGCAGTTATCGGTCTTTGCACTATTCTCGGCGTTGCTTCTGTAGGCGCCATGGCTTCATTAGCCGATGAGACAACAACCACAACCGAAGCAGGCCGTCCTCCTATGAACAACGGTAAGTACATGGGCAAGATCACTGCCCTGGAGAGTGGTTCTGTCACCATTGAAACCATGGGACGTGGCGGAAGAGGCATGGGAAGACCTGAAGGCGGAATGAAGGCGGATGGAACTGCCCCTACCAACGCTTCAGGTGAGCTTGAGACACCTCCCGCACTTCCCACAAACGCTTCAGGCGAGCTTGAGACTCCTCCTGCACTTCCCACAAACGCTTCAGGCGAGCTTGAGACTCCTCCTGCTCTTCCTACTAACGCTTCAGGCGAGCTTGAGACTCCTCCTGCTGATGCCGGTCAGGGCAACGCCGATGGAAAGGGCAATATGGGCGGCATGACCACCATGACCTTTACTATCGACAGCTCACTTACAGGCAACTTTTCTGTAGGTGATATGGTTGAGATCACTTCTGAGGATGGCGCAACGGCTACTGCGATCGCTGCCGCACAGAAGCCTGCCGATAAAGCTGATACTTCAACAGCCGAATAATAAACTTTGTAAATCAGCTATAATACGACAATAAAAACAATAAAATAATTATAAAATCTCTTAAAAGCTAATGCTAAAAGCAAAATGTTGTGATATTATAACCTTGTAAATACAAGATATAGTGAATAGAAACTTGTTAATGCACTGTGACCAATCCAATGGCGGTGCCGTGAAAAAATCCGCAATCCATTTTCTCCCCCTCCCCATTCGAGAAAATGCTGCGGATTTTTTGTATAAGTCCAGTATCAGGCGGCAATATGGTTTGCGGTCTTTATCGCACCGGTGATATCCGGTTCTTCATTAGCAGCCATTTTATATCCGGAACCATCTTTTAAGAGATCACAATATTTTCTGTTAACCATTATTTATCTTGCAACCTCAAAGATATTGATAAATCCGGTTGTTTCCAGTATCTCCCATACAGTGTCATTGACACCGGTGAGACGAACCTTGGCACCGCCTTTTTGAAGTATCATCAGTACACGCAGCCCCGCAGAAGAAATGTATTGAAGCCGGGCACAATTGATTTCTGCCTTTGTTATGGTATTATTTGACTTTTCAGTCTCCCAGACCTTCAAAAGCTCAGGCGCAGTGATGGTGTCAATGCGACCGCGAAGATTCACTCGGAAGACCCCGTCCGACACCAGATGATCCATGGAGAAGGTGCTGTCTGTTTGCCGGACATCGGAGGCTTTCCAATGCTCCTCAGGTGTGATAACCCAGTAATGACAGCTGCGCATTGCTTCCTTGAATGCATCTGTCTGTTTTCCCTTCAGCTTTTGATAGACCGTCAGCTCCGGCATGTGCTCGGCCAGATTCACACGCCTTGCCTTCAGTCCATGTACTGCCAAAAGAGCTGTTACTCTGTCCAATGATGCCGGAACGTCCATTGGGTTGATGATAAAAGCATTGGTCAGGCTGCCGGCGTCGGACTGCCCCGATGCGGCATCTCTGGATGCCATCAGTTTCTGAAGGGCGTCCTCTCCAAGAACAGACTTGAAGGTCAACATGAATTGCAGGATATATTCCGGGTCCGGAGTGATCCAGCAGCCACCGTGTGCTTCAAGGAGGCTGCGTACATTGGTGATGACTGCATTGACCTCGCTGTCGGTGAAGTACATCATCATCCCCTCAGTGGTCAGGCAGATGGGTTCATGAACATCCTTAAGTGCTGCTATAAGTGAATCCGGATTGGTGGCATCCACCCCCTCAAAAAGCATTCTCTCGGGATGATCGGTGAGATCAGAGAGAATCGGACCCACCTCATCCGCAACGATCGGCAGGTCCAGACCTATGAATTTAAGACCCTTTGCCGTTAAATGCAAAGCCTTAGGAGTATATCCACAGGGTAGATCCACGTTGATTTTATAGCCGGATTCTTCGATCAGACGGCACATGGTGCGGTACTTGGCCTCCACCACAAGCTCATTTCCGAGAATAGCTCCGGAATCCTTCATACCTGAAACCTCCTCGGCGCTGCCAAGCCCCAGCCTATGGACGATTTCGGCGGCATCCGGGATACCGGCCTGCGCCATCAGGCATACCGCCGTCTTAGCCGTCATAAAAACGGGATTCGTCCGTGCCTGTACACTGTAGTCAATGGATGATTCTTTTTCCATGCTGTTCCTCCTCAAAAAAACATTGATATCTCATATATCGGCTGCCCGATAAAAATAATATAGAAAACATCCCGGATCATGGCGCTCGCCTTGAATCCGGGATGTTTTTCTAACCTGTGTTTTTTCGTCTGCAGTTTTCCTTTTTACTGTAGTAACTACGCTTATTCTCGTACATCATCGCATCTGCTATAGAAATGAGATTATTGATGTTTCCGGGATTATCTTTTGCTACAGCATAGCCTGCGGATACACTTATGCTGTCTATATGCTCACCCCTCCATGAGGCAACGATATCATTGAATCCAACCATCGCTTCATTAAGGTACTCCGGATCAACCTCTAAAAGAGCCACAAACTCATCGCCACTTATATGATAACACTCTCCGTAATCACTAAAGGCTTTCTTCAGGCATTCTCCGGCACCCTGCACCAACTCATCACCGGCCTTATGCCCCAGACTGTCATTGATACGCTTAAGTCCGTTCACATCAAATACCACTGCGGTAAGATTATCCGGAAGCTTATCAAGATTTTCATACTTATCAAGTACATTACTGTAGGCAAACCGGCTTTTCAACCCCGTCATCACATCAGTTTCAAGGAGCTTTTGCTTCTCAGAGAGATCTATCTCGTTTTTACGAAGATAATACTCCTGGTACTGAACAAACAAAAGCATGGTTCCGTAAGTTATGGCAAGGCAGATGGTACGCATTTCATTGCCGAAAAAAACCTGAAGTCCGATACCTGCTGCCACCATCAAAACGATTGAAATCGTAGATCTGCCATAGGTGTTTGACGAATCCCTTAAGACCTTTAAATAAGCCCATAGAACACTTACAAGGGCAGAAACAAATACCATTACATATACTGAGTAAAAGGCGCCATGATGGTATACATTCTGTGAATCCACATAATATATGGAGCCGTTAAAAGCCGAAATTATCTCTGCTATGGAATTACTTGCAATCAGCAATCTGAGATATTTTAACAGCCTGCTTTTTGGCATAACGATCTCAACCAGCCTTAACCCCAAATAGGGCGTCACAATATAATCAATTGCCTTCATCAATACATGAAGAGGCATCGTCCAAGCAGGCGCTCCGTTCAGCGCAACTCCTCCCCATTCTGCAAGCATAGCAACTATTATCACCAAGTAAGATACGGAAAACCTCTTTTTTGTATCAATATCAATCTGTTGATTGTCGTGAATCATTCTCGCAAACATCAGCAATGTGGCACACGACAAATAAATCACTGCTGTATAGTACCCCATATTTATCACCTTAAAAATCTTCAAAATTTAATTAAATTTAATGATTTGTGAAAATATTTTATGCCTTTCACATAATTCTTGTGTATTTTAACACTAACAGATTGAAAAAAACAGTTAAAAATATTTTTCTTCCCTGATAATCTCCGATAAGTAAAAGTTGAGCTATGATACGGTTCATGTGAGGTTGAGTGATTTTACGTTCCTCTCTTACGTTGAACGATTTTTCATTTCTGTCCATAAGTGAGTCTTTGTACGTTTACATCCAAAGGGTGAGTGATTTTACGTTTTTTATGATCTGTAGCGGTATATGTCCGCATCAGTACATGTGAACAACTCTTTTTCAGCCGTTTTTTCATTAATCACTCCCGCCGGAAATACCGTAGCTTTGCCAACATATCCGTAATTTCACTCAACCAACACGTACATTTACTCATCCCTTCCGTAAAATCACTCAACTTCTGTAATTTCGTTCCATATCATTTCAGCCATTGAACTCAGAAAACGAGGTCTGCCAACCGGGCTTTTTACAGCGGATCTGAAGAATATTCAAAACTTATTAATTTGATGATATAAAAAATCAAACCTTATAATAGGTAAAGGTTCCCTCCCCAAAGGTCTCACCGTTATCGTCCTTGATGGTAACTCTCATCACTACGATAGCGCCGCCGTTTCTTACAAGCTCTGCTGAACCATAAAGATATCTTGTGGTCTTGCTGGTAAGGAAATGAAAGTCACTGTCAAGTGTTACCAGAGGATCCGCATAAAGACGGGCATTGGCACCGCCTGTGGTATCTGCGATGGTGAACAGCAGCCCGCCGTGTATATGTCCGCTCCCATTCATATGCATGGGTAATATTTCTGTCCTGGAGGTTATGGAACCATCCCTCGTGTTTTCTTCAAATTCAATGCCGCAATGCTCTACGAATCGGCTTCTGGTGTAGTAATCAATGATATTCTTTCCTGTCATATGTCTCTCTTTTCTTTACGTAAAAATGCTCAACTTAAATCAGCAGCACATCGACCGGACGCTTTATACCGGTTAATGTGCTGCTGACATGATAACATAAATGGCATTAATATATAAAGGTTTTAATCCTCGTACTTTATACCGTATTAAGAGTTCAGCTTATAGAACGGATAATGCTGTGAATATCCGTTCTGTAAGCTCTTTTAGTACCGTTGGATGCTTTATTAATGTACGTTTCAATGAAAGGATAGTTTTTTGTGTGGGAACATCAGCATCACTCTTCATTCATTGACTTCTGCTCAACTGATTTGATCCTGTCAGACTGATCTACAGAAAGATCTTCTTTATTAAAGGTATCCGAATCAGGGCAATACATTTCAAACTGATTCATCTTGCTGCCTTCAATCATACCTGAGAATCCCGTGAGACCAAGTACATGTCCGCCCTTTGACGTATCATCAGAGATAAAGTGGAAGTGCCAGCCCGGAGTATTCAGGGTTCCCATATATGAAGGGAAATAAATAGCCACTATGGTTCCGGATACATCCTCATATGAGAATTCCCTCTGGTCTGTCTTAAGCGCGGCATCCAGTGTCTTATAAGGTTTCTCCTGCTTAAGCTCACTCCTTACCTGAATATCCTCAAAATCACCCTCAGCTTTTATAAAGTAGAACTGGTTACTTCCGTTCTCCTCTACGATTTTGTCCAGCTGATCCTTCAGGTCATCAAGATTCTTTGCGGAAACATCGTCTATTATCAGATCCTGATTAAAGTAAGCAACCGTAGCAAAGGGAACAGTTTCAGCATCATCAGCCTCAACAACAGAACCATCACCCAGTGCCTGATACATAACACCGTCAAGATAGATCATCTCCCCGTTAACACCCTCGAAGGTGCCAATGCCTATGTCACCATGCTTTTTCAGTTCCTCCACACTGATGACTCCGTCATACTGCCCTATGGTAAGTGACTGAAGAAGTGCCACCTGAAATACTTTTTCTGTTTTCTGTTCCTGTGAGCTTTGGAATTCAAAAAATCCGGGAATCATTTCCGGTCCTTCTGATGGATCCCAATCGGGAGCATTATAAAGGCTGAAACTACCGTATGAGCCATAATCCTCGGCATCATCAGGAAGAGGTACGCCTATAAACGGCTTCGCCTCCTCATTTTCGTCAATGATACAGAATCCGAAGAATGGTTTCTGGCCGCGATACTCTAATCTGTAATGTTTGCCCCCGTAAGACATGTCATCTTCATCTCGATCATTGAATCGGCAGCCGTCATATGGCATGTAGTCATCATGGAATCGACAACCGCCGTATGGCATATCATCATCACGATCATGATAATGGCCGTATTTTTCCTCATTTAAACGGTCTTTACTCCAGGAATAGTATTCCTCTGACTTAGCTTTATCGGACGAATGCTTTTTCCTGTTATTCTTATTTCTGTCATGATCCTTCTTCTCCTGACTTTTCTTCTCCTGATTTTTCTTCTCTTGATTTTTCTTCTCTTGACTCTTTTCGCCTTTATCCTTTGTGTCTGATTTTTTCTTCTCTTTATTTGCTTTGTCAGAAGCTTTTAACTTCGGTGTTTCAGATTTAATAACCTCAGTTTTATTATCTTCTGCATATATTTTTTCCGAGGGCTTCTCTTTTAAAACCTTCTCCTCGGATTTCACCTTTACGGGATCCTCCGGCTCCTTTATCGGATCATCCTTGTCACCGGACTCAGCCGGCCTTTTTGAAGCAGCTTTAACAACATTCGATTCTGATACAGCGTCGTAAGCCGATTTCAGTATGCCCTGTACATCCTTCACTTTATCCTTATCAAGATTATCGAGGACATTTTCAATATTGTGTGCAGCATCCGAAATGTTCACCTTTACAGATCCGAGAACACCCTGAGGAGTAGAACCAACGGATGTTGCTGCTACAGCAGACGATAAAACCAATGCAGCCAGTCTATTCATAACATTTACCTCTTTCTATAAATCTACGCCATCAGGCGGAGGCATCAAAAAATTTCCCGAGACCTGTGTCCTCCGCAATACTCTCCTTTGCTTTTTTGTCAACAGGATACTTTATCTTTGTAGATGTCTCACCGCCTGCAACATAGGTTGTCCCGCATTCAGGACATATTGCAGTCTTTATGGAAACCGACGCCTGCAACACCTTACCATTTGACTCCTTCGCCTTCTGGTAGGCATTGGCAACATGCTCCTGCTCATGAGCCCGAACCTTTGCGGGAGCGTCCTTGACAGAGATGTGGGCAGCCGACTTGAAGGAAACGTCCATTTCATTGGATCCGTCCTGATACTTGCGGTTTTTGCAGGTCTGACACTCGGATGGTGCGCTTAACCTGCCCGGCTTAATGGTATCCTCGCTTTTATACACAGAGTTTTGGTCGTTACCAGACATCATCTGTCTGTAATTCAGAGGATTCCGGGCATTCCCATAGTACGCCCGATAATATCCCTCATAGGGATCACTATTCGTTCTTCCTGTACCAAACGCACCGATAGGATTCACAGCCATACCCTGCTCCTTTCTTTCAAGTATACACTTCTGCATAGAACCGATCCGCGCAAGGCGCTCCCACGATTCTCCCACATTCCGTACTCCCGGTCCGCTATAGCATCCTTCCTTGCTCCATGTGGGGCGTATCATGAAGTCTGTCTTCCACTTATGTAAACATTATACCATGACTCACCGACATTCTGTAAATACCGTTCAAGCACATATTTCCGCATTTTAAGAGGTTTTATACATTTTTCAGAAATTCGATGAGTCGGCTGATCTGTTACCTGAAATGTGGATGACAGCCAATGTTCATCTATAAAACCACTCTTGATTCTTATAATAACCACCCCACCTGCCGATATAGAAGTATCGTAGCTTGTGCTTTACATAAATATAAGGAGCTTCATGTGAACGAGAAGGCCAATGAAAGACAATTGAATATCATTTTCCTCCTGATCATCGGCACCTTCACCCTAATCCTTCTTTCTTTTGCATATCTCAGCAACAGTCTTTCCCTGAGATATCTGGAAACAGATACAAAGATGATCTCCCATGAACTGGCGCGTATTCTGAACGAAAAAGCCACAAGTACTTCATCCTCAGATAAGGACACTGAGCTTGCAAAGTACTTTGAAGATCAGTCTTCCGAGTATACAGATGAGGGTTTTTCCCTGTGGCTGCTCGATTCCTCCGGTGATATCGTGGCAGAAGCCCCCGGTAATGCCATAGAATTCAAATCATCCTTCCTGAACTCTGTAAAAGAGCCTGATAAGCTTTTTTTTGATGCAAATACCGGAGGAAATTCCCTGTTTTTTGCTGACAAAACCATATATATCGCACGAATATTCAGCAACGGGAGCTATAGCCTCATCCTGGAAAATGACGGCTCCAAGGAACGGCAGATACAAAGGATGCAATATGTTGTGATCTTTTCTATCGGTGTAATTTTGCTCGTTACACTTTTAGTTCTTATTTCCAACATGTTCTCCCGGTACAAGAACAGGCTTTTGCAGCTTGCCACTACCGATGAGCTTACGGGTCTTGCCAACAGAAAATACTTTACTGCTGAATTCAATCGCAGAATGGCCTTAAACTCCGATGAATCCGGTAAATATTCAATGTTCCTTCTTGATATAGATTTATTCAAACAGATCAATGACAAATACGGCCACTCCGCCGGTGATGCCGCCTTGTCAATGCTTGCAGCATACATAAAAACCATGGTATCAAAGGCAAATGGCTTTGCCGGAAGATGGGGTGGTGACGAGTTCATCGGTGTCATAAACCTGCCCTCAGCCGAAGCAAAAGCTTTACTCTTTGAGCTTTGCAAAAATATACAACAGGATTCACCGAAAAAAGAAACTCCGTTTACCATAAGTGTCGGTATAACATCTGTACAAAGCGGCATGACACTCTCCCATGTCTGTGAAAATGCGGATCTCGCTTTGTATGAATCAAAAAAGAACGGAAGAAATACTGTTTCTGTCTTTTCTGATGCCCTGGCAAAAGCAGAAAAGGACATCTCCGTTATCGCCAAGGTCAATACGAACCAGCAGCAGAATCTGACAGAAACCATGTCTCTTGACATAGATACTACGCTTAAAGCAGAACCACAGGAAACAAGGCTCAGCCTTAAAGAGGTTCTGAGAGAAAGATTTCTGCCCGGGATCATATTCGCCGTTAAGTGGATGACTCCCTTCGTGGCTGCAGGAGGTATCCTTATCGCTTCGGCATTCCTTTTTGATGCCGCAAGCTTTGACCTCTCCAAACTATCAGTTGACGAAAGAGCTTCCCTGGGTTCAATGACTTCCATTTCCACCTACATGAAATATCTGGGGGATACAACCTTCAATTTCATGCTGCCAGTTTTTTCGGCCTTTATGGCATACAGCCTGGCCGGAGAAAGTGCCTTTATGGCAGGACTTGTAGGCGGTTATATGGTGATAGATACCAATTCGGGATTTATCGGAGCAGCTATAGCAGGTCTTGCTGCCGGAATCATCAGCAGAGAGATCAACCTTTTTACAGACAGGCTTCCGAAATTCATCCGGGGAGCCGCTCCCATAGTTATATATCCCATATTCAGTCTGACCATAGTACAGGCGATTGCAATTTTCATGATAAGACCGACAACGGTTGTACTGGGTTCAGTATTTAACACAATACTGGACAATGCGAAACTCATCAGCAAGCCCCTTACCTGCACGATAGCTGCCGGGATGATGTCGGTTGATATGGGCGGGATCATCAACAAGATAGCTTATAACTACGGACTTGCATCCATTGATGCAAGGGACACCATGATTATGGCCGCAGTAATGGCCGGCGGTATGGTTCCCCCTATAGGCATCGCCATCTCCATAATGCTTTTCAGGGATAAGTTCTGCACCGATGAAAAGAACAGCGGAATCATGGCGCTCTTTATGGGTCTTTCCTTTATCACAGAAGGAGCACTCCCCTTTGTGATCACTGATTTTATAAGGGTGATTCCCTCCTGTATAGTGGGTTCTGCAGTCTCCGGCTTGATGTCTTCACTGTTTGGCTGCAAGCTTCCTGCTCCTCACGGAGGGATTTTTGTACTGCCGGTGGTTGAACATCCATTACTTTATCTTTTATCCATTTTAACAGGTTCCATGGTCACTGCCATTATCCTTGGATTTTTGAAGAAAAATGAAGACACCTAAAAATATGGTTTAAAAAAGGCTCCTGATATAAGATGTCAGATTATCTTATATCAGGAGCCTTTTCCATCGTGATTATGACAACGCCTTATGCTTCCTCTTATTTTCATAAAGCATGGTATCTGCCTCTTCCATATATGAAGAGAATATTTTCATGGTATCGGAATCCACAGTAAATTCACGATATCCGATAGATATACGCAATTTATATGGTTTATCGCTTTTCGCATTGACCTCTTCCATGAGTTTATCTACCCTTGAAATCATTTCCCCGGGGTCAGAAATCTGTGAGCCGCCCAACATGCAGAAGCCCAAAAATTCATCTCCACCCTGCCGGCCTACCAGACCACCTGCAAAAGCCTTTGCAAGAACCTCTGCTGTACTTTTTATTGCAAAATCCCCGTCATCGTGACCGTAGGTATCATTGATATGCTTTAAATCATCCATATCCATATAGAAAATGGCAGCTTTACAATCAGTTTTATTCTCTGAAAGTATAGAGTTCACCCTTTGTTCCAGATTGTTCATGAAACCTCTGCGGTTAAAAGCTCCTGTCAGCTCGTCATGCTCTGATTCCCGTGAAAGACGCAGATTATTACGATTCAATACAGCTATAAGCTCCTGCTCATTCTGTATAAGTCTGATATGCTGCACGCCCACCGCCATCTGGTGATAAACTCTGACCAGCTCAGTAGAATACATGAAGCTTGGTCCTGTTATGAAAACTCCTACCATTTCACGACCGGTAAGTAATGCTCCAACAGTAAAGCCCGGATTCACCTGAAATGCTGTCTGTTCAGGCGTATCCGGTGACATAAAGCTTTTTACAAGCTGATAAAGCTTATATGTCTTCGGTTTATCCGGAACATTGATCTCTCCCCGGGACAGTGAAGCCTCAAGAAGCAGAGTATCTCCCATATGCAATGAATTGTGAAAATACTCAACAGGTTCAGGAAAACTCAGAAGAGCAGCATCCTTAACCCCAAGCTTGATAAGATCATCAAACATTGCCAGAAAAGCTTTTTTTCTATCCAGGGAATTCATCAATGCATCCATCGTTATGCGGGTAATGTAGTACTGTCTCTTCTGGCTATGCCATAGTCTCTGTTCATACTGCTCTACAATATTCTTTCTGATAATGCGCTGAAACATTGCCTGCTCATTCAATATCCATATCTTTTCGTCTCCCTCAAGTCGGGACACCGCATAATCATAACAATCCGTAACTGCATCACCGAATTTCCTTAAGGAGAAATAATCTCTGAAATCGTAACGAAAAATATCGTCGATATCGTCCTGCCCCGTGAGATGAACGGAACCTCTTTGTTCCCCGTCCATAAGGATGTTATATATCTTTTCGACAAACAACTTAAAGCGAGGAAGGCATTCCTGCTTTAATTTTTTTGAAGCAGTTTCAGCCACGTCCTCCATCATTTGCTTTGCCATGGCTTCTCTGTCAACCGGTGTCTGTGCCATTAGCTTTACAAGATCGGAATTATTATCGGTCACCTTTTCTCCGCAGGAAAGTCTGTGTACAAAAATGCTTTCTATTACTTCTGTTTCCTGCGGTTTACCTTCGCATAAACGAACTGCTTCATAACCGGCAGCATATGCCATGTCATACGCCGAAAGACGCACAGTGGTAAGAGGCGGAGTCATTTCGGCAGCAGATGAAATATCATCATACCCTGTTACAGCTATATCTGAGCCCGGAGTAAGTCCGTGCTTTTTCATGACGCGATAAACAGTTTCCGCCATATGATCCGATGCACAGACAACAGCTTCCACATCGGGATTGTTGAGAAGAAGCTGTTCCACCACGTCGTCACAGTCACCTGAATATATTCCACGTGCAAACATATGGTCTTCAACAGGAAGTCCATGCTTATGCATCTCTTCAAAATAAACCGTTTCCCTTTCCTTTGCCCCAAAGCTCGTGGCAGGTCCACTTAAAAAACAGATCTTTCTGTATCCGTGATCCTCGGTTTCATCGTAAGACGCAAAAATGACACTGTCAACTAATGCTCTGTGCTGTTCCGCCTGGCTGTCAAGTACCTTTCTGATGAACCAAAGGGGACGGAATCAGTGGGACATTTTGTAAATGCCCCACTGACTCCGTCCCACTGGTTCATCATTAAACTTACGGATCCTGATTCATCAGCCTTCTTTTATCAAAAGCTCCTTCACTTACCACAACCATAAGGTATATCACAGTGCTTTTTTATAAAGCATCACACAATCCTTAAGGTTGGTCTGTCTGGGATTTGCAAGAATTCTTCCTGCCTGATAATTCAGCTTTTACGCTTTATATACCTCCTCACCATCAACAATCGTAGCAAGGCAGCTTGCCTTTTCAATCTCTGACATATCATCATGCATAAAATCCTTATCCATGACAACGAAGTTGGCAATTTTTCCTATACTGATCGATCCCATCCTGTCCTCTTCATGCCACATATAAGCCACATTACTCGTAAGCGTCTTTAATGCTTCATGTCTGGTGAGCGCCTGGTCAATATTTCTGATATAGTCATCCGGGTCTGAGGGCAGCTTCTTCAACACTCCATAGCAAAACGCCTGAACCGCGCTGAACAGAGGCGACACGGGGTAGTC